>ENA-ORMS01003271-ORMS01003271.1-human-gut-metagenome-genome-assembly--contig:-NODE-3271-length-10720-cov-21.148054_pt1 | contig 10720 bp, 8 predicted proteins | sample MGYA00242104_ERZ508997 | MGnify/ENA primary metagenome ERZ508997 (study PRJEB26280, sample SAMEA2338704) | human gut metagenome | biome: human gut; feature: human-associated habitat; material: faeces... | reverse complement strand
AAAAGAAGTTTGATGATCTCCATGCCCGCTATACTGAGGCTATGCAGGGTCCTAATCTGGAGATGCTGAAGCAGATTATTGAGGATGAGGGTATTGTCTGCCCTATCAGCGGTACCAAGAACTGGACTGATGTCCGTCAGTTCAACCTGATGTTCTCTACCCAGATGGGTGCTGCCAGCGATGCTACAAGCAAGGTATATCTCCGTCCTGAGACAGCTCAGGGTATCTTCGTAGATTACCTGAGTGTTCAGAAGACCGGCCGTATGAAGTTGCCATTCGGTATCTGCCAGATTGGTAAGGCTTTCCGTAACGAGGTTGTTGCCCGTCAGTTCGTATTCCGTATGCGTGAGTTCGAGCAGATGGAGATGCAGTTCTTCTGCCAGCCTGGTACTGAGATGAAGTGGTTTGAGTATTGGAAGAAGGTTCGTCTGGCTTGGCACGAGGCTCTCGGTATGGGTAATGAGAACTACCGTTACCACGATCACGAGAAGCTGGCTCACTATGCCAATGCTGCTACCGACATCGAGTTTAAGATGCCATTCGGTTTCAAGGAGGTAGAGGGTATCCACAGCCGTACCAATTTCGACCTCTCTCAGCACGAGAAGTACAGCGGCCGTTCTATCAAGTACTTCGATCCAGAGAAGAACGAGAGCTATGTACCTTACGATGTAGAGACATCTATCGGTGTAGACCGTATGTTCCTCAGCGTAATGTGCCACTCTTACTGCGAGGAGAAGCTGGAGAATGGCGAGACACGTGTTGTCTTGCGTTTGCCAGAGGCTTTGGCACCTGTTAAGTGTGCTGTGTTCCCATTGGATAAGAAGTATGGTTTGCCAGAGTTGGCTCACGAAATCGTTGACGAACTGAAGTTCCACTTCAATACTCACTATGGCGATCCTAAGGATTCTATCGGTAAGCGTTATCGCCGTCAGGATGCTATCGGTACTCCATTCTGTATCACCGTAGACCACGAGACTCCAAACGATCATAAGGTAACTCTGCGTTATCGTGATACCATGGAGCAGGAGCGCGTAGCTATCTCAGATCTTCGCAGCATCATCGAGGAGCGCGTAAGCATCACTAGCGTATTGAAGAAGCTTGGCAAGGAAATCAAGAACTTCTAATTAATCAAATACATTTAGATGAATCTTAAGAGTTTGAAATATTTCTTCTTCCTCATGATGGCAGTGATCACACTGTTATCATGTAGCGAAGATGATGATACTGTCTCGGAATATGCCAACTGGAAGGAGCGTAACGAGCAGGCTTTTGCCGATACATTGGCTTATGCCAGGAAGATGGGCGAAGCTAACGGCTGGTACGTTTATAAGAACTGGACGTTCGAAAAACAGACTCCGAACAAAGATCAGAATGGTAATTTAGTGACCCTTACTTATAAGGATTGCGATAATATCATCGTTCATGTTCTGAAGACGGGAGAGGGTAAAACTTCTCCAATCCTTACCGATTCGGTACAGGTGAGCTATCGTGGCCGTTTCATTCCTACTGATAATTATAAGGAAGGTTACGTCTTCGACCAGAGTTTTACGGGTACTTTTGATGCAGCTACAGCTAATCCTACCCGTAGTGTGGCCGGTGGATTTATCGATGGCTTTACCACCGCATTGCTCAAGATGCATCCGGGCGACCATTGGCAGGTGTTCATTCCATACCAGTTGGCTTATGGCGAGAGTGGTAATTCTTCAATCCAAGGCTATTCAATGCTCCGTTTTGAGATGGTGCTCAAGAGTTATAAGAGAGCTTCTGGCAAGAAGTGGATTACTAAATAATAAGAATAAAGATTTAGAGAAAAGTATGTGCATATGTTTGAAATGATATATGCACATATTTTTTTGTATGAGCGATATACGAGAAATTAATTTATGCTTTATAGCAAGAAGACAGATTATTTGATGGAGTCGATTCGCCTGGGTAGGGAGATGGATCGGCGCGAGAAACTCAATCTTATTGTAGGGTTGAGTATACCTTCTATGCTGGCTCAGATTTCTACGGTGATGATGTTCTTCATCGATGCTTCTATGGTGGGTCATCTGGGAGCTGAGGCTTCTGCCAGTATCGGATTGATTGAGTCAACTACCTGGCTTATAGGTAGCTTGCTCAGTGCAGCGGCTACTGGCTTTTCAGTACAGGTAGCTCATTTTATTGGAGCTAATGATTTTGCAAATGCCCGTCAGGTGTTTCGTCATGCGCTGATTTGCGGTGTGGCGTTCAGCATTTTTGTTTCTCTTCTCTGTGTCGGCATTCATGCTTATCTGCCTTATTGGCTGGGTGGAGGTGCCGATATTGCCACCAATTCCTCTCGCTATTTTCTGATATATGGTCTGGTACTTCCATTCGTTTTCCTTTATCATATATCCGAGATGATGCTTAAATCTGCGGGCAATATGCATACGCCTAGTGTGATGGCTGTATTGATCTGCATCTGCGATGTGATATTCAATTACCTGTTTATCTATATCCTGAAGTTGGGTGTTGTGGGGGCTGCCTTAGGAACGGCGATGGCTTATGTCTGCATCTCTCTGCCTAATCTTTATCTTGCAGGTTTCAAGAATAAGATTCTGAATCTCCGTCAGGACCATGTCCGTTTCCGTTGGGTCAGGTCGTATGTTCACAATGCCTGTAAAATCAGCATTCCGATAGCCATACAGAACATATTGATGAGCGGGGCGCAGATAGTGAGTACCATGATTGTGGCACCTCTTGGCAATATAGCCATTGCTTCCCATTCTTTTGCTATTACGGCAGAGAGTCTTTGCTATATGCCGGGTTATGGTATTGGTGATGCGGCTACTACTCTGGTGGGACAGACGCATGGAGCAGGGCGAGTCGGGTTGTGCAAGAATTTTGCTTATATGACAGTAGGACTGGGAATGGCTGTGATGGCTGTGATGGGAGTGGTGATGTATGTCTTTGCTCCTGAGATGATTGGCGTTCTTTCTCCGGTAGAAAGTATCCGTGAGATGGGAACCATCTGTTTGCGCATCGAGGCTTTTGCTGAACCATTCTTTGCAGCCAGCATCGTGACCTACAGTGTTTGTGTAGGAGCGGGCGATACCAGGAAACCGGCGATGATCAATCTCGGTACCATGTGGCTGGTGCGCCTCACTCTGGCTTATGCGCTTTCCAAGAGCTATGGCTTGGAGGGAGTATGGATAGCGATGGCTACCGAACTCACATTCAGGGGAATCCTCTTTCTTATCCGCCTCTTCAGAGGTTCATGGATGAAGAGTTTTCATGTAGGTTAGGATTGGTTTTCTGCCTCCAATGTTAGTTTTAGGTTAAGATTTGCATACATCGGGAAGATATTCTCTAAAATGTTTGCAAATCTTTTTTATTTTTCTTAATTTTGCATCGCAGACAGTAACCATGTCACTGGTTTTGTCGTTATATATAGGTGAACTTGTTAAGTAGCATGATATATATAATAAGGTATATAGAAAGAATGATATAGAAAACAATAAATATATAAATAATTAAAATCAGATGAAACTAAGAAAGATTTTTGCAGCAGTTGTGCTGTTCCTTTCTGCAGGTACAGCGATGGCACAGCAGATGCCAGCTATTCCGGTAGACAAGAATGTGAAGATAGGTCGTCTTGATAATGGATTGACTTACTACATTCGTCACAACAGTTATCCTGAGCATGTAGCCAGTTTCTACATCGCTCAGAAAGTGGGTTCTATCAATGAGAATGATGACCAGCGCGGTTTGGCTCACCTCCTCGAGCACCTCGCCTTCAACGGTACCGATCACTTCAAAGGTAATTCCCTCCAGGATTACCTGCAGAGCATCGGTGTTCAGTATGGCCGTAATCTCAATGCCTATACCAGCGTAGAGAAAACCGTATATTACTTCACCGATGTACCTACTACCCGCCCTACAGCCGTAGATTCATGCATGCTCATCCTCAAGGATTGGAGCAACGGTATCTCTCTTACCAAGGAAGCCATCAATGACGAGCGCGATGTGGTACACAATGAGTACCGTATGCGCATTGTTGGTCAGCAGCGCATGATAGAGCGTTCACTTCCTAAGCTCTATCAGGGCGAAAAGTATGGCTACCGTTTCCCTATCGGTTTGATGAGCGTTATCGATGGCTGTAAGCCAGAAACTCTCCGTGCTTACTACCGTAAATGGTATCGCCCAGACAATCAGGCTATTATCATCGTGGGTGATGTAGATGTAAATCATATCGAAGCTAAGATTAAGGAACTCTTCTCAGGTATCAAGGTACCTAAGAATGCCGCTAAGATAGAGAAGGTAGAAGTATCTGATAATGATTCAGCCATCTATGTTATCGACAAGGATAAGGAGCAGCAGGTTGATCTCTTCCAGGTTTATATGAAGCACAATGCTGTGCCAGATTCTCTGAAGGGCAATATGAGCTATCTCCTGAAGGGATACATGGATAACGTGATTTCTTCTATGATTGCTGCCCGTTATGCTGAGAAGGCATTGGAGCCAGACTGTCCATATCTCCAGGCAAGTGCCGGTGATGGTTCATACCTGATTTCAAGCACTAAGGATGCTTTCACCCTTACCGGTGTAGCTAAGCCAGGAAAGATTAAGGAGGCTTATGCTGCTGTTCTCCGCGAGGCACAGCGTATGCATGAGTTCGGTTTCACAGCTACTGAGTATCAGCGTGCCAAGGATGAATTCATGAGCCAGGTTGACAAGGCGCTTGCCAACAAGGATAAGATGAAGAACGAGCAGTTTACTACCCAGTATGTGGATAACTTCACTTCTAACGAGCCTATTCCGTCAGTAGAAGAGGAGAGCCAGATCTGGAAGATGGTTGTTCCAAACTTGCCTCTTGAGGTTATCAACAGCTATGCCAAGCAGTTGGTTTGCCAGAGCGATACCAACCTTGTTTCATTGGTAATGATGCGCGAGCAGGCTGGTGCTGTTTATCCTACAGAGCAGGAACTCTCTGCCATCGTAAAGCAGGTACGTGCTGAGAAGCTCGAGGCTTATGTGGATAATGTTAAGCAGGAACCTCTCATTGCTCAGGCTCCTAAGGCTGGTAAAATTAAGAAGACTGTTGAAAACAAGAAGTTGGGCTTCAAGGAGTTGACTCTTTCTAATGGCGCTAAGGTGGTATTGAAGAAGACCGATTTCAAGGACAATGAGGTTGCTTTCGCAGCTTCAGCCAATGTGGGCTATTCTACTTTCGGCAAGGAAGACTTCCTGAATGCTGCATTTGCAGCAGATGTGCTCGATGCTAGTGGTCTTGGCGATTTCTCAAGCAATGAGCTTGATAAGGCTTTGGCAGGTAAGCAGGCTGGCGTTTCGTTCAGCTTGAGTCCTTTTAATCATGGTTTGAAGGGTAATTCTACTCCTAAGGACATCGAAACCCTGATGCAGCTCATCTATCTCAAGATGACCGCAGTAAGCAAGGACCAGAAGAGCTTCGACAATATGAAAAGCATGATGGCTACTGTTCTTGCCAACAAGAGCAACAACCCAAGCCTCGTATATCAGGATTCTGTTCAGAGCACCCTCTATTTGGGTAGCAAACTTGCCCGTGTGCCAGAGGCAAGCGATATAAAGGATATCAACTACGACCGTATCCTGGAGATTGGTAAGCAGTTCTACGGCAATGCCAAGGACTTCACCTTCTATTTCGTAGGTAACTATGATGAGAAGACTCTCCTCCCACTCATCGAGCAGTATATCGCCAGTCTGCCAAACAATGGCTTCAAGCTTAAGAACAAGCAGATTCCTTATGCTAAGGGTAAGGTAAGCAATATCTTTACCAAGGTAATGGAGAACCCACAGAACCAGGCAACAGAGATCTGGTATACCAAGGCTCCATTCACCTTGCAGTATATGGTTCTTGCTGATGTTTCAGCCCGCCTTTTGGAGATGAAGTATTTGCGTACTATCCGTGAGGAACTCAGTGCTGCTTATCATGCAGGTGCAAACTATGGTTTGCTTCGCGATTATGATAACAAGGCTGCCATCTCTATTTCAGCCGTGGCTCAGTTGAACCCAGAGAAGTCGGATATCGCTATTCCTTACTTCTTCAAGGGTATGGAAGAAACCGTAGCCCAGCCAAATGCAGAAGACCTTCAGAAGGTAAAGGAGATTCTCCTGAAGCAGGCTGCTGTTAGCGAGAAGTCTAACGGTTATTGGCTTGGTGCGTTGAGCACATACGAGCGTATGGGTGTTGATACTCATAGCGATTACAAGGAGATGGTGAAGAATATGAAGGCATCTGAGATTTCAGACTTCCTGAAGAATGTCATCTTGAAGAGTGGTAATCACTTCGAGATCATCATGAAGGCAGTGAAGAACGAGAAGTAAAATCTCGGACTTGATATAATAAAACGAAAAAATCCCGTTGTACAAGCCAGATGGCTGACAACGGGATTTTTACGTTTTTTTCTTTTCCCAAAATTTTTGAAACTCATCATTTAAGAGTCGTTTCGAAAAATCTCTCTTTAAAAAGAAAGGATGCGTCTTTATATTGTATAAGAGCATCATCTTTCCTCCTTTACTTCTTGTTTCTGAAGAGTATTAACCTCTTCTCTTTGCCTTAGAGGCAAGAGCCTCGCGGCGATCCTGAAGAATCTGTTGGCATCTATCGATAGCCTGATTCTGATTTTCTGAATTTACCTTAATTAAATCATTCATAACCTATTGATATTTGTTAACCGCTTGCAAAGATAGGGGTTTTCTACCTATTTCTAGGTACAAAATGCATGAAAATACGTGTTTTATTCGTTATTTTTTGATGTATGTCAAAAAAAAGTGCAATCGTTTGAGCAGTTTTCCCCCTTTAGAATGATAATTGGTATTTCCTGAACGATTTTTTTCATTATCTTTTAAACGAATTGTCATCGCAATCGTCTATAATAACGTAGAAAGAGCAGAAATGCTGAGTTTTTAGGGAGATTCATACCGCGAAATAGGGATTTTTCTTATCGTATTTCCGATTTTTTTGCGAACTTTGCACCCGAAAGAACAATAGGAAGTATTGGGTATATATAAATAAGAGTGATAAAAATAAATATATAGAAAGCAATGAAAAAGGTATTTCTTTTGGCTGCCCTCGTGCTCGCATGCACAGCTGGCAGCAACGCAAGCGCTATGAACGAGGCAGCGCTCAATGCCTCAATGTCTGAGATGATGCCGGTTAAGAAAACGGCTAAGAAGACAACAAAGAAGACTTCGAAGAAGACTTCTAAGAAGACTACGACCAAGAAGACTTCTACAAAGAAAACAACTTCTGCTACATCTAACACAACAGCTGCGACTGCAACAACAACAGCAGCAACAACCAGCAATGCCACTACATCTACCAGTGCAACCAGCAATGCAGGCTCAGCCGTTGCAGGTATCTTGGGTGCTGTACTGGGCGGAAACTCTAACAGCAGCAGTTCTGCAGGTAGCAGCATTATCAATGGCATTCTGAATAATGTAATCGGTTCAGGTACCTTCAGCAAGCAGGATCTCTGTGCCCATACCTGGAAGTACAGCAAGCCGGGATGCGCCTTTACCTCTGAGAATCTCCTGGCAAAGGCTGGCGGTGAGATTGCTGCCAACAAGGTAGAGGAGAAGTTGGGTGAGTATTACAGCAAGTTTGGTTTCAGCGGCTCAAATACCTATTTCACCTTCAAAACTGATGGAACTTTCGCTGCCAAGATAGATGGCAAGTCATGGCAGGGCAATTATACTTTTGATGAGAAGACTCATGCCATTCAGATGAAGGGCTTGCTCTTGAGTATGTCGGGCTATGCTACGAAGACTACCAACGGCATCAGCCTGCTTTTCGACCAGACAAAGTTGCTCAACCTCATCAAGACCATGGGTGCCCTCAAGGGCAGTTCTACCCTCAGCGCTATCGGTACTATCGCCAATAATTACGATGGTATGCGTGTAGGTTTCGAGATGACTAAGTAATCCTGAAGGATAGAATCCATTACTGAGCCTTCTGTTGGAGTGGGCTCAGTAGATGATAATCGCCCTGTAAGAAGTAAAGCATCTTTCAAGCTATGCTTTGCTCTTTACAGGGCGATTTTTCTTGTTTATTTCACGTTCAGTTTCATTGTCTTTACATCCTTGCTGTTGGTTCCTATCATAATCTGGAAGTCGCCTGGTTCTATCACGTGCTTCAGATCTGCGTTGTAGAACTTGAGCATATCTGGGGTGATATCAAAGCTTACCTCCTTGCTTTCACCTACTGCCAGATGGATGCGCTGGAAACCTTTCAGTTCCTTTACAGGGCGGGAGATGCTGGCTACCATGTCACGGATGTAGAGCTGCACAATCTCGTCAGCATCGCGGGAGCCGTTGTTCTTAACGGTGACGCTAGCTGTAATCTTCTTGCCATCCTGCCATTCGGTAGCCTCCTCATTGCTGATGCCGGCCTCCTGGCTGCTCAGGCGGAAGTTGCTGTATGAAAAGTAGGTGTAGCTCAAACCGTAACCGAAAGGATAGAGCGGACCATTGCTTACATCCAGACTGTTGCTGGCAAACTTGGCAAACTTCTCATTATCGTCTGCTACAGGGCGGCCGGTGTTCTGATGGTTGTAGTAGAGAGGCTCCTGGCCGGTAGTCTTAGGCATCGAAGTGGTGAGCTTACCCGATGGCGATTTATCGCCAAAGATGACATCGCAGAGTGCATCGCCCATCTCTGAGCCTCCAAACCATACATTCATGATGGCTGGTACATGGGCTTTCTCCCAAGTAAGAACCGTAGGGCGGCCTGCAAAGTTGAGGAGCACTACTGGCTTGCCCGTCTTCAGGAGTTCGGCAAGCAGTTCGCGCTGTACGTCCGGCATCTCCAGGTTGGTACGGCTACCGCATTCGCCGCTCATCTCGGCACTTTCGCCCATAGCACATACTATCACGTCGGCCTCTTTCGCAATCTTCAGCGCTTCAGCCTTCATCTCAGCCTCGTTGCCCCAGTTGATCGGTTTACCGGATTCGCCGTTTTTCTGCAGTTCCTGATTGCGCCAGATATTGCTTCCCTGGGCATATAATAAGGTGGCTTTTCCGGCAAGTGCATGCTCCATTGCCTCCTTGATGGTGGTATATTTAGATGGTACCTGTGCCACGCTCCATGTGCCGGCAATGTTGTTTCGGGTGTCGGCAAGCGGACCTATCAGAGCTATCTTTCCTTCCTTCTTCAGTGGCAGGATATTGCCTTCGTTCTTCAGAAGCACGAAGGTCTCTGCTGCTACATTGCGGGCTGCCTGACGGTTCTCTGCGGTATAAATCTCGCTCTTGCTGCGCTTGGTGTTGCAGTAGCGGTAAGGGTCGCTGAACAGGCCCAGTTTATATTTCGCTTCCAGGATGCGGCGGCAGGCGATGTTCACATCCTCCTCGCTCACCTTTCCTTCTGCTATGCTCTTAGCCAGATGCTTTACGAAGGCGTTGGAACACATATCCATGTCGGTACCCGCCTTCAGCGCCTGTTCTGAAGCCTCCTGGATGTCTTTTGCCGTTCCGTGCTGCAGAATCTCGGCGATAGAAGCGTAATCGGTAACCACGAAACCGTTGAATCCCCACTGCTTTCTCAAGACATCGGTCATCATCCATTTGTTGGCTGTAGCAGGTGTGTAGTCGATGAGATTGAATGAAGACATCACGCTGCCTACACCAGCCTTCACCACTGCCTCGTAAGGTGGCAGATACTGGTTCATCATGCGCACGCGGCTCATATCTACCGTGTTATATTCCTTACCGCTTTCAACGCCTCCGTACAGGGCAAAATGCTTCAGACAGGCCATGATGCGGTTGGCTCTCAGAATCTCTTCAGTGCGCATATCCACGCCCTGGTAGCCCTGAGTCATCGCTGCTCCCATCACGCCGCTCAGGTAAGGATCCTCGCCATTTCCTTCGCTTATTCGTCCCCAGCGGGCATCGAGTGCAATGTCTACCATAGGAGAGAATGTCCAGTTGATGCCGTCGGCACTGGCTTCCTTGGCCGATACTTCGCCTACCTTCTTCATCGCCTCGGTATCCCATGAACAGGAGAGGGCGAGAGGGATAGGGAACACCGTTTCGTAACCATGAATCACGTCCATACCTACGAGCAGTGGGATGCCCAGACGGCTGTTCTTGATGGCGATTTCCTGCAGAGCCTTGATCTTGTCGAGCCCTTTGATATTGAAAACTCCGCCCATGTTGCCCTGGGCGATATCGCTGCCTACCTGAGTATCAAGTGCGCCGCCGGTGGTGATGTCGCCAGCTACCATCAGGTTCAGCTGACCAATCTTCTCCTGTAGTGTCATCTTCGCCATCAGTTGGTCGATATACTCCTTCATGGGTAGAATCTTGCCTTTCTTGGTTGTGGCAGTTACTTTTTTCTTAGGGGCTGCGGTATGGGCGAAAGCAGGTGCTGCCATAGAACCAGCCAAAAGAAATGTGAGTGATAAAAGTGCTGTTCTCATTGTTTATTATGTTAATTGTTATTTTATAAAGTTTATCTTCTATTAAGACCTTGCAAAGATAATAAAAAAGATGATACGATGCGCGATACGAATGTTAAAATGTGGATGAAATTTTCTTTTTCAGAAAGAGATGTGTCTGATAATGAGATGGATAAGAGAAATACCGGAAACATAAAAAGTGGATGCGGTATAGGCGAAAAATGCGAAGAAATCTCACTGCTGTCCCGTTTAGAAATCATCGGGCCTGAAAAGGCTAGGATATAGCCAATCCTCCGTCTCTTCTGTTGGAACAGCTTTGT
>ENA-ORMS01003270-ORMS01003270.1-human-gut-metagenome-genome-assembly--contig:-NODE-3270-length-10722-cov-2.856098_pt1 | contig 10722 bp, 9 predicted proteins | sample MGYA00242104_ERZ508997 | MGnify/ENA primary metagenome ERZ508997 (study PRJEB26280, sample SAMEA2338704) | human gut metagenome | biome: human gut; feature: human-associated habitat; material: faeces... | reverse complement strand
TGGATTTTTCACTTTTCACTTTTCACTTAACTTATGTTTGAATTCGGAATAAAGGATATCATCGACATCTTTTTGGTGGCTTTGATCTTGTATTATATCTACCGGTTGATGAAGGAGAGCCGTTCGCTGAACGTGTTCATAGGCATCATGGTGTTTGTGCTCGTGTGGCTGTTCGTCAGTCAGGTGCTGGAGATGCGCCTGCTCGGATCAATACTCGACAAACTGGTGAGCGTGGGTGTGATAGGTATCATCGTGCTCTTTCAGGAGGAGATACGCAAGTTTCTCTATTCGCTTGGAGCACACCAGAGGGTGAGAGCCCTGACAAGGCTCTTCTCGTCTCATAAGTCGAGCACCGATGAGGACAAGGAGACCATCATGCCTATCGTGCTGGCATGTATGGACATGGCACGCGGAAAGGTGGGAGCGCTTATCGTTATAGAAAGGGCAATTCGCCTCGACGACATCGTTGACACGGGCGACCGTATCGACGCAAACATCAACCAACGGCTCATCGAAAACATCTTCTTTAAAAACTCGCCGTTGCACGACGGGGCAATGGTCATTGCCGATAAACGCATAAAGGCGGCGGGATGTATTCTGCCTGTGAGCCACAGCCACAGCATACCGAAGGAGCTGGGTCTGCGACACCGTGCCGCTCTCGGCATCTCACAAGACAGCGATGCCATTGCTATCGTGTGCTCGGAAGAGACGGGACGCATATCGGTGGCGATAAAAGGCGAGTTCAAACTGCGACTCTCGGCTGAGGAGCTGGAGAGCCTGCTGGCACGCGAGATGAAGAGTTAAGGCTTCGGGCAGAGGTAAAGTTTAACCTTATTATATGGTCACACGGTTGCCGTGTGACCTTTTTTTGTCTCTGCTGACGCCTTTTTGGGTGTTGATAATCTTTTTCTTGCCTATTCTTGTGCGTAAAGATAATTATTGCTCCTTTTTAATAATTATTCCTCTTTTTTCTTTCCATGGCATCGATATTTTGTGTAATTTTGCAGTCGGATTTTGCAATGTGTATATTGCAATCTTGCCAAAGCGTTCTTTTATCACCCAAACAAGACAATTCTTTAAGGGCATTACCTACAAAAAATATTTTTACTAGATAAATTATGGATTTATTACAGAAGATTGTTGCACGCGCCAAGAGCGACAAGCAACGCATCGTGCTCCCCGAAGCAACAGAGGAGCGCACTCTTAAGGCCGCCGACCGAGTACTGGCTGACGACATCGCAGACATCATCCTCATCGGTAATCCGGTGGAAATAAAGAAACTGGGAGCAGAGTGGGGGCTCACACACCTCGACAAGGCTACCATCATCGACCCTCTGAACAATCCTAAGAGTGAGGAGTATGCTGCCTTGCTGGCTGAGCTGCGCAAGAAGAAGGGCATGACCATTGAGCAGGCCCGCGAGCTCGTTAAGAACCCGCTCTACCTGGGATGCATGATTATCAAGACCGAAGGTGCCGACGGACAGATCAGCGGCGCCCTCAGCACAACGGGCGACACCCTGCGCCCTGCATTGCAGATTATCAAGTGTGCTCCCGGCATCACATGCGTGAGCGGTGCCATGCTGCTCATCACCGACAAGAAGGAGTATGGTCAGGACGGCGTGGTCGTGATGGGCGACGTTGCCGTTACACCTATGCCCGATGCTAACCAGCTGGCACAGATTGCTGTGTGCACAGCACGCACAGCACAGTCGGTTGCAGGCATAGCCGAGCCGCGTGTGGCAATGCTGAGCTTCTCTACCAAGGGTAGCGCCAAGCATGAGGTTGTTGACAAGGTTGTGGAGGCCACAAAGCTGGCTCATGAGCTTGATCCCGAGCTGAAGCTTGACGGTGAGCTGCAGGCTGATGCTGCTCTCGTGCCCTCTGTAGGCGAGAAAAAGGCTCCCGGTAGCGACATCGCCGGTCATGCCAACGTGCTCGTTGCGCCTTGCCTTGAGGTGGGCAACATCGGCTATAAGCTCGTGCAGCGTCTGGGTGGTGCCATCGCCATCGGTCCTATCCTCCAGGGCATCGCCCGTCCTGTCAACGACCTGAGCCGCGGCTGCTCTGTAGAAGATATCTACTACATGGTGGCTATCACAGCTTGCCAGGCTATGGATGCGAAAAAATAAATTTTGAATTCAAAATTCAAAAAATCAAAATTCAAAAATCAAAAATCAAGATATGAAAGTACTTGTTCTGAACTGCGGTAGTTCATCAATCAAATACAAACTTTATAATATGGACGACAACTCTGTGCTTGCAGCAGGAGGTGTTGAACGTATCGGCCTCGATGAGGCTTTCATCAAGGTGACATTGCCTAACGGCGAGAAGAAAAAGATTATGCACGACATGCCTGACCATAAGGAAGGCGTGAACTTCGTGTTCCAGTGTCTGCTCGACCCGGAGATTGGCGCTATCAAGAGCCTTGAGGAGATCGACGCTGTGGGCCACCGCATCGTGCAGGGCGGCGACCTCTATGAGAAGAGCGTTATTGTTGACGAGAGCGTGGAGAAAGGTATCGAGAGCCTTTGCGATCTCGCACCCGTTCACAACGCCGGCCACCTGAAAGGCATCCGTGCCGTTGACAAGCTCATGCCTAACACTCCCCAGGTGTGTGTGTTTGACAACGCCTTCCACAGCACCATGCCCGACTATGCTTATCTCTACGCCATTCCTTATGAGCTCTATGAGAAATATCATGTGCGCCGCTACGGCTTCCACGGAACCAGTCACCGCTATGTGTCACAGCGCGTGTGCGAGTATCTGGGCCGCGACATCAAAACACAGCGCATCATCACATGCCACATCGGCAACGGCGCTTCTGTGTCGGCTGTTAAGTTTGGCAAGTGTGTGGACACCTCTATGGGTCTCACTCCTCTGGCTGGCGTGATGATGGGTAGCCGCTCTGGCGATATCGACCCTTCTGCCGTGACCTTCCTCATGGAGAAGCTTAACATGCAGCCTCAGGAGATGGCCGACTTCTTGAACAAGAAGAGCGGTGTGCTCGGCATAACAGGCATCTCTTCAGACATGCGCGAGATCGAGAGCGCTGCTGCTGATGGTAACGAGCGTGCCAAGCTGGCGCTTAACATGTACAACTATCGCATCAAGAAATATATCGGCGCTTACGCTGCCGCTATGGGTGGTGTTGACATCATCGTCTGGACAGCAGGCGTTGGCGAGAACCAGGTAGGCACACGTCTTGAGGCTTGCTCGGGTCTTGAGTTCCTTGGCGTGAAGATGGATGCTGAGGCCAACAAGGTGCGCGGCGAAGAGGCTATCATCTCTACTCCCGATTCGAAGGTTACCGTTTGCGTTATCCCCACCGACGAGGAGCTGATGATTGCCAAGGATACAATGAACTTGCTGAAGAAATAAATAGAATAAAAAAGGAATTTATCGGAAGATAAGGAAAAAGGAATTTATCGGAAGATAACGGATAAAAAAGGAATTTATCGGAAGTTAGGGCTTCGCCCGAAGTTAACGGAAGTTAACGGACATATGCATTGCTCTCAAAAAGAAAAGCTATTGTCCGTTAACTTCCATCCATCGAAGATGGATTAACTTCTTTTTAACTTCCGATAAATTCCTTTTCCTTTTAACTTCCTTTTTATTTTACGACCTTCCAACTCTTTCCGTTCTGTCTCACAATCACCACGCCCTGCGTTGTTGAGGGAAGCTTGATGCCGCTGAGGCTGTAGACCTCGTATGGCTTTGAGGGGTCGAAGCCCTGTGTGGTGAGAGAGGGTGTGGCGATGGCTGTGGGCGTTTTCTTGCCTTCCACCTCAAGGCTCGCAATCTCCCATGTGCTGGCAAGCGAGGCGGTGCTGGTGTAGTGGAACGCAATTTTTATGGTCTTGCCCACAAACGTGGTGAGGTCAAACTCGCCGGCCGATTTAAAGGTCCAGTTGGTACCTTCGGGCCATGTTATGCCCTCTATCTTTGTGGCCTTGCCCTCGCACAGCACCTCTACGCTAAGATAACGTGTGGGGTCTTCGGTGCATTTGTTTAATGCGTGCTTGAAGCGAAACTTTGCGTTGTCCACTTCTTTTAGACTGATTTCGGGAGTCATGAGCGACACGTCAGAGGCATAAGCCTTGCCGTTAAAAGCATTGGCAACCCAGCCATATTTCGCGTCGCGTGTCCACACGTCCTTGCCCGAGGCAGGAGCCTGAGCTGTTGCTACGGTGCAGCCGCCGGCGTTGCGGCCGAAGTTGCGCATGTAAAGCGTCATGGTGCCGTCGGGGGTGGCGGGAATGGGCACGTTGTTGTCTTTAAGTATTATTGTCGACTTGACGCTGGTCTCAGGGTCGAACGCCACGTCGATGCTGTCGCCCCATACATACTCCATGAGGTTAGGAAAGTCGACGTAAGGGTTGCGGTTGCCCTGTATGCTGTAGACCGCATTGTTGCGTTTCACCTCAATCTCGTTCACGGGGTCTTCCTTAGCCCACTTTATATATAAGGTGTAAGCCCACTTTTGAAGCGTGGGCCATTCGTTCTGCTCAAGCGAGCTTTTGGCCTCGTTGCTTGCCCAAACATAATCTTGGTAGGCTGTGGCCATGTACATGTAGCCACGGGCAAAATCGCCTTGCCAGTATTTCGACGGCTGCCACACCTTGAAGCCCATGTCGCTGTCGCCCACTTTTATGCAGTCGTTGTTATAATAGCCCTTGCCCGATGTTTGGGTCACGACGCCCATGCCGTAGTTGCTCTTCTGTATGTTGGCTGTTTTGTCGCTGGGCATGAGGTTGAACAGGTCCTTATAGGCTTGTATCTCGGCTTTACCCCACCAGCTCTTTGGAAACGAGTGCTCGATGTTGGTTCCTGAGACCGACTTGCCTCGCTCGCCAAACATGTAGGTCTCGTTGCTATAACGGTCAATGACCTTGCCGTTGTCGTTGTCGGTGAGGTAGAAACCCCACCATGTGGAGCCGTCTTTGCTGCCGTAAGAAAGCACATAAGCCTCTTTCACGAGGTTATGGATGGCTGTCTTCAGCTCTGCTCCTTTCTTGCCTTTAAGGCTCTGATAGTAGTCGTGCGGAATCTGCGCCATGGCTCCCACTGCTGTAGTGGCGGCCACGAAGGCAGTAACGAAAAGCTTGAGTAATGATTGTTTCATGTTAATTGATTGCTGTTTGTTGGGTTATAGTGTTTCTTTTGTTCTTTTCTTCCTTTCTTTCTTTCTTTTCTTCTTGTCTTAAACACAAATTCGTCTTTTCCTAAAAAACAAAAAAGCAGCAAGAAATCACTCCTTGCGGTGTGGTTTCTGCTGCTTTTTGTCGTCGTGACAACGAGCGGTCTTTGCTCTGAGAGCAAGAGGAGCGGAAATTATTTTCCGTGGTGCTCGTCAGATACAGTCAACTTCTTGCGGCCATGAGCACGGCGAGAAGCCAATACGCGACGACCATTCTTAGTAGCCATTCTCTCACGGAAGCCGTGCTTGTTCACTCTTCTTCTGTTGTGCGGCTGAAATGTTCTTTTCATTGTTTTTTATAATTTTTATTTGTTATTATTCTCGCTACGGGCTGCAAAATTACTCATTTCTTTTGAATTAACCAAGAATTAACCAAGAATAAAGAGTTTTTTATCCCAAATATTTAGGTTTTTTTCCAAATTTGCAGTACCTTTGCAGCGCATTTGATGAAACGAGAATAAAATTTCAAAAGTTTTAATAGAAAATCAATATGATCAATTCACAAGACATTAAGATGGGAACATGCATCCGTATGGATGGCAAACTGTTCTTCGTCATCGACTTCCTGCATGTAAAGCCCGGCAAGGGTAACACCTTCATGCGTGTGAAGCTGAAGAATGTTGTTGACGGACGCGTGCTTGAGCGTCGTTTCGACATCAGCGAGAAGTTGGAGGATGTACGCGTGGAGCGCCGTCCCTACCAGTACCTCTACAAGGAGGGTGAAGATTACATCTTCATGAACCAGGAAACTTATGACCAGATTCCTATCGCTCATGATCTCATCACAGGTGTTGACTTCATGAAGGAGAGCGACATCATTGAGGTTGTGTCTGACGCTGACACCGAGACCGTGCTCTTCGGTGAGATGCCCGTTAAGACCAATCTGCGTGTGACCCACTCAGAACCTGGAATCAAGGGCGACACCGCTACCAACACCTTGAAGCCCGCCACTCTGGAGACAGGCGTAGAGGTTCGCGTGCCTCTGTTCGTGAACGAGGGCGACCTCGTGCAGGTAGACACTCGTGACGGCAGCTACTTGCAGCGCGTTAAGGAGTAAGAAAAACATTTCCAGTTTTTAGTCTTATAGCTTGAATGGCTTATAGTTTATGACGTATGGCCGCCACCTGGCGGGGTGTATAGGCATAAGCTGTAAGCCATTTTGCTTTTTTTGGAGCCGACGGAACGGCTTTTTGCCGATAGATCGGCTTAAACATACCAACAGCCAATTTTTTTTATTATGATGACAAGATTCAGTTTTATCGTGCCTGTGTTCAACCGCCCCGACGAGGTTGACGAGTTGCTTCAGAGCCTCACGCGACAGACCGTCAGAGGTTTTGAGGTAATCGTTGTGGAAGACGGGTCGCAGGTGCCGTGCCGCGATGTGTGTGAGAAGTATGCCTCGCAGCTCGACATCCACTATTTTGACAAACCCAACTCGGGTCCCGGACAGAGCCGCAACTATGGCGTGGAGCGTGCACAAAGCGAGTATGTCATCATTCTCGACAGCGACGTGGTGCTGCCCGACGGCTATCTCGCTGCTGTAGAGCAAGAGTTGCAGCGCGAGCCTGCCGATGCCTTCGGCGGTCCCGACAGCGCACACCCCTCTTTCACACCCACCCAAAAGGCCATCTCCTACAGCATGACCTCTTTCTTCACAACCGGCGGCATACGCGGTGGCAAGAAGAAGCTCGACAAGTTTTATCCACGCTCGTTCAACATGGGCATACGTCGCGAGGTCTATGAGCAGCTCGGCGGCTTCTCGTCAATGCGCTTTGGCGAGGACATTGACTTCAGCATACGCATATTCAAGGGCGGCTACCGCTGCCGACTGTTTCCTGAGGCATGGGTGTGGCATAAGCGCCGCACCGACTTCCGCAAGTTCTTCCGTCAGGTCTACAACAGCGGCATTGCCCGCATAAACCTATATAAGAAATATCCAGAATCGTTGAAGCTGGTGCATCTCCTGCCGATGGTCTTCACTGTGGGTGTGCTGTTCCTCCTTCTGCTCTTTGTGGCAGGCATGGTGTTGGGAGCTACCGTGTTGCGCCATTGTGACCCGCCTTTTGGCGGCATTATTTGTGGCGCAGCCCTTCTGCCGTTGGTGCTCTACTCGCTGATAATATTCGTCGACTCGTCGTGCCAGAACCACAGCCTTAAGATAGGTGTGCTCAGCATACGCGCCGCCTTCACACAGCTCATGGGCTACGGCTTTGGCTTCCTTGAGGCATGGTGGAAACGCTGCGTCTGCGGCAAGGACGAGTTTTCTGCCTTCGAAAAAACTTTCTATAAGTAGGCGTCCGAAAGATAAGAAGGCGTTAAAACGATAAATAGGCGTTAAAAACAAAAAAGCATGACGACCGATTCTGACTCTCTGCGCATAACCGACTGGGCGATGGAAGACCGCCCGCGCGAAAAACTAATGGCGCAAGGTGCTGCTGCCTTGTCAAACGCCGAACTGCTGGCCATTCTCATTGGCTCGGGCACGCCCAAGATGACGGCTGTGGAGCTGATGAAGCTGGTGCTTCACGACTGTAACGACAATCTCAACACGTTGGGAAAGATGTCGATCGCCGACCTCATGCGCTACAAGGGCGTGGGAGAGGCAAAGGCTGTGACCATTCTTGCTGCGTGTGAGCTGGGCAAGCGCAGGCAGCGTGAGAAGGCAGAGGAGCGTGCAGACCTCGGCTCGGCACAGTCCATCTACGAATATATGCACCCCCGCATGCAAGACCTCGATGTGGAGGAGGCGTGGGTGCTGCTCATGAACCAGAACTTTAAGCTCATCAAGGCTGTGCGCATATCGCATGGCGGCATCAGTGAAACGGCTGTTGATGTGAGAGTGATCTGCCGTGAGGCTATCCTCTGCAACGCCACGGTGGTGGCTCTCTGCCACAACCATCCGAGTGGCAACAACCGCGCCAGTGGCGACGATGACCGCATAACGCAACGCGTGGAAAAGGCGTGTCAGACCATGCGCCTTTATTTTCTTGACCATCTCATAATAACCGATGGCGATTATTATTCTTATCGTGAGAATGGAAAACTGTGAGCTTATTGTTTGATTGCCGACGATGACGCACCGGCTTTCGAATTTAAGCTAAATGCGGAAAAATAAAGATAAAGAAAAAGCTGAAATACAGAAAAATCAGAAATACAGAAAAATCAGGTAAAGTTATGAAAACAATGAACAGAATGATTGTATGGGCAATGATGCTCATCGCAACGATAGCAACAACGGCATCGTGCATCAGCGACAACGACGGTAACGACACGCTCTCTGCAAACGACAAGGCGCAGATGTATGGCCACTATCAGTCGCTCGCCATCTATGGCGATAACATCACAACATCGGCAATAGATGTAAACGTGTCAGAGAATCATGTTAAGTTTACGGTGCCCGTGGAGCAGATTCTACCCTCTGTCATGTCGGAAGCAAACGGACTGGATGAGGCTGTGGCTACGGTGAAGGTCGATGATGTGGAAGACAGCTACACCTTGGTGCGCTATTATAACAACATCGCTTCGTTCAGCGTGCCTGCACAGACCGTCAATTTTACCTATAAGGTGGGTGGAGTAAAACAGACGGGTAACATAAAGCTCTCAACCCCCAGCTTCTCTTACAACACCTCGACAAAGATGCTAAACATCGGCTACACCATTGAGACCGTGACCCTTAACGGACAGCTCATAAGCAGCTACAAGAAGCGCGTGATGAGAATGAAAGATAGCGATAAGAAAGATTAGCTCGTTAAACAAGAGCCATGGTTCGTCCTTAAAAGAGCCATGGCTTGTTTTTTAATAACCATGGTTCGTCTTTAAAGAATCATAGCTTGTTGTTCTCTCTCCAAACGGTCGGTGTGCAGAACACACGTTGTTTGAAGACGCGGTAAAGGTGTGTGCGCGATGAGAAGCCACATTCGGTGGAGATGATGTCGTTGCTATAGTCGGGATATTTTATCATCATTGCTTTTGCTGCGTCAAACCTGATGTCGCTGAGCCACACCCTGAACGTTGAGTTGAGGCATTGGTCGAAATAAAGCGTAAGCTCGTCCTTTGAAACGCCAATGGCAAGCGACAGCGTCATCATGTTTGCTGAGCTGTCTTTATAGCCTTGCCTTCTGCACCAACGGTCGAGCAGCGCTTTTATGCGCTCTGTGCGTTCCTTCGACAGCTCGGTTGGCTTCGATTGTGCACCACCCTTTGCGGTCGATGCTCTATGGTTGTTGTCTTCCTCGCTTTTGCTTGTCTCGCTGTCGTCTGTCTTCTTGACGCTTTCTTCTTTGTCATCCTCTTTGTCAAGTAGCTCGTCGCTGGGTGTGTAGCTGTTGCCTAAGGCTACGAAGGTCATGGTAAAGAAGAATAAGGCACACAGGCCAATCGGGCCTATAATATAAAGCAACGGTGTGTTCAGAATAACGAACGGCATCACGACGGAGACGAAGCATATGTTGAAGAGGCTTGCATGAGAATAGCGGACGTACGGCAAGAGATCTGTTCCGCTCATCTGTTCAAGCATTTTCTTGCGTTGCATCATCTCTATGAAAATTTTTATTACGCAATAGATCGTATTTGCGGTGTAGAAAGCGAGCATGAGATAGATCCACCACCCGATGTGTATGCTTTTCTTGCTGTAGAAGCCAAGCAAGAATGTGCCTACAATGGCTGCATATTGCATGCCGCACACAAGGTTCATCTGTCTGAAATGGGCATGAGGGGCTATGATGTTGTAGATGCCCAATGTGATGAGTGTGAAGCAAGGTGAGTAGATAAAAATGTTGACGATTGCTCCAAGGTCGTCGCCAGAGGCACGAAGGCCAAAGATCATCTGTAGAAGGTATTGTCCCGCCAAACCAAGCATGGCGGCTATGATGAGTTTGCGTGAACGCTCATAGCGTTTGTTTACCCATCTCACATGAATTCGGCTGACAATCAAGATGCCTGCGTTTAGAATCATGAATAAGAAACACGCAAATTGAAGTAGAAACAAAGTGTCCATTTATCAGAAAGTTTTTTTGTCGTATGCAAAATTACAATTTTTATTTTAAACCCCAACGCCTTGTCTCTAAACAATTTTATGAAATTTCTCAGACCTTAATAATTATGACGTGCCTTCTTGATCATTGTGACGTGCCTTCTTGATCGTTATGACGTGCCTTCTTGCTTTTTTAAAATTTAAAACATATAAAAATGGGCTAAGAGTGTAAAAACTCCAAGCCCTTGTTCCTTCGTTAAGTCAGTCCAGTAAATTTGAAAGATGTTGGTTTTCCATTGAATCTAACAATTGTTCAGTGTGGGTCTAGCAGTTTGTGCTGTTTCTTTTTCTTTTTTCTTTTTGTCTTTTGGCTTTCTGCCAAACTTTATTACCACTCAATTTTCTTACTTATTAACTTCCGCAAAAGTAATCTTTTTTTGAGATTAAACCTGTCTCATTGCTCCACTTTTGTGTCGCATTCCCCCTGTTCAGGTGTCGTATTGGTAGGAATGCGACACCCTGTACTACCCTAGAAAAAGTTGAATGGATTTGT
>ENA-ORMS01003268-ORMS01003268.1-human-gut-metagenome-genome-assembly--contig:-NODE-3268-length-10724-cov-4.760990_pt1 | contig 10724 bp, 9 predicted proteins | sample MGYA00242104_ERZ508997 | MGnify/ENA primary metagenome ERZ508997 (study PRJEB26280, sample SAMEA2338704) | human gut metagenome | biome: human gut; feature: human-associated habitat; material: faeces... | reverse complement strand
CAGCCGGTCGCCGTTACGCTTCCGCGCGTCATCCGCGACGACGAAACGCGCGAGCTCCTCGGCGATTTACAGGACGCCGCCGCGCTCGGCATCCGCCGCGCGCTCATCGGCAACCTCGGCCATCTGCCGCTGGTGCTCTCCCGCGGCATGGAACCCGCTGCCGATTTCGGCATGAATCTTTTCAATTCCCGCGCGGCAGAGCAGCTGCTGCATCTCGGCTTTGTGTCCTGCACGGCATCGTTTGAGCTTTCCCTGCCGCAGCTGCGCGACCTTTCCAAGCCGCTGCCGATGGAAATGATCGTCTACGGCCGCCTGCCGCTGATGCTGACGGAGAACTGCCTGATCAAAAACCGTACCGGCGCCTGCACCTGCCACGCCGGGCCGGTCAAGCTCATCGACCGCATGGGCGAGGAATTCCGCGTCGTGCGCGACTGCGGCACCTGCCGCAGCGTCGTTCTCAACGGAAAAAAGCTTTATCTATTGGATAAGAAAGAAAATGTGCGCAGATTCGGTCTTTGGGCGCTTCGGCTGTCCTTTACCACCGAAAACACCGGCGAGGTCAACAGCGTCCTGTCCGCATGGTCGGGCGGCGCGGTCTTTGACCCCGGCGCCTGCACCCGCGGGCTGTATCTGCGCGGCGTAGAATAAGGAGGAGGTCAATATGGCTATCATTCTTGCATCGAAATCCCCTCGCCGTCAGGAGCTTCTGGCGCGCATGGGACTGGAGTTTACCGTCAAAGCAAGCCGGATCGACGAAAAAATGGATCCCTTCGCGCATCCCAGCGACGAAGTCGCCCGCATCAGCCTTGCCAAAGCACAGGCCGTCGTGGACAGCTGCGCCCCGGAGGACATCATCATCAGCGCCGACACGATCGTCGTCTGCGACGGTCTGATGATGGGCAAGCCCCATTCCGAGAGCGAAGCATTCTCCATGCTGCGCCGCCTGTCCGGGCGCGATCATCAGGTCATGACCGGCCTGACGGTCATCGGCGACGGCCGCACCGAAAACCTGACCGTCACGACGACGCTGCGCTTCCGCGCGCTGTCCGATCAGGAGATCCGCAACTACATCGCCACGGGAGAGCCGATGGACAAGGCCGGCGCTTACGGAATTCAGGGACTTGCCTCCATGTTTGTCGTCGGTCTGGACGGCGATTACTACAACGTTATGGGCTTGCCCATCTGCACGCTGACCGTCCTCCTGCGGCGCTTCGGCGTCAAGCTGCTGGGCTGCTGAGCCTGCGAGGTGACTTTTATTGAAACGAAAGCTATCCGGCCGTGTCAAGCTGATCCTGACGCTCGCCGTCGTATTGGCAGTTGCCACGGCCATCACCGCCGCTCTTTCCGGCACGGTCTGGGGCGGGAAAGCCGTCCAGACCATTCTGACGCCCATCCGCAGCGGCGTCAGCGCGCTGACGCGCACGGCGGAGCGGTACTATAATTATATCTTCAACTACGAAGCGCTGGAGGCGCGGAACGCCTATCTGGAGCAGCGCATCACCTCCATGGAGGACGAGGTGCGCAGTGCCGATTCCCTACAGCGCGAAAACGAACGCCTGCGCGAGCTGCTGGGTCTGAGCAAGGAACACGAGGACTACAAGTTCTGCGCCGCCTATGTGGTTTCCTGGGACTCCTCCAACTGGAAGAGCACCTTCACCATCGGCAAGGGCACGAACTCCGGCCTTGACGCCGGCATGGTCGTCATCACGGAATACGGTCAGGTCGTCGGGCTGATCACGGAGGTCGGACGGAACTGGGCGAAGGTCACGACGGTTCTGGACACCTCGCTGGAGATCAGCGCCTGCATTGCCTCCTCCGGTTACACCGGCGTGGTGCAGGGCGCTTACACCACCGGCAACGCCGGCCGTCTGCGCATGAACTATCTGCCGACGGAGGCCGTCCTGCGCAACAATGATCAGGTCGTCACCACCGGCTCCACGGTCTACCCCAAGGATCTCATCCTCGGCTATATTGAGGACGCGGGCTTCGACGAAACCGGTGTCGCCAAGTACGCCATCCTGCGCCCGGCGGCAAATCTGGACGATCTGGCGCAGGTCTTTATCATCACCGACTATGTCAGTCAATAAGCCCTCAGGAGGCGTCACCTTTGCTGGATAAACTCTATATCACCCCGCGGCAGTGGCTTCAGATCCTGCGCTGGGCGCTCTACAGCCTGCTGTTCCTGGCTGTGATGATGGTGCAGACGGTCGTGCTGGGCAACCGCACCGTTTTCGGCACCCATCCCAGCTTCGTTCCCATTGTCATTACCTGCGTCTGTCTGCGTGAGGGCGCGGAGCGCGGGGGGCTTTTTGCGCTTCTGGCCTCGCTGTTCTGGTGCCTGTCCGGTGCCGACCTCGGCAGCATGAGCATCCTCATTCTGACCGTTCTGCCCGTGCTGGGCGCGCTTGTGTGCAAAGCCGTACTGATCAACAGCTTTCTTCCCTGCCTGGCGATCAGCTTTCTGACGCTTGCCTGCGATCAGGTCATCGGCTTCCTGCTGAAATATTTCCTTGGCCGCGTCCTCGCGGCGCTCTTCACGCGGGAGCTCCTTCCCTGCGTGTTTCTGTCCATTCTGAGCCAGCCGCTGCTTTACTGGCTGGTCAAGTGTATCGCAAAAATCGGAGCAAGCTATGAATCAACATAAATTTTCCTTTCGCGTCGGCGTGCTCATCCTGCTGATCGCAGTCATGGCCGGTATCTTCGGCGTACGCCTGTATGATGTTCAGGTCACGCAGGCCAGTCAGGTCGATCACACGCCCTCCGGCTCGCACACTTACCGCACGCGCGTCACCGCGGCGCGCGGCGAGATCCTCGACCGCAACGGCAAGGTGCTGATCGGCAACCGTGCCAGCTACAACCTGACGCTGATCTACGCCATCGTGTTCAGCGCGGAAAACCCGAACGAGAATCTGCGCAAGCTCACCAATCTCTGCAATGAGCTGGGACTTGAAATGACGGATCACTTTCCCGTGACCATGGAAAAGCCCTATACCTACACCACGGACGAGTATTCCTCCACGTGGAACAGCTATTTCAAGGCCTTCCTGGACGAGCGCGGCTGGGACAGCGACATCTCTGCGCCGCAGCTCATCCGCCGTCTGAAGGACACCTATCACCTCCCCGCCGACTGGACGGAGGAGGAGGCCCGGCGCGTGATCTCCATCCGCTATGAGCTGGATCTGCGCCGCTGGACTTCCCTGCCCACCTACGTGCTTCTGAACGACGTGGACTCTGTTTCTCTGGCAGCCATCACCGAGCTGAACATTCCCGGCGTAAATGTGGAAACCTCCACCGTCCGGCAGTACAACACCACTTACGCCGCCCATATCCTCGGCCGCATCGGGCTGATGAACGCCGAAGAATATGAGATCTACAAGGAAAAAGACTACGCCATGGATGCCTACGTCGGCAAGGAAGGGCTGGAAAGGGCCTTTGAGGATGATCTGCACGGCACCGACGGTCTGCGCGTCACGACGATCTCCGCCGACGGCACGGTGCTGGAGGAATACTATAAAACCATGCCGCAGGCGGGAAAAAACATCGAACTGACCATAGACATCGACCTGCAAAAGGTCAGTGAAGACGCGCTGAAAGCCCACATTCTTTCGCTTCGAGAGGACGACGGCGATGCCGAGGGCGGTGCGGTCGTCGTGCAGCAGGTCAAAACCGGGCAGATTCTCGCCTGCGCCAGCTATCCCACCTTCGACCCGGCAACTTATTCGCAAAAATACAACGAACTGCTGGAAACAGACTTCGCACCGCTGTACAACCGCGCGCTGCAAGCGGCCTACCCTCCCGGTTCCACCTACAAGATGGTCACGACCATTGCCTCCATCGACTCCGGCACCATCGGCCGCTGGGTCGAGATCGAAGACAAGGGCATCTACCGGCGTTTCGAGGACGTGGGCTACACGCCGCGCTGCATGCTCTATACCACCGCCGGCGCAACCCACGGCTATGTCAACGCAATGGAGGCGCTCGCCGTTTCCTGCAACTACTACTTCTACGAGGTCGGCTATCAGACCGGCATCACAAAGATCGATGAGGTTGCCAAAGCGCTCGGTCTCGGCGAGGCCACCGGCGTAGAGCTGGACGAAAGCGTCGGCCGCCGCGCCAACGCCGAAACGAAAAAGCTCCTGTACAGCAAGGGCTATGACGGCTGGTACGACGCGGATACCGTCGCCGCAGCCATCGGCCAGTCGGAAAACCGCTTCACCCCCATGCAGCTTGCCTGCTACACCTCTGCGCTGGCCAACCACGGCACGCGCTACAAGGCGACCTTTCTCCAGCGTGTCCTGTCCTCGGATTACAGCGAGCTGCTCTACGAATCCACCCCGGTCGTCGCAAGCCAGCTGAACATTTCCGACGAGGCCTACGCCGCCTATACCGAGGGTATGCGTCTGAGCGTCACCTGGGCCAACGGCACCTCGCACTACTATCTGGGCGACTACGATGTCGCCGTCTGCGCCAAAACCGGCACCGCCGAACACGGCGGCAACGGCTCGGACAACGCAGCCTATGTTCTCTATGCGCCCGCCGACGACCCGCAGATCGCCATTGCCGTCTATGTGGAAAAGGGCACGCCCGGCAGCCGTCTGGCAAAGGTCGCCAGAGCCATTCTGGACGCCTATTTCTCCACCAGCAGCAATGTCGATACCGTCCCCGCAGAAAATATCGCGAACTGAATGCTAAAAAACGAACGCACAGGTAGCCTGTGTGTTCGTTTTGCTGTTATGCCTTTTTCCCCGGTGGGGTAAAGATCTGCAGCGGCGGTGCCGCAAAGGTAAAAAGGATCAGGCTCGCCCCATAGAGGATGACAAGCATCAGAAGAAGGCCGGTGTGCTTTTGCAGGCGTCCGCTTCTTTGCAGCCGCCATGCAAGCCAGAACCCGGCAAACATCGTCAGATAGTACAGGACGATGTCCACCGCCGTCCCCGAAACTCCCAGCAGCCGCAGCCCATAGTAAAGCCCCAGCAGGAAAAGCGGCATTGCCAGCAGCGCTGTCAGAAAGCCACTCCAAAGCCGGATGCGGCACGGCGCATGTGCGGACAGAACGAGTGCCGCCGCAAGGGTCGGCCAATACAGGAGCTTCAGATGCTCCCACACGCTTTCGTTGACCGGCGAAAGCAAGGCGGAGATCAAATTGGGGGACACCTCATAGAGAAAGTGCAGCGCCGTGCCTGCTGCGGCCGCCACGATGGCCGCAATAAAATAGCTTCGTTTCATTCGCATCACCGGTATAGTTTATGCGAACTTCCACGCCGTACAGAACAAAAAATCCGCCGGTAATCCGGCGGATTTTTTATGTACGACGACAAATGCTCAGGACAGGAACGCGCTGATGGCGCCAAGGACGACAAAGAAGAAAATCACCGTCACTGCATTGAATGCCAGACCGGTCGCTGCAAGGCCCTTCTTCGCGTTTCTCTTGCAAACACCGACGATGGAAAGGATCAGGCCGGGGATGCTCAGGATCAGCGCAATGATCAGCATAACAAGCGTGATCGGCGCAGCGAAGGGATTGGCATAGAACACGATCGCTCCGATTGCAAAAAAGATCAGAGCAATCAGGCCAAGCACGAAGCCGGCCGTGCCAACGCCGTTCTTGCGCGGGCCGGTGGGGGCAGCCTGCTGGTAAACGGGCTGCTGGTAGACTGGCTGCTGATAAACAGGCTGCTGATAGACAGGCTGCTGGTAAACCGGCTGCTGCACCGGCTCCTGATAAACAGGCTGCTCCGGCTGCGCGGGCTGCACCGCAGGCTGCGCCGGTTCCTGATAAGCGGGCTGCTGCTGTGCAAGGGGCGTGCCGCAGTTCGGGCAGAACGCAGCGCCGGTATCGTCAATTGTGCTGTTGCAGTTTGGGCATTGAATCATTGCCATAGTTATTCCCTCTCTTTGCTAGAATTGAGGCAGTTTCCTCTGATTTCTATTTTACAGTCTGCGCAAATCGGTGTCAAGGGTTCCGGGGAAAGATTCTCGTATTTTCTGAAAAACGGACAGGTTTTGCCTCATAAACGGCTGATCATGTTCGCCGTAATGCAGATGAGGTGCACTGCAGCGGCAAAGCTCAGTGAAAGGATTCCAAGGATCTTTTTCGGCGATTTCCGGCAAACGGTAATAATGCCGAGCACCTCGCCGGGGCCGGCAAGGGCAATCAGAAAGGTAAGCGTACCCTCCGGAACGGCAGCGCCTGACAAGAGGGCCAGCAGCACAAAGAGCGTTATGGCAAGCGAGGTTGCCCCGAACACCAGTCCCGTGACGGCCGGGCCGTTGCCCGGGCGCTTGTGCTGCACGGGCGGATAGTAGTACACCGGCTGGTAGGGAGCCGACTGGTTCTGAGGCTGCGGATAACCCGGCTGTCCCTGCGGCGGAAACTGGGGCGGCGCTGCGTAAACCGGCTGCTGACCTTGCGGCGCGCAATACGGCGGCTGCGGCATTGGCTGGGGCGCGGGCTGCTGATAAGGAGAAGCCTGCGGGGGCGTAAACTGCGGATTACTCGCTGCCGGCTGCATCGGCGCGGCCGGGACAGACTGCTGCACCGGCGTGACCGGACTTGTCTGCGGCGCCTGCGGCGCTTCCACCGGTCGCTGCACTTCGGGCGTCCGGACTTGCGGCTGCATTTCCTGCGGTTTCGGCGGCTGCGGTGCAGAAGGCTCCGTGCCGATTTCCTCCTGTACTACAGGCTGCGCGGCGGGCTCCTGCGGCAGGACAAGCGGCGTGCCGCAATTCGGGCAGAAGCGGTATTCCTCCGGGTCTACTATATCCTTACATCTGGGGCATGGAAGCATGGCAATTCTCCTCTCTGTTTTCCTTTTTCATATTATAATTCATCACATCTTCCTCTGTCAATCCGGACTTTTTTCAAAAAGGCTCGGCAGGAAAGCGATTGCTTCCTAGCAAACGGCAAGCGCCAAGGAACAAGCTCTGCTCACAGCGCCGCACCCGTTTACGAAAATCAGGAAAACCCGGCATGGATTTTTCCATGCCGGGTTTTGTACTACTTTGCATTTGCAACGCTCAGTCGGTTGAGCGCACGGGCCAGCTTTGCCTTCGCAAGCGCAATATCGCGGGCTTCCTTCGCCGCGGCAACACGCGCCTCGGCAGTCTGCTTCGCGCGCTCCGCACGTTCCACGTCGATCATGTCCGCATACTCAAACGTCGTTGCAACAAGGCGAACCTCACCATTTTCAACGCTGAGGAAGCCGCCGCCGCATGCCGCTTCGCGCGCCGTGCCGTCCTGCGTCACCGTGACGGTGCCGATCTCCAGCGCTGCCAGATAGTCCGCGTGTCCCTTGCGGATGCTCACATAGCCCTGCGTCGTGCGGACGCGCAGCGCCTCGGCCTCGCCGTCGAACAGGCTGCCGTCCGGCGTGACGATCTGCAGGCGAAAGCCGCTCATTGCTTTGCACCCTTTCCTGCTTTTTCAACCGCCTCGTCGATCGAGCCGACAAAGAGGAAGGCGGATTCGGGCAGGTCATCGTGCTTGCCTTCCAGAATTTCTTTGAAGCCGCGGACGGTTTCCTTGACGGGGACATAGCGTCCCTGATAGCCGGTAAACTGCTCGGCGACAAAGAAGGGCTGGGAGAGGAAGCGCTGGATCTTACGCGCACGGCTGACCGTCAGCTTATCCTCCTCGGAAAGCTCGTCCATGCCCATGATCGCAATGATGTCCTGAAGGTCCTTGTACCGCTGCAAAATTCTCTGCGTTTCGCGGGCGACCTCATAGTGCTCGCGTCCGACGACCTCCGGAGAGAGGATACGGGACGTGGATTCCAGCGGATCGACCGCCGGGAAAATGCCCAGAGAGGCGATGCCGCGGTCGAGAACCGTCGTCGCGTCCAGATGGGCAAAGGTCGTCGCCGGAGCCGGGTCGGTCAGGTCGTCTGCGGGGACGTAGACCGCCTGCACGGAGGTGATGGAGCCCTTCTTCGTGGAAGTGATCCGCTCCTGCAGCGCACCCATTTCGGTGGCAAGCGTAGGCTGGTAGCCGACGGCGGAGGGCATTCTGCCCAACAGCGCGGAAACCTCGGAGCCGGCCTGCGTAAAACGGAAGATATTGTCGATGAACAGAAGCACGTCCTGACCCTCGCGGTCACGGAAGTATTCCGCCATCGTCAGAGCGGACAGCGCCACACGCATACGTGCTCCTGGCGGTTCGTTCATCTGGCCATAGACCAAGGCGGTCTTGTTGATAACGCCGGATTCCTGCATTTCGTTGTACAGGTCGTTGCCCTCACGGGTACGCTCGCCGACGCCCGCAAACACGGAGATGCCGCCGTGCTGCTTTGCGATGTTATTGATCAGTTCCATGATCAGAACCGTCTTGCCGACACCTGCACCGCCGAACAGACCGATCTTGCCGCCCTTTGCATAGGGGGCGATCAGGTCGACGACCTTGATGCCGGTTTCCAGCATCTGTGTGGTGGTCTCCTGCTCGTCATAGGCGGGAGGATCGCGATGGATGTTCCACTTTTCACAGGTGACGGGCTGGGGCTTGTTGTCAATGGCACGACCGAGCAGATTGAACACTCTGCCCAGCGTTTCGGGGCCGACCGGAACCTTGATACCGGTGCCGGTATCGACCGCTTCCATTCCGCGGGTCATACCGTCGGTGGAGCTCATGGCGATGCAGCGGACCACATCGTCGCCGAGCTCCTGGGCGACCTCGCAGACGAGCTTGCCGTTTTCGCGCTCGATCTCAATGGCGTTGAGCAGGTTCGGCAGATGGCCATCCGGGAAGCGGATGTCCAGAACCGGGCCGATCACCTGCACGACAGTGCCGATATTTTTCTCTTGCATACGGATTTCTCCTTACTACGATTTTGCTCACAGTGCCTCCGCGCCGGAAACGATCTCGGTGATCTCCTGAGTGATCGCCGCCTGCCGCGCGCGGTTGTAGTGCAGAACAAGGCTGTCGATGATCTCTCCGGCGTTCTTGTTCGCGGCGTTCATCGCCGTGCGGCGCGCACCGTGCTCGGAAGCCGAAGCCTCGCACAGAGTGGAAAACAGAATGCCGGCAACGTACTGCGGCACGATGCTTTCGATCAGCGTCTGCGCGTCGCCCTCCAAAATGGCATTGGAGTAGTGCTTCTCCTCCTGCGGATGCAGCTCCAGCGGAAGCAGCGCTTCGCTGACCGGCACCTGAGAGAGCATGGATTTGAACTTCGTGTATACGATGACCACGCGGTCAAAGCTTCCCTCGGAGAATCTGCTGCACAGAAGCTCCGCGATCTGCTTGCAGTCGCCCACGCCGATGGCGGCGGTCTGGCCGAAGTAGCTGCTCACCAGCTCGCAGCCGGTGCGCGAAAAATGCTCCAGCGTCTTGCGGCCGACCGGCAGGACACAGTAGTCCGAGCCCTGTGTGAGGGATGCGACCATGCGGAAAAGGTTGGCATTGTAGCCGCCGGCCAGTCCACGGTCGCCGCCGATGACAACATAGCAGGTCTTTTTGACCGGACGCGCCTCAGTGAATACGGTCGGATGCTCGGAAACGCCGGTCTGCAAGCCCGCGATAGCGTCCGCCAGCACCTCGTGATAGGGGCGGGCGCGCTCGACGCGCTCCTTGGCGCGGCGCAGCTTCGACGTCGCAACCAGCTCCATGGCCTTGGTGATCTGCCGGGTGCTTTCGACGCTCTTGATGCGCGTTTTGATGCGCTTCATGGATGCAGCCATACGCTCGCTCCCTTATCTGAGGAACTGCGCCTTGCAGTCCTGAATTGCCTCGCGCAGCGCGGCTTCATTCTCCGCCGTGAGCTGCTTGGTATCGCGGATGCTCTCCAGGATCGCCGGGCGCTGCACGGTCAGGTAATCAAACAGTGCGGACTCGAATTCCTGGATCCGCTCCACGGGTACATCGGACAGCAAGTCGTTGACGACGGAGTAGATGATACACACCTGCAATTCGACGTCGACGGGCGTGTTGCGGTCCTGCTTCAGGATCTCCACGATGCGCGCGCCCTGCGCCAGACGGGCCTTGGTGTCCGCGTCCAGATCGGAGCCGAACTGGGCAAAGGATTGCAGCTCGCGATACTGCGAATACATCAGCTTCAGCGGGCCGGCGACCTTTTTCATCGCCTTGATCTGCGCATTGCCGCCGACACGGGAAACGGAGATACCGGGGTTGATGGCCGGACGCACACCGGAATGGAACAGCTCCGATTCCAGATAGATCTGGCCGTCGGTGATGGAAATGACGTTCGTCGGGATATAGGCGGAAACGTCGCCTGCCTGCGTTTCGATGATGGGCAGCGCCGTCATGGAGCCGCCGCCGAATTCCGGAGCCACGCGCGCCGCGCGCTCGAGCAGGCGGGAATGGAGGTAGAAGACGTCGCCGGGGTAGGCTTCACGTCCTGGCGGACGGCGGATCAGCAGGGAAAGTGCGCGGTAAGCGACCGCGTGCTTGGAAAGATCGTCGTAGACGATCAGCACGTCCTTACCCTGATCCATGAAATACTCGCCCATGGCGCAGCCGGAATACGGCGCGATATACTGCAACGGCGCCAGCTCAGAGGCCGTCGCGGAAACGACGATGGTATAATCCATCGCGCCGTTGCGCTGAAGGGTATCGACCAGCTGTGCAACGGTGGAGCGCTTCTGGCCGATGGCCACATAAATGCAGGTCACGCCCTTGCCCTTCTGGTTGATGATGGTATCCATTGCGATGACGGTCTTGCCCGTCTGGCGGTCGCCGATGATCAGCTCACGCTGGCCGCGGCCGATGGGGA
>ENA-ORMS01003267-ORMS01003267.1-human-gut-metagenome-genome-assembly--contig:-NODE-3267-length-10729-cov-4.698801_pt1 | contig 10729 bp, 9 predicted proteins | sample MGYA00242104_ERZ508997 | MGnify/ENA primary metagenome ERZ508997 (study PRJEB26280, sample SAMEA2338704) | human gut metagenome | biome: human gut; feature: human-associated habitat; material: faeces... | reverse complement strand
GACCGAAGTAGCCGAAGCCGTAATAGCCGGACTTGAACCCGTTCAAAGCGAATATAAGAAGATACTTTCGGATAAAGCATACCTTGAGAAAATAATGGCGGACGGCGCAGAGAAGGCTTCCGCGCAGGCCCGAAAGACCCTCCGCAAGGTATACAGAAAGGTAGGGCTTGCCTGATGGATATGGATAAGCTCAAGAGCAGGCTGATGCTCAGCTATAACATTTTCAAAATAGTGCCGCTGCTGGGCATACTTATAGCGCTTTACGTCATGAACAAGAACCTTATCGCCGCATATATAATCGCAATAGTGTGCATAGCCGGCGGCTACGGTCAGGCGCTGATATTCTACCGCTGCCCCTTCTGCGGAGCGCGGCTAATGAAGGTCCGCGGAGGCGTACCACGCCATTGTCCCGAGTGTGAGCGCCAGCTTATAGTCGACGCCGAGCACCCTCTTGAGAACACCGATGCTTCAAAGGAGGAAAACAGCCGGTCTTAGCGCAAGCTTACTGTTTTTTATTGTATATTGGCTTTACCGCGTTTCTTCCCCTTCCCATGATGATAACTGCCGATGCGCCGCTTATGCCCATGAACAGGCTCAGCACCCCGCGCATCGGCATTATTTCTGTGAGCATACCGGCCAATAGCTGCCCCAGCAGGGAGCCCACTGTGGTGAGCATCAGGAAGGTGCCGTTGAACCTCCCCTTGCGGTCATCCGGCACATACGACTGGGTAGAGGATATGCGGATATTGTAGGAGGTCACCCCCAGCACCCCCTGCAGGAAGCAGAAGAGCCGCATTAGCGCGAGGGGCAGATAAAGATATGTTCCCTCCAAGGCCGATATGACAACGTATACGAACACCGCTATTTTGAACTTATGCTCCGGCAGATGCAGCCTGTAATGCATCATTCCGCCCAGCACCCGTCCCAGCACCATAAAGCCCCATACCGACATATAGATATACTCGCCGTCAGCGTACCCCGCTTTAAAGTAAGGCAGCGTTATAACGTTAGATGCGCCCGTGGCCATAAAGCAGAATATGAAATACAGGGTTATATACAAAAGGCCCTTTTCCGTCCAGAGGTAGCGCATACCCTCCTTCATATCCTCCATATAGCCGCCGAAGGTGTACTTTGAGCCGCTCTGCCCATTCTTGCCCTCCACGTCGCTTATCTGCGTCTCGAATATGGCTGCAGTGCAAAAGCAGGCGGAATTTATCAGCATCAGCCATACCATTCCCACCGTCTTATATAAAAAGGTGGATACGGGTATCATCACCAGCACCAGCGTTTCGAGCGTGCTCAGCACCGAATAAGCCTTTATATAGTTGCCCTCGGATACCAGCATAGGGTAAAAGCTTTCGAAGGCCACGGTGTAGGCGCTGTGTATCGTTCCGATTATGAACGTTATGGATGCAAATGCCCAGAAGCTGAAAAGCCCGAAGTGCATCAGCCCCGCCAGCAGGGCATATATGGCAGTTGAGGCGAAATCAAGCATATATATGGTCCTGCGCCGGGAAAACCTGTCCATCAACGGCCCGGCAAGCACCGGCGCCGCTATCTGGGGCAGCGTATACAGGAACATATATATGGCGTAATACAGCGGGGACTGGGTATAGTCCAGCACGAAAAGGCTCATGGCAAAGCCGGCCATGCTGTTGCCCAGCATGGATACGACGCTGCCTATGGTTATTATGGTGTAATTCTTCGTCCAGAGCCTGTTCATGGCGTAAATACTATTCGCCGGGATACAGCGGATATTTATCCGTTATTTTCCTCACCTTTGCGGCGACGCGTTCCACTGCTTCCTCTCCGTTTTTTATTATGTCGGCTATCAACCTGCCCACAATGACAAAATCGTCCTCATCAAGTCCCCTTGTGGTCGCCGCGGGTGTTCCCACCCTTATGCCGCTGGTGACAGCAGGCTTGCGTGTCTCGTTGGGTACGCTGTTCTTGTTTACGGTTATGTTGGCCCTGTCCAGAAGTTGCTCGACTTCCTTGCCCGTAAGCCCGTCCGATCCCAGATCCAGCAGAAGCAGATGGTTGTCCGTACCGCCTGATACCAGCCTTACGCCCTCCGCCTTCAGGCTTCTCTCCAGCGCCTTTGCGTTGTTTATCACCCGCTGCTGATATGCCCTGAACTCGGGCTTTTGCGCTTCCTCAAAGCATACCGCTTTCGCCGCGATAACGTGCATCAGCGGACCGCCCTGTGTACCGGGGAATATGGCCTTGTCTATGGCGTTGGCAAATTCTTTTTTGCATAGTATCATGCCGCCCCTTGGGCCGCGCAGCGTCTTATGGGTAGTTGTAGTTACAACATCGGCATACGGCACGGGGTTCATGTGCAGTCCCGTCGCCGCAAGGCCCGCGATATGCGCCATATCCACCATGAGGAGGGCGCCCGCCTCATCGGCTATTTCGCGGAATTTCTTATAGTCTATCTCACGCGGGTACGCCGACGCGCCCGCAATGATCAGCTTCGGCCTTATATCGAGCGCCTTTTTGCGCACCTCGTCGTAATCTATGCACTCTGTCTCGGGATCGAGGCCGTAGGAATAGAAGGTATAGTATTGACCGGACATATTGACGGGGCTTCCGTGAGTAAGGTGGCCGCCGTGGGAAAGATCCATGCCCAGCACCTTATCGCCGGGCTGAAGCAGCGCGAAGTATACCGCGAAGTTGGCGCTGGAGCCGCCGTTGGGCTGTACGTTGGCGTGCTCCGCGCCGAAAAGCTGGCAGGCGCGGTCCCGCGCGATATTCTCCACCACGTCCACATATTCGCAGCCGCCGTAGTAACGCTTATCTGGATACCCTTCGGCATATTTATTTGTAAGATGGCTGCCCATGGCTGCCATCACCGCAGGCGACACGAAATTTTCCGAGGCTATAAGCTCTATATTTCTCCTCTGCCGCAAAAGTTCATTCAGCATCGCTTCTGCAACGTCGGGCGCGGCCTCTCTTATAATGTCAAGCTGTATCATGGCTTCACCCCCTGAAGGTTCCAATTTGTGCATACTAATTGATTATAAATAAAGCGCGGCAATATTGCAATCACCGCACTTTATTTAATATCGTTTTTTTAAATTACTGCTGCTCGTCTTCGTGACCCACTATCTCGATCATGCGGGGTTTGAACTCGCGCATTTTGGAAAACGCGGGGTCAAGGCCCTTGAGTATAAAGTAGGTGCCGCAGCAGAGCAGTACGCCGCCGATTACCGCGAACATATTGCTTATCCTGCTTCCTATAAATACGCCCAGCATAAGCCCTATGAGCGGTATGCCGTAAGCTATGGCGCTGGCCTTGAACATGCTGCCGCTGTGCAGCTCTATAGCCACTATATCGCCTACCCCGGCGTCGCAGGAGTTGTCTATCTCTATATCCGCCTCATTTGAGCCGAAATGAAAGCAGGCGTTGCAGTGGCCGCAGGCGTCGCTGCGCTGGAAGCGTACCACAGCAAGCTTGCCCTTAAGCTCGACCACCTTGCCTGTCTGGCGAAGTTCTTCTCCCGCCATGGCTTACTCCTTATCAGCAACAGTCTCTATATGCAGCTCCTCAAGCTGTGCCTGCTCTACTACATCGGGGCAGCCGGACATGAGGCAGGACGCGGTCTGTACCTTTGGGAAGGCTATGACGTCGCGTATGCTGGAGGCCCTGGTGATGAGCATAGCCAGCCTGTCCAGACCGTATGCAAGGCCGCCGTGAGGAGGAGTGCCGTACTTGAAGGCGCCCATCAGGAAGCCGAAGCGCTCCCAGGCCTCTTCCTTGGTAAAGCCCAGCTTCTCAAACATCTTCTCCTGTACCTCGGGGGAGTGGATACGTATGGAGCCGCCGCCAATCTCGTTGCCGTTGAGCACGATATCGTATGCTTTGGCGCGAACCTTGCCCTGATCGGTATCCAGCAGGTCCAGATCTTCATCCATAGGTGAGGTGAAGGGGTGATGCATGGCGTAGTACCTTCCGTCTTCCTCGCTCCATTCGAACTGGGGGAATTCTATTACCCACAGGAAGTTGAACTTGGTATCGTCCATGAGGCCTAGCCTGCGGCCCAGCTCAAGGCGCAGAGCGCCCAGAGCCTGATATACTACCGTATCCTTTGCGTCCGCAACGAAGAACAGTATGTCGCCGGTCTTGGCGTTAGCGCGCTCCAGTATGGCCTTTATCTGGTCCTCGGTGAGGAACTTTGCGAAGGAGCACTGAATTCCATCGGGCTTCATACTCAGCCACGCGAGGCCCTTTGCCCGGTAGGTCTTTACCAGGTCGCCGAACGCGTCTATCTGCTTGCGGGTAAAATGCTCCACTCCGCCTTCTACGTTGATGCAGCGCACGGAGCCGCCGCCCTTGACTGCGTCCGCAAATGCGCCGAAGCCGCAGTCCTTCACTATATCGCTTACGTTTACGAATTCAAGGCCAAAACGGGTATCGGGCTTGTCCGAGCCGTAACGGTCCATGGCTTCCTGCCAGGTTATGCGAGGCAGCGGAAGCTGAATGTCTACATCCAGAGTTTCCTTCATCAGGCGCTTGATGAAGCCCTCCTGAACGTTCATTACGTCGTCCTGCTCCACGAAGGACATCTCAAGGTCGATCTGCGTGAACTCGGGCTGACGGTCTGCGCGCAGGTCCTCGTCGCGGTAACAGCGGGCTATCTGCATATAGCGGTCAAAGCCGGAAAGCATGAGCAGCTGCTTGAATATCTGGGGGCTCTGGGGCAGAGCGTAGAACTTGCCGGGCTGAACGCGGCTGGGTACCAGATAGTCGCGGGCGCCCTCGGGGGTGCTCTTGCAGAGGGTAGGAGTCTCTATCTCTATGAAACCCTGCTCTGCGAAGTACTCGTGGGCTATCCTGGTTATCTTACTGCGCATGAGCATGTTTGCCTGCATGCAGGGGCGGCGCAGATCCAGATAGCGATACTTAAGGCGGAGCTGCTCGGCGGCATTCACGTTATCGTCGATGTAGAAGGGAGGAGTCTCGGATACGCCCAATATCTTCAACTCCTTGGCAATAAGCTCCAGCTCGCCGGTCTTCATGTTTCTGTTTACCATCTTCTCATCGCGCCTTGCCAGTACGCCCTTTACGGCGATGACATACTCGCTGCGGATGGTTTCAGCCTTTTCAAACACTTCCTTAGGAAGCTCGCTCTCGTTAAAGGTCACCTGCATGGTGCCGGTGCGGTCGCGGAGGCCTATGAATATGAGGGAGCCCAGGTTCCGCCATGTTCCGGCCCAGCCCATGAGCACCATTTCCTTGCCTACCTCGTCCACAGTAGGCTCTGCGCAGTAGTGTGTGCGTTTCCAACCCTGAAGCAGTTCTGCCATTGTACTTTTCCTCTCTTATCTTAAAATTTGCTGTACTCTATTCCCAAGGGCGGCTATTGGAACATAGCCCTCGTCCCCTGTTTCCATATCCTTGAGCTTTACCTCGCCCCGTTCAAGCTCCTCGTCGCCTAAGATAGCCACGAATCTGGCGTCTATCTTGTTGGCGTACTTGAACTGTGCCTTGAAGCTCTTGCCTACATGGTCGAATTCGGTCTTTATGCCGCTGCCGCGGAGCTTTGCGGTAAGTGTGAAGCCCACCTTGCGGGCCTCCTCGCCCATCGCCGCCACATATACCTCAACGTTGCGTGGCTGTGGTATTTGCGCTCCCGAAAGCTCTGCTATGAGCAGCAGCCTTTCCATGCCCATGCCGAAGCCTATGCCGGGAAGCTTAGGTCCGCCAAGCTGCTCCAGAAGCCCGTCATAGCGGCCTCCGCCGCATACCGTTCCTGAATATTCCTCACTGTTTGCGATTATCTCGAACACGGTCTTTGTATAATAGTCCAGCCCGCGCACTATGAAGGGATCCACCTTGTACTGTATGCCTACGCTGTCGAGGCAGCCCTTCAGCTCTTCAAAGTGCGCCCTGCACTCGTCGCAGAGACAGTCCAGAATAGTAGGTGCGCCCTCGCATATCCTCTTGCACTTTTCTTCCTTGCAGTCCAATATGCGAAGAGGGTTCTTCTCGAAGCGGCTCTTGCAGGTCTCGCAGAGGCCGTCGTAATTGCTCCTCAGGTATTCCTTTAGCAGCTCGTTGTATTTTGGCCTGCAATTAGGACAACCTATGCTGTTTATGTTTACGGAAAGGCCCTTCACACCTATTTTATCGAGAACGGTCATGGCAAGCTCGATGCATTCGGCATCTATGCTTGCCCGGGGTGCGCCGTAGACCTCCACGCCAAACTGATGATGCTCGCGCAATCTTCCCGCCTGAGGCTTATCATAGCGAAACACAGGACAGTAGAGATAATACATCTTGGTAGGCTGGGGGTCGTTGAAAAGGTTGTTTTCTATGAACATGCGGGCCGCGCCGGCAGTACCCTCGGGTTTGAGGGTTATGGACCTGCCGCCCTTGTCATCAAAGGTGTACATTTCCTTCTGCACTATATCCGTGGTATCGCCCACTCCCCGAAGGAACAGCTCGGTATGCTCAATGACGGGGGTGCGTATCTCGCTGAACCCGAAGTTGTCGCAGGTCTCCCTTGCGATCTTCTCAATATACTGCCACTTATAGCTTTCTCTCGGCGTAACGTCCTTAGTGCCCTTCGGCGCCTGAATTGCCATGATTTCTCCTCGCATTCTATTTTAATAATAAAAAGGTCTCCCGCCCGGCAAAGGGACGGGAGACCCGCGGTACCACCCTAATTGGGCTAATAAAAGCCCCGGCTCAAGGCCATTAACGCAGGCCATACGGGCGGGCTTTTTACCCGCCGGCTCACGGGCGTCTCCGGCGATAGTCTCCGCGGGGCTTTCAGCCAGGGCCCACGCTCTCTAAAGAAGGCTTAATTTCGCCGCTCTTCCGATCAATGCCAATATTCCTGCTAATTATATAATCGCAGGCTAAAAATGTCAAGAAAGTATGCTACTTTGAATACAGCTCCCGCTTTTCAGCGGCGACTGTATGCACCTTTGCTATGTAAGTGTTCACGTCCTTGGGATTGGGTATGCGCTCCACGCGGCATTCCCCATCGAATATGCGCTTGGTCATGGCCCCCGCGCCATGCGCCATTATAGAGGTCGTCTCCTCCATCATGTCGATGTTGTACATGCACACCTTATCAGGCTTTGCATAGCCCACGTTCTCCAGGTTGCCGCTCATGTACTTCTGGCGGTACATATAATATGGCGCCATGCCCATGCTCCGGGCGTACTCCATGCCAAGCTGCACCATCTTTTCGACGGTATCCCCGTCCGGCAGCTCATAGCTGCCAAGGCTCTGCTTCAATCGCGACGAGCGCTTTATGGCCAGCGTATGCACGGTGAGGTTATCCGGGGCCAGCCTGCTTATTTCGGACAGGGTATGCTCCATATCTGGCAGGCCCTCCCCGGGCAGGCCCGCTATAACGTCCATATTTATGCTGTTAAAGCCCACTGCGCGGGCCATATCCAAACAGTCCGCTATATCCTTTGGGGTGTGGCTCCTTCCCACCAGCTCCAGCGTCCTCTGGCACATGGTCTGTGGATTTATGGATATCCTTCCCGCTCCCATGGATTTTATTATCTCAAGCTTTTTCTTCGTTATGGTATCCGGCCTGCCCGCCTCCACGGTGAATTCCCGGCCATAGCCGCCGTACTGCCCGAGCGCATAGCTCAGCACATCCTCAAGCTCGCTCTCTGTAAGCACCGTAGGAGTGCCGCCGCCCATATACATGCTTCTTATCTTAAATCCGCAGTCTCGGGCTATTTCCGCGCCGAGGCGTATATCCTCCTTCAGCGCGGCTATGTAGGCCGCCATGTCCGTCTTGTCGGTGCGGACGCCGGAGGCGAAGGAGCAATAAAGGCACCGCGTCCGGCAGAAGGGTATGCCTATATACACGTCCACGTCCCTGTCGGCCACGTCCATGAACGGCCGCTGTATATCCACTATCTCCTTTGCCAGGGCGAGCTTTTCCGGGGTCACGTCGAACTCCTCCGCCATAAAGCGCAGAGCCTCCTTTTCGCCTTTTTCGGCTATAAGCTCGCGGAGCAGCCGCGTGGGGCGTATTCCCGTAAGGCTGCCCCATGGAAGCCTCGCGTCCTTATATACCTTGCCCAGCGCGCGGAACACGGATATCTTCATGCAGCGCTTGCGATAACGCTTCCTGTTCAGCTCGCCGCCGCCCACGTTCGGATGAAGATAGACGTACTCTGCCCGCGCCCCATCCATATCGGCAGTGCAGACGGCGCGCCACGTATCGCCGCTTTCCTCCATCACGGCCGAAATAAAGGGGGCGGCCTCGCCGTTTTCGGCGGGGACCACCTCCTCCATGGGCAGATAAAGCCTTATTACCTCGCCCAGATCGTTCAAAAGCTCCGGGTGGTCAGTATATACCCTTACCATTTTATCTCCTGATCTATCTTACATATGGGTTTGCGGCCCGCTCCTCATCCAGCGTGGTGGCGGGGCCGTGGCCCGGATAGGCGATATAGTTGCCTTCCAGAGCAAAAAGCTTATTCTTTATGGAGCTTATTATATCCTCATAGCTTCCGTAGCTGAAGTCCGTCCTGCCTATGCTCCGGCGGAAAAGGGTATCCCCTACGAACACGCATTTCTTTTCCTCCAGCACATAGCTGACGCCGCCCACGGTGTGACCGGGGGTAAACAGCACATTGAACTCAAGGCCCGCCTCCCTTACCGTATCGCCGTCCTTGAGCTTTACGTCGGCATAAAAAGGCTCGATCTTCCTGAAGGTGAGGTTTATGTCCTTATCCCTGAGTCCCGCTTCGTCCAGCTCGCCTATGTACACCTTCATGCCCTGCTTTTGCAGCTCCGGCACGCCCAGCATATGGTCAAAATGGCAGTGGGTGAGCAGTATGGCGTTACACCCAAGGCCGTTTTTCTCAAGGTATGTATTTACCTTTCCCGCGTCCGCCGGATCGATTATAACGCACTCGTCGCTGTTATTAAGCCTCACAAAGTAAGTGTTTACGCAGTACGGGCCGGTTTCTATGCTGCTGACTGTTATATCTCTGTTCATGCTGTTTTCCTCGCTTAAAATGTCCTTCTGCTGTCCAGAAGTATAGTCACCGGGCCGTCGTTTATGAGGCTCACCTGCATATCTGCTCCGAACTCGCCGCACTGTACAGGCACGGTTTCCCTCAGCTTGGCTATTGCCGCCTCATACATGGGTATGGCCTTTTCCGGCCTCGCCGCCTTTATGAAGCTAGGGCGCCTGCCCTTGCGGGCATCGCCGAAAAGGGTGAACTGGGATATGAGCAGTATCTCTCCGCCTATGTCCGTTATGCTTAGGTTCATCTTACCCTCGCTGTCCTCAAACACCCGAAGGCCAGTGAGCTTTTCGCATATGTAGTCGAGATCGGCCTGCTCGTCTATGTCCTCTACCCCAAGCAGCACCATAAAGCCCTTGCCAATGCCGCCCTTTACATTGCCCCCTATGCTTACCGATGCCTCGGATACTCTCTGCACTACTGCCCGCATATGTTTTCTCCTTAAAAAATATTACTGGTTTACCCGGTATACCTCCTTGACGGAGCGCACCTTACGCATGCTCTTGATTATGTTGTTGAGCTGCTCCGTGCTGGATACGTCGAAGGAAAGCTGTATCTGTATTATGTTTTGGTTGGCCTTGTCAACCTTTGCGGTCATGGCGGTTATGCTTATGTTCATGCCGGCGAGCACCTGGGATACGTCCATGAGAAGGCCGGTGCGTTCATCAGCTACTACCTGTATGGTAGCGGTATAGCTGCTCTTGGCGTTGTTTGCCCATTCCGCCCTTACTACCCTTTCGGGATCCATAAGCAGATCCCCTATATTGGGGCAGTCCTTTCTGTGAATGGACACGCCCCTGCCGCGTGTGACATAGCCTATTATATCGTCTCCGGGAAGCGGCGTGCAGCAGCGGGCAAAGCGCACCACCATTCCGGTGTCGCCCTCCACTATCACGCCCTTGCCGTTGCCGCGGTTCTCAGGCCTGCTCTGCTGCTCCTCCTCAAGCCGCTCCAGGCGCTCTGCGGCAGCCGCCGCCTTTGCCTCTTTTTTTGCCTGCTCAAGAAGCTTGTTTGTCACCTGTCCGGTGGTTATGCCGCCGTAGCCTATTGAGGCATATACGTCGTCCAGATCGGACATGTTGAACTTTTTTAATATATCCTCGAAGTATTCCTTCTTGCCGGTAAAGTCGCTTAGCTGCGCGCCCTGGCGCTTCAGCGCCTCGGAGAGCATATCCTTACCCCGCTGTATGTTTTCCTCGCGGTTGGCCTTCTTGAACCACGTGCGTATTTTGGCCTTGGCCTGCTGCGTCTTGGCGATCTTCAGCCAGTCGTAGCTGGGCGCGGCGTTCGGCGAGGTTATTATCTCCACCACGTCGTTGTTTTTCAGCTTATAGTCAAGGCGCACCAGCGCGCCGTTTACCTTCGCGTGCTGAACATGATTGCCAACGTTGGAGTGTATCCTGTATGCGAAGTCTATCGGCGTAGAGCCCGTAACGAGGTCTATTATCTTGCCCTGAGGGGTAAGCACATAGACGTAATCGCCAAAGAAATCCTTGCGTATGTTCTCTATAAATTCCCTCGTGGTGTTGGAATCCGCCTCCAGGGAAAGGGCTTCTCTCAGCCACGCAAGCTTGCTGTCCAGATCGTCAGGGTTGCTTCTGCCTTCCTTATACATCCAGTGCGCCGCTATGCCGTATTCAGCAGCCTTGTGCATTTCCGGCGTCCTTATCTGCACCTCAAATGGCATACCCATGCCGTCGTTTGAGAACAGCGT
>ENA-ORMS01003266-ORMS01003266.1-human-gut-metagenome-genome-assembly--contig:-NODE-3266-length-10731-cov-2.876639_pt1 | contig 10731 bp, 11 predicted proteins | sample MGYA00242104_ERZ508997 | MGnify/ENA primary metagenome ERZ508997 (study PRJEB26280, sample SAMEA2338704) | human gut metagenome | biome: human gut; feature: human-associated habitat; material: faeces... | reverse complement strand
ATGGTCTGAATATCCACGCCCAACGCCTGCATCGGCGATACAATTCCTTTTGTTTAATGGGCCTGTTTGACGGAGCATACAATCAAATTGTCAGGTTTTTGGCAATACTGTCGATTGCGTCAAACAATTTTTTTTCCCTCCCAAAAAAATTGGATTTTGGAGTGTTTTTCATTGACCGATTGCGGAATTAGCTGTAAAATCTAAAAAAGAATAGTGGCTGTAGAGTGGGGTACTCTACGATCTGCTCGATCTTTAAGTATTATGATAAGGATTACGCCAATGCGGTGCTGGAACTGCAGGCGGCCGTCCGGTTACAGGGAGCAGGTACTGAAAGCTATCGGGGGTCTTGCTATTGCACTTGCCAATGATGGAAAGCTGGAAGAGGCACAGCAGGAGCTGGATACATTGCAGAAAAAAGGCGCTTCCTTCGGTGACTGTGATCTGGTTGCGGCAGAGATTCTGTCCTTGCAAAAGAACTATGATCAGGCGCTTGCGCTTTACATAAAAGTGTTCAATGAGGTGGAGGACCCGCAGCTCCTGAGCCATGCTTACCTGTCAGCCGCAAATGCAGCGCTGAATCAGGATGATATGGAAAAGGCTGTGCGCATTCTGAAACAGGGATGCCAGAACCTTCCGGAAGGTCAGGCTGTGCTTCAAAAGGAGATGCTTGCGGATCTTATGATGCAGCAGGCAGCATCTGACAAAGAAAATGCAGAAGAATACTATGCTGAAGCGCAGCAGCTGCTGGAGGAACTGGTGGACAGCGGCTACGATACTATTGCCACCCGGTTGAATCTGGCAACTGTACTGCAGGCATTGGATCAGTACAGTGAAGCTGAAAAGGTTTTGAAAGATCTGCAGGAGCAGTATCCATCGGATTATCGTTTTGATATGCAGATGGCCTATCTTCTGATCGACCAGCTCCGCACCAGCGGATGGCTCAAATAAGGAGGGAATACCTGCGTCTACCGGACAGATCTTTTTTGTGGTTGGAATCGTTGGCATGATCGTTTCGGCTGTTGCGGCAGTCGTTTCAGCATGGATCCTGCGCAGGCAGGAAAAAAAGCTGAAGGAACAGATCTGGAACGAGTATCAATAAAAATCAATCGATTAAGGGGTATGAAAAAATGCTGAAAAAACTTAGTGTAACGGCTGTTATTCTTGCAATGTCGGCCATGCTTCTGGTGCCGACTGCATACGCGGTGCAGTCAGTAGACGCACCGGCACAGGTGGCTTTGTGACGATTGACGGCAAGCTGTATCATGTTTCGAAGAATGGCTATGCCATCGATCGGTACGCCAAGGGTTTGCACGAGATCGACGGAGGAATGTACTATGTCAAAGAGGATGGCTCGTTCCTGACGAACAGCGCGGTAGAATACCTTACTTTTGATGCGAATGGCCGCTATACCTCTGGCAATGCAACGCTGGACAGCTATGTGGATCAGGCACTGGCTGCGTGCACAAACTCTGGCATGACGAAGGCGCAAAAGCTGCGCGCCGCCTATTTGTATGTCCGGGATCACGGCGCATACCTTGCCCGTCCGCATCAGGCAAGAGGCACAACGGCTTGGGCAGAAGAGAGCGCTTTGTTCATGTTTGAACACAAAAAGGGCAACTGCTACTGCTTTGCAGGCCAGTTCCTTTATATGGCCCGGCGGCTGGGCTACAATGCCTATGTAGTGTCTGGCGGTGTGGGCCGCAAGGACTCGGACCATGCATGGGTCATGATCTGCGAGAACGGAGTTCCCTATATCTATGATGTGGAACTGGAGTGGGGCTATCGTGCCGGCAGATACGGCCATGCAGAATATAATATGTATAAAATGCCGCTGAATAAAACGGTGTTCAGCTACCAGTTTCCGTGATTGCTGAGGTAGCCGAAAAATGGTTTTTAGTTCCGTAATTTTCTTGTTTCTGTTTTTGCCCATCGTGCTGGGATGCTATTATCTTTTGCCCGGGCGGGAAGCAAAAAATCTCTGGCTCGTCGCAGCCAGTCTGCTGTTCTATGCCTTCAGCGGGCTGTGGTATGTTCTGCTGCTGTTGTTCTCTGTGTTCTGCAATTATCTGGCCGGTCTGTTCGTCTCCGGGCGAAAGAGCGTGCTCTATGCCGCTGTGGCCGTTAATCTGGGAATCTTGGGTATTTTCAAGTATCTGACTTTTCTGGTACAGACAGTAGACCGGCTGCCGGGCGTGACGATCCCGGTGCCTTCCATCGTTCTGCCGGTGGGTATCTCGTTCTTCACCTTTCAAGGGCTGAGTTATGTGATCGATGTATACCGGAATGAACGCCTGAAGAGCACTCATTTCCGGGATGTACTGCTGTACATTGCTCTGTTTCCACAGTTGGTGGCAGGACCGATCATCCGCTATTGAGGACGTGGCAGATGAGATCCATAGCCGCCGAAATACGCTGGATTAGCTGGCAAAAGGCCTGCGCCGGTTTATTGTGGGCCTGAGCAAGAAGCTGCTGATCGCCGATATCTGCGGCAATGTTGTAGCACTGATCTACAATGCCGACCGCTCTGTGCTGGACAGCCGGACGGCTTGGCTGGCCGCGGTGTGCTATCTGATGCAGATCTATTTCGACTTCAGCGGATACAGCGATATGGCCATCGGCCTGGGCTTGTGCTTTGGGTTCCACTTCAAGGAAAACTTTAACTATCCGTACATCTCGGCCAGTATTCAGGAATTCTGGCGCAGATGGCATATCTCCCTTTCCACCTGGTTCCGGGAATACCTGTATATCCCATTGGGCGGCAACCGGAAGGGCAAGGCAAAGACTTACTGGAACAAGCTGATCGTGTTTTTCTGCACGGGGCTGTGGCATGGTGCAAACTGGACCTTTATCGTCTGGGGCCTGTGGCATGGCTTCTTTATCGTGGCAGAGGACGCCGTTAAAAAGCTGTTCGGGCTGGAAAAACATGGCAAAGGCGGGCGGAACCCTGCGTGTGTGCTGCTGAAACATTTGTACACCCTGCTTGTGGTGCTGGTTGGCTTTGTGATCTTCCGTGCAGACAACATGGGGCAGGCCTTCTCAATGATAGGAGCCATGTTTTCCGGGGGCTCTGCCTCTGCGCAGACAGGGCTGCTGCTGGCGCAGTGTCTGACCCCGCTGACCCTGTTTGCACTGGCGGTTGGCCTTGTGGGCAGTACGCCGGTTTTGCCGCTGGTCTGCCGTAAAGCAGAGCAGCAGACCGGAAGCGTGTATGCATGCCTTCAGGCACTGAGTTATGCAGGGGTGCTGGCGCTTTTGCTGGTGGATATCCTGCATCTGTCGGCTGCATCCTATGTGCCTTTTATCTATTTCCAGTTCTGAGGTGGAAAAATGCAAGTGAAAAAATTAGGATATATCCTGTTTGTGGGGGTCATTGCCACAATTTGCATTTTGCCTGTGGCTGTGATGCCTTGGCAGACGGAAAAAGCGGTGGGCAATGAGCAGCTTGCATCCTTTCCTGAATTACGGAAAGAGGATGGCAGCTTCAATACCGGTATCCTGAATGAGTTTTCGGATTATTTTGCGGATCATTTCGGGCTCCGTCATGAGATGATCACCTTGAACGATCAGCTTACCGGAACCGTGCTCAAAACGCTGGACAGCAGCAGTGTGCTGTTGGGAAAAAACGATTGGCTGTTCTATAAAAGCACCCTTGCGGACTATACCGGCGCAGAACCCTTTACAGCCCGGCAGAGTTATGCGGCCGCTCATGTACTGGGTCTGATGCAGGAATACTGCGAAGAGAACGGCATTGGGTTCTGCTTTACCATCGCACCCAATAAAAATTCCCTGTATGGCGGTCAGATGCCGGCACGGTATACGGCAGCCTCCGTACGGAACGCCCAACTGCTTCAGCAGCAGATGGAACAGCAGAATGTCCGGTATGTGGATCTGTTCAAAACACTGTCTGACCACGAAGAGCAGCTGTATTACCGTCGGGACAGCCACTGGAATATGCGGGGCGCACAGCTGGCAGCACAGACTTTGCTGAAAGAACTGAAAGGCTCTGAAGCGGAGTTTGATTCCTGCATCAATGGAAAAACATCCCCGCATACCGGCGACCTGTATGAGATGGTGTACCCTGCCGGAAACGAGACGGAACAGGATACGGCATACGACTTTACCTATCAGTATGACGAAAAATTCCACTCGGCAGATGATATCACGATCCACACGGAAAATTCGGCGGCAGACGAAAGCATTTTTGTATACCGCGATTCCTTTGGCATCAATCTGCATCCTTTTCTGGCACAGAGCTACGGCAACGCCTGTTTCTCCCGGAATATGCCCTACCTTTTGACGGCTGTTACAGAAGAGCAGCCCGATGTGCTGCTGGTGGAACTGGTGGAACGCAACCTGAACTGGCTGCTGGAACGCGCCCCGGAAATGCCTGCTCCGGAACGCACGGCAGTCCCGGCAGCAGATACCGGTACAAGTGCGAAGGCACAACGGAAGGACAGCCGAATGGAGGGGACTTTCTGCCTGACAGGCGATCTGAGCGGGCAGCGTGTGGATGACGACTCTCCGATCTACATTCTGGCAGAGACCGGAACCTACGAAGCTTCCCCCTGCGGAGAGGGAATACAGCCGTTTACAGCGTATCTTCCGCAGAATGTGCGGGAGCAGCAACTAAAAGCAGCATTTCTGTCGGACGGTGAATGGGTCTTTTGCGCCCTGGCCGACTGACTGAAAGAATAGAAAGAAGGAACAAACAAAATGAATGTAAACTATAAGATGATGGGTGTAGTGCTCTGCGGTGCGATGCTTCTGGCATCGGGATGCGGGGCAAAAGCAGAAACGACCGCTTCCTCGGCTGTGGAATCTGAATCGGTTTCCGTTGTGGCATTGGAGGCTGCTTCGTCGGAGGCTGTGCCGGAAAGCGAGGCTGTCTCGGAGGCAGTTTCTGAAGCTTCTTCTGCGGTAAGCGAGGCGGCATCGGAGAAACCGGCCGAATCCAAGGCAGAGTCCAAGGCAGAATCCAAGGCCGAGACCGCGGCAAAATCTAAGCCTGCAAAGCAGGAGACGGCTGCTTCCTCCAAAGAAGAAATGACGGAGTCTGTGGAAAGCAAGCCCGTTACAGAGACTGCTCCGGCAGAAACTGACAGTCTGGAAACTGCCCTGAAGTATGTGGGCAAAGACGTTTCCAAGCTGTATGCCGCTATTGGCAAGCCGAACAGTTCGGAGTATGCTTCCAGCTGCATCGGTGATGGCGAGGATGGCCTGCTGTATTACAACGGCTTTACTGTGACGACCTACCGTGAAAACGGTAAAGAGACGGTACAGGACGCCTATTAAACATGAAATTCGGCCTCTGGCATTCCACCGGGGGCTGAATCTTTATATGGGAAGATGAGAATGAAACGCCAGAAGATCAAACGATATCGGTTTAGCGTGACGCAGAATACGCGCAGAAGAAGGGCGGCAAGGCCGCTGAAAGCCGTCGGTGTAGTACTGGTGTGCCTGTGTCTGCTCACAGGGGCCGCTTTTGGAGTTTACAAAGCGATCCAGAGTAAGACTACGGGGTGGCACGGCGAAGGACTGCATCGCTACTATATCTCGCCGACTACCGGCACCCGTGCGCAGGGGCTGTATGAGATCAACTATAAGCTCTACTATTTTGGCAGCAACAACTTTTTGAAGGTCGGCTGGATCGAAGAGAACGGCTATGTCGGCTATGCCAACGCAGATGGAGAGCTCACCCAGGGCGAAGCGAAGATAGACGGAAAATACTACTATTTCCAACCGGAGACCGGACAGTTGTACACCGGCTGGATCATGCTGGACGGAGTGCAGTACTGCTTTGACGAAACCGGACATCCGCGCACCGGTACTTATCAGGAGGACGGAAAGGTCTGGGAACTGGATAGTGATGGACGGGTCAAAAACCGACTGAACGGTTGGAAAAAAACGGACGGCGTCCTGAAATACTACGACAACAGCGGCGCACCGGCACAAGGCTGGACAGAGATCGATGGAAAAGATTATTTCTTTGTGGACGGTGTCAGTCAGGCCGGCTGGGTTGAAACGGATGCGGGCACGCGCTATTTGGACGGCAACGGAAATCAGATGACCGGGTGGTGTGTGATCGACGGCCAGCCCTATGCTTTTGGGACAAATGGAGAACCGAAGCAGGGATGGGATCATTCCCATGAAAAAAGCTACTATTTTATCAACGGCGTCAGTCAGTCGGGCACATTCGGGGAGGGCGCACTTAGCAGCAACCTGAACGGCAGCGGCAGTGTTCAGCCGGTTGGGGATCAGGCACCGGAGGACGATCTTGCAAAGGATGCAGAGGGCGAACCGCCGGAGGAAGAACTGCTGGAAGCGCAGCCGACACAGACCGAAACAACGGAAGCGGGGCAGACTGCCCCGGCGGCACAACAGCCGACGCAGTCGCCGGAGGGATCGGCGGCAGAGCAGGAGACCGCATTGAAGGCACCGACAGCGCCGGAAACTCCGGCACAGGAACAGCAGGAAGAAGGGACGGAAAATACATGAAAACAACAAGACGTGATTTTCTGTGCCTTTCGGCCATGGCATGCGCATGGCTTCTGACGGGCTGCCAGAAACCCACAGTGGAAGAGCGGGCTGTCAGCTGGCAGCAGCAGGAAGTCAGTGATCCGGTCTCTGAAACCGGACCGATGTGGAATGCAGCACTGGACGACAATGCGGTTCTGCGGGATGGCATCCGCGTTCCCCAGAACTTCGAACTGCCGTTGGAAGGTTCAACAGGCTTTGCAGGGGCGGCTGTGATGCTGCTGTACGAGAGACCGGATGGGACCAGTACGGTACTGCGCAGACTTGCAGCGGGAGATATGTTTTATATCCGGCAGGAGTCTGGCGCATATTGGCAGGTCTGCCTGCTGGACGGCACCGTGGGCTGGTTGGAAAATGAACTGTGTATGATCAATCTGCCCGATGTTCTGCCTTCCATCGTATACGAAAACCCCAATGCCAAGGCATCGATCTTTAAAACCTGCGGAAAGGATATTGAAGGCATTACGGGACAGAAACTGTATGACGGCCTGTTCTACAACCAGCGCCTTGGGCGGGATGAGTATCTAATGCCTATCAATTACGCTATGGCAAAAAAAGTTGGTGCAGCGCAGAAAAACGCTTTGAAGGCGGGCGATTGCCTGAAGATCGTAGAGACATTCCGGCCCTATGAGGTGCAGATGCTGGTAAAGGATGCAGTGTACGCCAAGGCAAGGATGGACAAGGAACTGATGACGGCGCTGAACAAGGGCGCGTGGAATATCGGCTGGTTTATTGCAACGTCTCTTTCCAACCATCAGCGCGGTGTGGCAATGGACACGACCCTGCTGCGCATCACTGAGCAGACAGAGCACAGCATGGCGGGGTGTCCCTTTGTACAGGTGACCGGTGAGGAATACGCCATGCCCTCTGCCATGCACGAGCTGAGCAGTGCGGCGGCCTGCTTTACCGGCCCGGTAACTTCTAATTCGGCCACCGCATGGAAGCGGGCCACTGCATCGGCATCCATGACAGACGGTGCGCGGCGGCTGCAGGGGTACTGTACCAATGCAGGCATGACACCGCTGGCCTCGGAGTGGTGGCACTTTAACGATCTGGATGCACAGAATAAGGTGCGCATGACCTCTGGAAACGGAAAATTCTGGCTGGACGGCTGTGTCAGCTGGAAAATGTTTGAAGCATAACTTTGGGGTTGCACTTTGGAGGAATACAAAATGTAGCAACTGAAAAAAGCAAAAAAGCGGTTACGGCAGCGGATAAGATCGAGTTGGGCCAGAAATATCTCAGCGAGCTGAACTACACCGAGACTGTGGCGTCCTTTACGGAAGCCATCAAGCTGGACCCGGACAACATTCAGGCGTATATGGGCCGTGCGGAGGTGAATGAACTGACGACTGCCAACGAGACCGCATGGGCAGACGTGAGCGAAGCCGAGAACGGCGCAGTCACCGCCGAAGCCCTGACTGCCGCCGCCCCCACTGCGGAAGAGATCGGTGCGGTATCCCTGAGCAAACTCTATGTCTACTATGGCAGCCACGAAAACCGCAGCCGTGAAGGTGAGGGCGTGTGGCTCGTCCTGAACCCCGGCAAAAAAGACCTGACCGCGTAAAGCCCTGCATCACTCGGAAATTGCGCAGCAGGTCATTCGGATCGAGAATGGGCAAACTCTGTTAGGAGGACTGTATTATGAATACCACATTGCGGCGGGATGCGGATGAGATCATCTGTTCCAGCATTCAGGCGGTTCTGCCGGATAAAGCCGTGTGCCGCGCGCTGGAGGACTTTCAGCCCGGAGGCGGTAGAGTACTGCTGGTGGCGGCAGGCAAGGCCGCTTGGCAGATGGCACACGCCGCCGTGCAGACACTGGGGCGCGTGGACGGCGGCGTGGTGGTGACCAAGTACGGCCATGTAAAAGGCAGAATCCCCGGTGTAAATTGTTATGAGGCAGGTCATCCCGTGCCGGATGACAACAGCTTTGCAGCCACCGAAAAAGCTTTGGCGCTGGTGCAGGGGCTGACCGCAGAGGACACGGTGCTGTTTTTGCTTTCCGGCGGCGGCAGTGCGCTATTTGAAAAGCCGCTCGTTCCCGGTGCGGAATTGCAGAGCATCACCCGCCAGTTGCTTGCCTGCGGCGCAGATATCGTGGAAATGAATACGATTCGCAAGCGTCTTTCGGCCGTAAAAGGCGGGCGCTTTGCCGCCCACTGTGCCCCGGCGCAGGTGCAAACCATCGTGCTGTCCGACATTTTGGGTGACCCGCCGGATATGATTGCCTCCGGCCCCACGGTTCCCGATTTGTCCACCTGTGACGAAGCTTTGAAAATTGCCCAAAAATATGATTTGCAGCTAAGCCTCGCCGCCCGCGACTGCCTTGGCAGCGAAACGCCAAAGCATCTGGACAACGTAAATATGCAGATTATCGGCAGTGTACGGGAGCTTTGCTCCGCCGCTGCTGCGCAGTGCCGTGCCCTCGGCTACGAGCCGCTGTATCTAACAGACCGCTTGGACTGCGAGGCGCGGGAGGCCGGACGTTTTTTGGCTGCAATCGCCCGCAGCCATACCGCTGACGGGAAAAAGCTGGCGTTTATCGCGGGCGGCGAAACAGTGGTGCATCTAACGGGCAACGGCCTCGGCGGCCGCAACCAAGAGATTGCCCTTGCTGCCGCAGAAACGCTCCACGGCTTGCCGAATGCTGCCGTCATCAGCGTCGGCAGCGATGGCACCGATGGTCCTACGGATGCGGCGGGCGGCTATGCTGACGGCGACACACAGTCCGCACTTGCATCGGCGGGTTGGAATATCACCGACACCTTGCGCCAAAACGACGCCTACCATGCACTGCAAGCTGTAGATGGTCTTATCTGTACCGGCCCTACCGGAACCAATGTAAACGATGTAACCCTTGCGCTGATCGATAATTTATAGAAATCTGTCTACTGCCTCAATAGGAAGTGATACCGTAAAGCAACTGCCCGCGCCGGGGTGACTGTCTACCGCAATTTCGCCGCCGTGCAGGGCGGCGATTTTTTTTGCCATGGCAAGCCCTAAACCGTTGCCCTGCGTCTTGTGGCTGGTATCGCCTTGATAGAATTGCTCAAAAATATGGCGGCGTGTTTCCTCGTCCATGCCGCAGCCCTGATCCGTGACAGAAACTACTATGCGCTCCTGCTCCCTCCGCAGTGTCACGCCGATAACGCCGTTATCTGGGCTAAACTTGGCTGCGTTGTCCAGCAGGTTCAGCCAAACTTCTTTCAACAACGCTTCGCTGCCGTTGTAGGTGCAGGTGGGCAGCTCTGCCCTGAAATCCAGCGCTTTGTCTCGCCATTTCTGTTGCGTGACCAGTACGCTCTGCCGCAGCTGCTCATCCAAAGCAAAATTCGCGCAATCGGTCAGTATCGTCTGAGATTCCACACGGTTCAAAAGCAGCACGCTGGACGAAAGCTGTGCCAGCCGCTTGCTCTCATCGCGGATGATTTCCAGATACCCCCGCTGTTCGTCGGGCGGCACATCGTCATCTAATAACAAATCTGCAAAGCCGTTAATACTGACGATAGGGGTTTTGAACTCGTGGGAAAAGTTATTTACAAAATCCTTGCGCAGCAGTTCAGTGCCGGAAAGTTCCTCAGCAGCACGGTTGAAGGCAGCCTTCATCTCGCGGATTTCGGTCGGTTCATACCCATGGGTGTTTGGCTGCAATCGCACGGCAAAGTCTCCCTCTGCCAGGCGGTTCATGGCATCTCGTATCTCTAGAATCGGCTTTACCAGTACCAGCCGGATGGCTGCCACCAGGCTGACCGCCATCAGAATGCAGCTGGAATACAAAATGACCAGCGCACCGCCAATGCTGACCATGCCGCTTTTGAAGAAAAAACTGTTGTCCGCGCCCAGCAGTACCAGGACCGTGACGACCGCCAAAATCAATGTAACAATAAAAAACAGGTTCAGCACCAACAGCATCGTCAGGTTGACGGTGCGCACAGACTCTCGCAGCTTTTGTACAAATTTTGCCATATTACACCTTTTTCACCGCGCGGTAGCCGATGCCCCGCACGGTCTGTATCTCAAACTCCGGCCAATCATAAAAGCGGGTGCGCAAGCGGTTGATGTGAACATTTACTGTCTTATCGTCGCTTTCGCTGTCCATGCCCCAGATTTCGTCCATCAGCTGACGGCGCGTGAAAATCTTGTTCGGATAAGACAACAGCTTAAAAAGAAGCAAAAATTCCTTTTGCGGCAGGG
>ENA-ORMS01003265-ORMS01003265.1-human-gut-metagenome-genome-assembly--contig:-NODE-3265-length-10732-cov-2.475976_pt1 | contig 10732 bp, 5 predicted proteins | sample MGYA00242104_ERZ508997 | MGnify/ENA primary metagenome ERZ508997 (study PRJEB26280, sample SAMEA2338704) | human gut metagenome | biome: human gut; feature: human-associated habitat; material: faeces... | reverse complement strand
GAGTGCCCGGTGCGTGAATCAGGATGGCGGAAATCGAGCCGCCGTACATGCCGCCGCAGTAGATGCCCAGCAGCAGGCCGATGGACGGAATCAGATCCATGCCGAAGGAGAAGGGGATCAGCAGCGCCACGCCCATCGTGGCGGTCATGCCCGGAATCGCACCGAGCAGAACGCCGCCCAGCGCGCCGAGGAAGGTCATCAGAAGCACCTGAACATTGCCAAAGACGGCGCCGTAGCTGCTAGCCAGTAAACTCCAATTCATACGTGCGCCTCCTTAAATCATGTCTACCAGATCGCGCAGGAACTGCAGCGGTCCCATCGGGATGTTGACCGTCAGCACCTTGTAGAAAACCAGCCACATGCCCAGCGGCACGAAGATGGAAACCAGAACCATCTGCAGCCAGTTGCGCTTGCCGATCAGCACCATGATGACGAAGCAGAGCACGGCGCCGCAGACCACGTAGCCCAGCGGCTTGAAGAACACGACGAACAGCGCGCACAGCAGCATCACAAACAGCGCGGCCAGAACGCCCTTATCCTTGATGAAATTGATGCTCGCAGCCGGTTCGGCCAGCGGATCGTTTTCATCCATGGTCATCAGCTTGATGATCGACTGGATCAGCAGGATGACAGCAAAAATCAACATACCGACGCACATGATCTGCGGAAACACCGCAGCCTGCACGTAGGTGTTCTTCACCTCTTGGAAGGAGTAGGTCTGAATCAAGGCCCACACGCCCACGGCGATGAAGATCAGGGAGCCAATCAGATTGGCAAACGCCTGCGTTTTGGTTTTCTTCATGTCGGTTCCATCCTTTTTTACGTTAAGATGTCTTTATCTTCTGCGATTCACCGAAAAATGGGCAGGCACGTCGCCTGCCCACTTCAGGGAAAATCTTCAGATCGGATTACAGGCCCAGGGACTCCATCGCCTCGCCGACGTCGGTCAGGCTCTGCGCCAGGAACGCGGTGTACTCCTCGGCGTTCTGGTAAGCGATGGTGTAGCCGCCGTTGTTGGCGACAGAGGTGGCGAAGAGAGCTTTGGCACCTTCCACAAGGCGCATCGATGAAGGCACTACGTCGTTGTCGGCAAAGAAGTTGAGAGGAGTCTCCACCACATGGCCGCTTGTTGCCTCTGCCCAACCTGTGAGATGCACCTCATCATCAAAGACAGCCATGCCTGTCACTACCTCTGCATTCTTCTTCACATCGCCCTCGTCATATCCGCTTGTCAACGCCCATTTCTTTGACAGGTCGCTGGCCTTCAGACATGCAACGTAGGTATCGCATCCGCCTTCGTATGCCTTGCTGTTGTCAAACGGGAAGGTCTCGTTAAACGTTCCTGCGAGGTAGAGATTGCCATTTTTGAATGCCATCTCGTCGATGGTGTTAAACTTTGCAGCACGAATGTTTTCATCTATCTTAGAGTGGTAGGTCTGTGTTGCTGCGATGTTGCCGTTCTCTATTGTCGCAAGGACAAAGGCATGCTCATATTTTGTGTCACCATCAATGACACCATTCAGCAAGTCGATAATCTGCTTTGAATCGTTAGCCGACTTCAAGGTAAGGTCGTCACCATAAGCCACGAAAGCGACAAACACCTTTGAGCCATCAGTTGTAAAATTTACATCCTCAGCACGATAACCCAGCTCTGTCTCATTGTCTGTAGCAGCCATCTGTGCCACAAGCTCAGCCTGCGCAAAGTCGGCAGACAATGACACGACAGCGAGTGTGGGAACATCGTATAAATAAAGGCCCCAAAGGCTTTGGTACTTGCCTTCCAGTGTGAGGTCGTTGATCTTGCTGTTACCCTGATATGAAGCGGCAAGATAAACCTTTCCGTTCGAAGCAAGGAGCTTATTTGGAATGAAGTTGGGAGCGGGGTCGACATAGCTTTCATCTGTACGGGCCTGCTCAGGTATGATAACCTTCGAAGCCACATAATCGCCGTCTTTGCTATACTTCACAATGAAGGCAGAAACCTGACTGGTCACACCCTCCTTACCATTGATTGTTGCCTTCTGCTCGCCTGTGCCGTCAAGAATCTCAACGAAGTCGGCAAAGTTGCCAGCAACATAGATGTTTCCCTCAGCATCGTTGGCCACGGCCTTGATAGTGGCAGCACCCTTCAGTCCGGCTGCCCATTTCTCGACACCTGCCTTGTCATACTTTGCGACAAATGCACTTGTTGCAATGGGTTCCAGATAGCTTGAAGCAAACGTCACGTCCTTGGTGTAGGTACCTGTAACGATGGCGTTACCCTCGTTGTCTATGGTCATGGGAGCGCCACGCTGCAAGTCGGCAACCTGCTCTGTGGTGTTAAGGGTTGCAGTCCATGTTGCTGCACCCTCCTGCGCATTGGCCACCATCGAAGCCAATGCCATCATAACAGAAAATGTTATTCTTTTCATTATCGTCATTTTTTATCGTGATACAAATTATAATCTCTTGATCAGAACCTCTTGATCAGAAAATCTTGATTAAATCTCCTGATCAGAACCTCTTAGTTTCCCCACTTCTCGATGTTCGGGTTAGCCTCCACCGCCTCTATCGGGAAGCGCATGGTGTAACGCGAATCGTTCTCGCTCAGGGTATAAGTCTTGTCGTCGTAAGTCTTTGTCAGCTCAGGCCGTGAGGTGCGACGCAGGTCGAACCAACGGTGTCCCTCAAAGGCAAGCTCATAAGCACGCTCGTTAAAGATGGCCTTGAGCAGATCGGCCTTCTGCATGTTGTCAAGCTGAGCGGCATACTGGTTATACTTGGCTGATGCATATCGCTTCACCATGAGTTCCTTAAGATAGGTGCGTGCCTCGTTAAGCTTACTGTCATCTGCCGCAGCGTTGTCGGCGGCAAGCTCTGCTGCTGCCTCGGCGGCTATGAGATAGGCCTCTGCCGAACGGAAGCTGCAACGATAGCCATCGTTACCCTTCTCGCCATATTTCTGCAGAGTGTATGCACTCGCTGTGATAGCCTTGTAAAACAGCGACTTGCGCTTGTCGCCCGTGCGATACTTGTCTATCAGGGCCTTGTTGGGAGCACCAATCCTCACATAGCTTGAGGTCATGACCTGCTCCAGAGCCACGATGCTCTCTACCGACTTGTAATAGTTGGGCAACACCTTCGATGTGGTAAGGTCTTCGAGCGCTCCATGCTTCTCTATGACAGCCTGTGCAGCAGCCAACGCGTTCTGCCAGTCGCCCTTATAGAGACACACCCTCGCCATGAGCGCATCAGCCGAGATTTTGTTGAAACGATAGGTGTAGCCCTCGTCCCACTGCTCCACCGTGAGATATTTTTTTGCCTCGTTCACATCGTCAACAACCTGCTGATAGACCTGCTCCACGCTGCTGCAACTGAGCACCGCGTTGACATCGGCCTTCAACGACAATGGCACACCGCGTGTTGTGGCAGGAGCACAATGGGTGTAAGGCTCAGCAAAGAGGTTGACAAGGAGGAAGTGGCAGTAGGCTCTCATCATGTAAGCCTCGCCCACAAGCTGGTTTATCTCGTCGGCTGTGGCCTCTGTGATCTTGTCCTTGTTCTCGATGATGTAGTTGGCGATATAGATGGCGTGGTAGTAGCGACGCCAGCCAAACGACACCGTTGTGCTCTGCTGACTGAGGTCGTTCCATGCCCAGATATCGAAATAAGAGTCGTAGTCCTCGGCCTTAGTCGTGATCTTGCTCAGCGTTATCTCGTCGCCGCGAAGCGTAGCCAGACCGCGGTCCTCAGGGAAGTTCTTATATTCGTATGTGAGCAGCGCCCTATATTCCTTGCCCGTCTTGGCAATGACCTTGCCCGTGGGTGTGATGTCAAGGAAGCTGTCGCAGCCTGTCATCACCATCGCTGCCAGCAGCATGATGATGCCCTTAAATATTGTTTTGTTCATTGTCTTCATTCTGTTCTGAAAATTTCGTTTTCTCTGTTCTGAGAGGTTTCGTTTTCTCTGTTCTGAGAAGTTTCCCTCCCAGCACAATTTAGAAGTTTACATTAACACCAAAGATGAAACTCTTCGGAATGGGCTGCGCATAGGGGTTACCCATGGTCTCGGGATCGAGATAGTTGTTGTAGTTGCTGGCAAGAACAAAGAGGTTGCGGGCCTCAAACGAGAGCGATGCGCTCTTCAAGCCGACATGTCCAAGCCACTGCGACGGCAACTTATATCCCAGACGCACACTCTGCAGACGCACATAGTTGCAGTCCTTAACCCATGTGTCGAGCATGCTGTAGAGGTTATACTCGTTATACTGCACATACTCGCGCGGACGCTCCGTGCTGACCATGAGCTTGGTGAACGCCCCGTTGGTGTTGTCGGCCGTCCAGCGGTCCAGGATGTCACGGTTCACGTTCAGACCGCGGTCGTAGCTTGCGGGCGAATAGCTGGGCTGCACACGCACCTTCATGCCGAAGTTGAAGATGAAGTTGAGGCCGAGCTGCCAGTTCTTATAGTCGAAGGTGTTGATGAAACCGCCTGTCCACTTAGGGTCGGTGCTGCCCATATAGGTGTAAAGGCCGCGCTGCTCCTCGGCTGTAAGCGTGCTTGCTCCGTGCGAGTTGAGCTTCAAGAATTCTGTTGCTGTCACCTTCTCGCCGTCCTTGGTCACAAACAGCGGGTAGCCGTCGGCGTCAAGACCGGCTGTCTTGTAAGCGAAGAGTGCTCCCACAGGATAACCCTCGCGTCCGGGATAGGTCGCGTTTTGTGCCACGGTCTCACGCACCACGGTGTTCTCGTTGTAACCGACGTTGAGGTTGGTGGTCCAGTTGAAGTCCTTGGTGTGTATGTTTCGTGTGCCGAGGGCAATCTCCACACCCTTGTTGTTCATGCTTGCCCAGTTGATGGTGGTCGATGCGAATCCGCTCTCAAGGGGCAACATCTTATAACCGATAAGATCCGTACTGTGACGGTAGTAATAGTCTACCGACAGGGTCACGGCGTTGCGGAACAGCGCGATGTCGAGACCGGCGTTCACGTTCTCTGTCTTCTCCCATTTGAGGTTGGGGTTAGGTGCGGTCTCGCTGTTTATGATGTCTTCGCTCACACCTGGCAAGATGGAACCCTTCTTCATGATGCCTATAAGATAAGGTGAGGTGTTCTTGTCGATATTTCCCTGAAGACCGTAAGAGGCGCGGAGGCAGAGGTTGTCTAACCACTCTACGTCCTTAAGCCATTTCTCCTCCTTGGCTCGCCACAGTCCACTGACCGAGTAGAGCGGGAGGTAACGATATTTCTTTGCCACACCAAACACGTCGGAGCCGTCGAAACGCACACTGCCGCCAAAGGTGTAGCGGTTGTACAGCGAGTAGGAGCCTGTGGCATACCATGACACATAAGCGTTCTCGGTCTCGCTCTCCTGGTGCAACGGGTAGGCATCGGCCCATGTCTGGCTGGGGAAGATCACGGGCTGTGTGGTCAGCGTGCGCGAGTCGTAGCCGTAGGCCACGCTGTAGATTGAGTTCGACTTGGCATGGCGCACCTCGGTACCCAACATGAAGTTGACATCGTGTATGCGGTTAAACTTCTTAACAAACTCTGCCATGGCCTTCCATGTCCACTGGCGGTTATGATACTCGCTGGTCTTGTGCATGCCACCGTCGGGCAAGAAGCTCTTTTTCACACCGTCAGCACCGATATATTCGGTAAACAGCTTCTCCTTACGCATGGCGTAGGTGTTCTCATTGGCATACTTGCTCAGCGAGTAAGAGTCTTCCTGCAAACCAAACTGTGAGGTGATCTTAAGATAGTCGGTGAGACGGAGCTCGGCGTTCAGGATGGCCATCATCGAACGGTCACGGCGCTTGGTGTTCGAGTTGGCACGCTCTTCAAAGATGTTGAAGTTGAGCGACGAGTCTTCCTTGCCCTGAACGTTGGTGTCGTAGTTGTAGTTGCCGTTCTCGTCGTAGGGTGTGAAATAGGGGTTCGCCAGACGCGAGTAGTAGACGGGGTTGGTAAAGCCATTGCTGTCGGTGAGATATGTGGTCTGCTTGCGCTCGTTGGCATAGATCGACGCACCGACCTTCAGAAGCTTGTTCACCTGATAGTTGGTCTTCAACGTTATGTTGTAGCGTGTGTTGCCCACACCCTTCACGTTGCCCTGCTCGTCGTTGTAGCCCACCGAGGTGTAATAGTCGCTCTTGTCGCCACCGCCTGCTATGCTCATGTTATACTCCTGTGTCAGGGCGTTGCGGAAGAGGATGTCGTTCCAGTCGGTGTTTGTGGCACGCAGCTGGTTTATCTTGCTCTTCGCAGCATCGCTCAGCGCGTCCCATCCGCCTGTCTTGTAGGCGTTGGTCTCGCCCAGGGTGTTGAGAATGTTGGCCACCCCACCCTTGTTCTGGCGATAGGTATAGTCGGAAGCGAGCAGCCCAAGCTCCAGATCCACCTTCTCGTTGCTGTTCAGCAGGTTAAGGCGGTCAATGTCGGTCTTGGGCATAAAGGTCAACTTGCCCGAGAAGTTGATGACGGGCTTGCCTGCACGTCCCTTCTTCGTGGTGATCACGATCACACCGTTGGCTGCTCTCGCACCGTAGATGGCGGTAGCGGCAGCATCCTTGAGCACGGTAATGTTGTCGATGTCTGACGGGTTAAGGCCTGCAATGGAGGTCTGGTAGATGTTGTCGATGTCTTTAAGATCCTCCATGCTCGGTATGTCGGTGCCGTCCATAGGAATGCCGTCGAGCACCCACAGCGGCTCCTGTGTGCCACTGATGGAGGCGGTACCGCGAATGCGGATCTTGACGGGCGCACCGGGAGCACCTGTCGACGTGATTGACGAGAGGCCGGCAATCTGTCCTGCCAGCGCCTGGTCAATGTTGTTGACGGCACCTATCTTCTCGTCGCTGATCTTAAGGGTGGTCACAGCCGAGGTCAACTTTCTTCGGTCAAGCTCCTGATAGCCTGTAACAACGACCTCGTTGAGCTGGTTGTCATCGGTCTGAAGCACCACTCTGTAGTCGCTCTTTCCTGCAACAATCTTCACTTCCTGCGTTGCAAAACCCAGGAAGCGCACAGAGAACGTCTTGTCCTGGGCGTCCACCTTCAGGGTGAAACGGCCGTCATAGTCGGTCACTGTTCCATGGGTCACTTTCTTGTCTTGTCCTCTCATGATAGAGACAGTGGCACCTGGCAGGGGGTCATCGCCCATGCTGCCGTCAACGACAACGCCGGTGATGGTGCGCTCCTGTGCTGAGAGGATGTTCATGGCGAACACCATGAGCAAAAGTAGGAATGTTCTCAATTTCATATTCTTTCTTTAGTTTTCTCGTCCAATCTGTTGTATCTTTATTTTATTTCCTGTCCCAAAGCGGTCTGAATTCGCATGATCACATCCTCATAGTGAAACTGTGTGGCTGTGTCGCCCGAGCGACGCTTGCCCTTGAGCAGACTGAGAATCCGCACCAGCTCACCACGCTTCACGCTGATGGCATCGCTCACACGGGCGGTCTGGGTGCCGCCCATGTCGATGGTGCGCGAAGCCGAACTGAGGCTCACACACTGCCAGTTGTGGTCGGGCGAGTCGATAATGGCGGGCGTGTCACAGATCTTCTTGTTTATCTTCACACCCTCCTGCTGGGCCGCAGCTGTGATCAGGGCGTCAACGAAGTTTTTCTGCAGCTGGCGCTCGTCAATGGTCAACTGTCGTCCTGCGATGGTCTTGCCAAAGAAGTGCTTGTGCAGCATGTCCATCATCTCGACAGCGGTGAACGCCTCCTTGCCGTTGGCCTGCTCGTTAGCAAACATGCGCATAATGCGACTGTTGTCGAGCATATCCCAGAGCATATAGCTCTGCTGATTTTGCAAGGCATAGTCGGGCGACTGTTCCTGTACACCAATCGGAGTGTTCTTGTTGATGAATGTGTATTTGTTGAGCTCGCTTCTGAACAGCCACTTCGGACAGGTGAACACCTCGTCAATCAAGAACTGCACGGCTCGCTTCTGCTTGTCCTTCTCCACAAAGGTGAAGGTCTGCTTGCCGTCGTCGATGGTGGTGTTGTCGATATACATGCCTCCCACGTTGGCAAGCACATGGTAGAGATAGAGACTCCACTGGAAGATCACACCCTGATAGAGCTTCGATGCCTCGTCGTAGGTCTGGCCGGGCTCTCCCGTGCGAGTCCACTCCACAATGTTGGGCATCACACGCTTGAGGTTCTCTATGCCGTAGCCGGCCGACTTCATGGCATCGTCGCCCAAGTCCTCGCTCAAGGCTCTGGGGTCCATGGCTGTGCGCTGGCTCTGTGCCTCGCTGTAACGATATTCCTTGCCGCTGTGCTTCTTCAGGAACGCCTGCTGCTTCTCTGCCGCACCCTTCTCGTCGGGGAACCAACGGTAGCCCCACTCTATGGCCATCATGTCATAAGGGCCGATCTGGGGCGAGATCTGCTTTATGCCGTCGCCGGGCTGAGCCACATAGTTGAAGCGGGCATAGTCCATGATCGACGCTGCCGTGCCCTTGACCTTGTCTGTGAAAGCCTTCGAACGGAGCGAGTCGGTGGCATAGGCGTTGCTGGCGATCATGTTGTGACGCAGACCCAACGAGTGGCCCACCTCGTGGCAGGCAACAAAGCGTGCTGCATCGCCGATCATGTCCTCAGGCAACTCATACTGTCGCGCAGCCTTGTTATATGCTCCTGTCTGCACCATGATCCACTCGCGCAACAGCGACTTCACATTGTGCCACCAGATGATGTCGGCCTCCAGAATCTCACCCGTGCGCGGGTCAATCACCGACGGACCCATGGCGTTGGCCTTCTCTGACGCATCATAGGTGAGAACAGAATATTTCATGTCGTCGCCCTCGGCAGCAATGCTGTCGGTGAGGTCAAACACCTGAACGGCGTTCTTGAAACCGGCCTTCTCAAAAGCCACGTTCCAGTCGGTCATGCCGCGCTTGATGTAAGGACGCAAGAAGGCAGGCACAGCCTGGTCAATGTAGAACACGATGGGCTTCTTGGGCTCCACAAGCTCGCCGCGCAGATATGCCTCCTCGTCTGTAGGCTCCAGGCGCCAACGGGTGATGTAGTTGTTGCGTGTCACCTCCTGCTGACGGTCACCATATTGCAGCCGGCTGGTCGTGAAATAGCCCACACGCTGGTTCTCCTTACGCGCCACCATGGGCTGCTCGGGCAGGAGCACAAGCGAACTGCTCACCTCAACGGTGACGTTGGTCTTGCTCTTGCCTTCATGCACAACAGTGGTGAGCTCCGATGTGGCTGTCACATTGTTGCTGAACGCTTTGATATCGATGATATGTGAGAGGTCCGAGTCGGCAGAGGTGCCGAGGTTTATAAGGTTGAAGACATCGTTAAAGTAGGTCTTCTTGCCGTTGAACAGGTCGTTAACCTTGAAGATGACGGTAGACGAGTCGTTGGCCACAGCCTCCACCTTCAGACTGGCAATGAGCGGGTCAATGTAATTGTTCTCCACCGATGCCGCCATGGCGTCTTTCTGGTCAACCTCTGGCGTAACGCGCTGCTGGCGCACAAAGACGGTCTTCTTCTTTTTGTCCCATTCGAAACGGACACACTGGTTCTCGTAGTTGATGCCACGGTTCACACCTGCCTCGTTCAACTCGTTGGGCACACGTTGCAGTTTGTTGGAAACGAGGAACACTCTGCCCATCAACTTGACAGGCATCTCAAGATAAAAATCTTGGTCCTTCTTCACAACGTTCATCACGCCTTTCACGTTGACAGAGTCGCTGCCAACCAGTTTTTTGTAGTCTGAAACAGGCTGCTCCACCGTTTTCTTTTTCTTCTTGAAAAGCCCCATTTCGGGTGCCGATTTCATAGTGAGAGCAAAGCATGAGCTACCGATCATTGAGACCGCTACAGCCCCAATCATTATTTGCAGTTTATGCATGTTTTTAAATATCTAAAATATCCGAATATTTATTGGTTGTTTATTCAAAATTGCTGATCTTCTTTCCAAAATTACAAAATTAATATAAAAAAACCACACAACCAACATTTTTCATGTTTTTTCGTTAGTTATACCTCTTTTTAAATGGTTTTAAGAAACTTTTCTTTGTAATTTGATTTTTAATTTCTACATTTGCAGTTCCGTTTTTTCCACATATTTTTGAACAAGAACAGAGAACAAGTTGAACAAGAACAGAGAACAAGCCATGCCTGAAAACAAGATAATAATAGCCTGCGACTCCTTCAAAGGCTGCATGACGAGCAGCGAGGTCAACGCAACAGTGGCTGAAGCCGTGCGACAATGGCACCCGTCAGATGCTCTCACCACAGACGCCACAACCGGCACCACCGCATCGCCCGAGGTCATAACCCTTGAGATGAGCGACGGAGGGGAAGGCATGCTCAGCGCCTTCGCCAACGCCCTCGGTGCCGACATGGTCAACATGACAGCCCACGATGCCCTCATGCGCCCCATACGCTGTTCCTACGCCATGACCGCCGACACAGCCATCATAGAGGTGGCACAGACCGTCGGACTGCAACTCATTGAGCCAGAGCAGCGCAACCCCATGCGCACCACCTCGTGGGGCGTAGGCGAACAGGTGCTCCATGCCTACCGCCACGGTGCCCGCCGTTTCATCATAGGTCTCGGCGGCAGCGCCACCTCCGACAGCGGCACAGGCATGCTCCGCGCCCTCGACAACAAGTGGCGCGACATAGCAACCCATTGCCAGTTCACCCTCGCCTCAGACGTCACCAACCCCCTCTGTGGCCCCAACGGTGCCGCCCATGTGTTCGCACCCCAGAAGGGCGC
>ENA-ORMS01003263-ORMS01003263.1-human-gut-metagenome-genome-assembly--contig:-NODE-3263-length-10735-cov-2.281180_pt1 | contig 10735 bp, 6 predicted proteins | sample MGYA00242104_ERZ508997 | MGnify/ENA primary metagenome ERZ508997 (study PRJEB26280, sample SAMEA2338704) | human gut metagenome | biome: human gut; feature: human-associated habitat; material: faeces... | reverse complement strand
CGTTAATTAAAGACTTTACGGAATAGCAGGAGGCAGGCCTTGCAGCGCTTTTTTACGATCTGAATAATGGTAATTGCGAAGAATAAAGCTTAAGCATGAAAAGATTTTTTAAATATCTGGGCAGAACGATTTTAGCAATTTTAGGGTTGCTACTGCTTATCGTGTTTTTGCTTTATTTACCTCCTGTACAAGATTTCCTTTTGCGCAAAGCCGAACGTTATGCTGCTTCGCATTACGACTTGGAAGTCCGGATCGGGCATTTCCGTTTGGGTTTTCCTTTTGATCTGGTTTTGGACGATGTGTATGCCGGGAAAACTGCCGGAGATACCCTGGTTGCTGCAGAGGCGATCCGGCTTAGGGTGAATATCGATCGGATATTTCGTAAAGAACTCGGTATCGAACAGTTAGGTCTGAGACAGGTGAAGTTAGGATTAGCCGGCGATACTACCGGTATGCAACTGAAGGTGGCTGTCGGGAATTTGGGGGTACAGGAGGGACGGATCGATTTGGAACGGAAAAAATTGATAGTCGCTGAGATTAGCCTGGAAGAAGGGGATGTTTTTTTGAAATCCGGAGCCGGAACAGTGGAAGATACAGTGCAGAGTAATCCTTTGGATTGGGGGATCGAAGTCAGGCAGATAAAGATCCGGGACGTCGGTTATCGCATGTATACCGAGGGGTTGCCTTACCTGGGGGCCGGAATAAAGGACGGTTCGCTGACTGGCGGAAAAGTTTTGTTGGGGGAGCAATCCGTCGAAATAGATGCTGTCGCTGTCGGAGGGGCTTGGTGTGACATGCAGATGGGAACGGAACAATCGTCCGGGACACCGGTCACCGAACCGTCCGGTAGCCAGCCTTGGCTGATACGTGCAGGGAGATTACAATTGGAGAACAGTGCCTTTAGCATGAAGACTGCCGATGCCGGGCAAACCGATTTGGTGCTGTCCGGTATTGCCGTACAAATCGACAGTGTATATAACCGGGGAACGGTTGTGCGGGGAAACCTGGTAGATCTGAGGGCTGTACAGCAAAACGGAATACAGCTGCAACAGATGCAGGCACAGGTGGATCTCGATTCGGCCCGGACAGCATTGAGGGGGGCATTTATCCGCACCGCTCATAGCAAGATCGAGTTGACAGCCCGGGCCGATACTTCGATGAATAATCTGATGAAACGGGTACCCTTGATCGTTCAGCTGAATGCCAGGGTTGGGCTGGCCGATCTTACTCCCTTTTATGACGGAATCCCTCAGGACTTAAAACATAGTCAGGTAGATTTGAATACGACTTTCAGTATAGATGAAAACAGAGTCCGGTTCGACCGCCTGGATGCCGGTATGACCGGAAAATTCCGGTTGACTGGAAAAGGACAACTGCAATCCTACCGGGACCTGAAAAAAATAAGTGGGGTGATCGATTTGCGGGCGGAGATGCCGGACGCTACCTTTGCTAATGTTTTCTTAAAAGAAGGAATCGTGAAGATCCCGGCCGATGTATCCTGGTCGGCGAATCTGAAGGCTAATCAGGGAGCTTTGGAGGCTTTGGTGCGCTTGTGTTCCGCTGCTGGTTGTATGACCCTCGACGGGAGTTATGATTTGAACCGGGAGACATATAACGGCGAATTGACCCTGAGCCGTTTTCCGCTCGATCGCTTTTTGACTGTCGATTCGTTAGGAAGCGCCTCGGCCAATTTCCGGTTGGAAGGCCGGTATTTTTCGTGGCCTCAGGCAAAGACCTCGGTAAATGCCGGAATCCGTCAGTTGTTTTATAAAGAGCACGAATATAAAGATATTACTTTACAGGCTACCTTGGATAAGACGCATTTACGGGGGACTATGGTTAGTAAAGATCCCGATGCTCCTTTGGATTTGGTTTTCCGGGGAGATTCGCTGCAACAACAGTATCAGGTCGGTTTGGGTGGTTATATCGGCAAGGTGGATCTGCAGGCCCTGCATTTGATGCAGGAACCTTTGACTATGGGGCTGAAAGTAGATTTGCAAGGTTTTATCGGGGAACATTCCGCTTATGCTTTAAAAGCCCGCTTCGATAGCCTGAGCATGGCAGATAGCAGGAAGACTTATACCTTGGGAAGCCTGGATATCGATATGGCCAGCGATCTGAAGAAGACGACACTGGATGTAAAGACCGGTGATTTACAGTTAACTTTCCGGGCCGATACTTCTTTGGCCGGTTTTGGGGAGAGTGCTGGGAAAATTGCAGGGATTGTCGGGAAGCAGATCGCCGGTAAAGATATCGATATGGAACAGATCAAAGCGGAGTTGCCTGTTTTTAGTATGCACTTGAAAGGTGATCAAAATAATGCGATCGCTAAATTTTTGAAGGCCAGGAATATGGGATTTCGTCGGCTTTCTCTGGATATCGTTTCCCGTCAGCGGTCAGGTATCCGGATGGGGATCACGGCTACGGCTCCCTATTTTGGAACGGTACGTCTCGATTCGGTACAGATGGGTATCTGGCAGACCGGCAAGAGTCTGGTGTATGCATTGGGAGCCGGTAGTTCCGACCAGGCCTGGAAGGGACTGTTCAATATCAACCTGACCGGAAAAATGCAGGGGAATCAATTCCGGATCGAACTGAAACAAAAAGATGCCCGGCAACGAGTCGGATTCGATATGGGTATCAATCTGGTGATGCTGGACAGTGCTTTTACGGTGAGCTTTTTCCCGATGACTCCTATTCTGGGGTATAGCCGGTGGATTGTCAATGCCGATAATAAAGTAACGGTTTATAAAGATTGGAAGATCGATGCCAATCTCCGGATGGCCTACCAGAATAAATTGGTGAGTTTGCAGTCTCTGCCTGATGAAGGAGAAAGGACGGATCGGTTACAGGTGGAGATTACCGGTATAGACCTGAAAAAATTGACCGAAATATCACCGTTCTTACCCGATCTGAGCGGTATCCTGCATACGGATTTATTGTTGTATACCGATCGTAAAACCTTCGGTGCCGAGGGAAATATCGGAGTGAATAATCTGTTTTATGAAGAACAGCGGATGGGTACCCTCGATTTGGATCTGCAGTATGCAGGAAAGGATCATTTAACCGATCATGCCGTAGATTTTGAGTTGAAAATCGACAGCATCCGCCGGGCGGTAGTGCAGGGGACTTTCGCTACATCCGAGACCAACCGGGAGGTCATGCTGGACGTAGATATACCTTCTTTACCTTTGTATATGGTCAACGCTTTTGTTCCGAAAGATCTGATGAAACTGGAGGGCGAGTTGACCGGCGCATTACAGTTTCGTGGAACGGTAGATCGGCCGGATTTGAACGGTGGATTGGGCTTTCGTAATGGAAAAGCCGATGTGGTGATGTTGGGTACCACATTCGGATTGGATACCACCCGCCTGATTGTAGACAACGGGAAGATTTTATTTCGGCAATATCGGTTTATTGCTCCTAACAAAAGTGATATGGTGCTGAACGGAGCGATTACCCTGACTCCGTTCGACCGGATGAATATGGATATATCTGTAAAAGCCGGTAATTTCGAGGTCGTGAATGTAAAGAAAAATCCGACTTCGCTGATCTATGGGAAGGCTTATATCAATCTGGATTCCCGTTTGGCCGGGGCCTTTTCGAATTTAAGCGTTTCCGGAAATATCAATTTGCTCAACCGGACCAATATTACCTATACTTTGCGTAGTTCCGGACCCGAACTTGTGGACCGTAGTGCCGATTTGGTCCGTTTCGTATCGTTCAGGGATACCACCTTGAATGAGCGTGACGATCTGACTAACCGGGTAAACACCAGTAGCTTTGCTTTAAAAATGTTGATCGAGATCGGAGATCAGGTGACGGTAAACGTCGAATTATCGGATGATGGAAGTAATAATATCGTCATCCAGGGTGGGGGTAATCTGGTTCTGGCCATGAGTCCTGAAAACGGACTTACCTTGTCGGGGAAATATATTTTATCCGGAGGAACCGTGGTTTATAATATTCCCATTGCAGGTAAAAAAGAATTTAATATTCGAAGTGGCAGCTATGTGGAATGGACAGGAAATGTGATGAATCCGATGTTGAGTATATCCGCTTCCGAACAGGTGAAAGCTACGGTTGTCGACGGAGAACAGAATCGACTGGTTACTTTCGAGGCTATCATCCGGATACAGAATACATTGACCCGACCGGATATCTCTTTTGACCTGTCAGCTCCCAACGATATGGTGGTACAGAATCAGTTGGCGACTTTTTCTCAGGAAGAACGTACCCGTCAAGCGTTGAATCTATTGATCTATAATACTTATACCGCTCCTGGGGCTGCTAAGTCGGGAAGCGGAGGAAGTATGGCCAACAATGCTTTATATAGCCTGGTAGAAAATGAATTGAATAAGTATACCCGGAAGACCGGTTTTACTTTTGGCGTCGATTCGTATAATACCGATGAAAATACAACCCGTACCGATTATACGTATCAGTTCTCCAAACAATTTTTTAATGATCGGATTCGGGTGAAGATCGGTGGACGGATTTCTACAGATAATAATGAAAATCAGAGTAATAACATAGAAGATAATCTCGTCGACGATATTTCTATAGAATACGTGATTACGAAGAAGAGAAATCTATTTTTGAAAGTGTTCCGGCATTCCAACTATGAGAGTGTACTGGACGGCGAAGTCACTCAAACGGGTGTCGGTATTGTTTGGCGGAAAAATTTCCGTAAATTTAAAGATCTCTTTAAAAATAACCGAAAATCGGAAAGAGAAACAAAAACGGAGAATCAGAAATGAAAGTAGTCGAATTCATCAGAAAGTATGCCCGGAAGTCTGACAAAAGTCGGTTCAGTCACTTTTGTCCTATTTGTAGTACCTTGACCTTTTCTTCTTCTTACTTTTTACCTTTAATCTTTTTCCTTTTCCTTCTTTTTTCTTGTTCGACGACTAAAAAACTGACAGAAGATGAAGTATTGTATGTCGGAGTAAAAAAAATGAAGATCGAGGCCCCTCAGAAAGTGAAACTCAACAGTACACAAAATTCAGCCGCTTCCGGTCCGCTGTCTGTGAAACCCAATAATCCGCTGTATTCTCCTTATGTCCGTTCGCCTTTCCCGATCGGGCTGTGGATATATAATTGGAATATAAAAAAAGAGAAAGGTTTTAAATGGTGGTTATATCGTAAATTGGCTAAGAAACCGGTGTTGATTTCAGATGTACAGCCCGAATTACGGTTGAAAATGGTGGATAATGCCATGAAAGACTTCGGTTTTTATGGGACGACTTCCCGCTACGAGATTATTCCGCATAAACGGAATCCTAAAAAAGCCCGCATCAGCTATTGGGTCGATTTGCCTCAGCCTTTTCATTACGGTAATGTACAGTTGTGGGGATGGAATCCTCCGATGGATAGTATCGTGCGCTCGTATATGCGGTTCTCCGAACTGAAACCGGGAAGGCAATACGATGTGAATGTCCTCAATCAGGAGCGGCAACGCATGTCCGATCGGTTGAGAAATCACGGTTATTATTTCTTCCAACCCGATTATATCGAATTTTTAGTCGATACCACTCAAGGTGGAAAAATGGCCGACGTACGAATCGGATTGAAGCAGGGAATTCCGCAAAATGCTTTTCATCCTTATAAAATCGGTGAGGTGAAAGTGATGCTGTCGGGAAATGAAACGACCGGGGGGCAAGACACGATACAGGCGGATCAGGTGAAAATCATTTATGAGCCTCCGCTACGGCTGAAACCGAATGTGATCACCCGGGCGGTGAAGACGCGACCCGGACAAACTTATTCGGCTATGCGACAGAGTCGTACACAAGCCGGATTTGTACAGTTGGGCGTATTTAAGTTCGCCAATATGACGATTACCGTGCCCGATACGGTTCAGGATCGCTTGCTGGATATGCAAATCAACGGCGATTTTGCCCTGCCCATTGAAACGGAAGTGGAGGTGGATATGTCTTCCAAGTCGAATAATCTGCTCGGTCCGGGATTGACATTAGGGATTACTAACCGGAATATGTTCCGCCGGGCAGAGAATTTCAGTGTCCGGTTGACAGGATCCTACGAATGGCAAATCGGAGGAAATAAAAAATCGACAGGCAATTCGGGCTTGATCAATTCTTATGAGCTGGGGTTGAATTTTAATTTGTCCGTGCCCCGGTTATTGGTTCCCAAATTGATGAAAACGAAACGGGATAGGAGAGAACAGACCCATTTTCAGATCGGTACGGATTTGCTCAACCGACATAATTTTTTTAGGATGATCTCGTTTTGGGGAAGTGCGACCTATGATTTTAATTCTTCTACCCGGAATTATCATTCCGTCGTACCTTTTAAACTCAATTATACCTATCTGTTGCGTACTTCTCATGCCTTCGATTCTGTTGTAAATAAAAATCCCGCAGTGGCGCAGAGTTTTAAGAATCAGTTTATTCCGTCGATGTCTTATACCTATACGTACGACCGGGCTGCGACTTATCGTAATCCCAACCGGTTGTTCTGGCAGACTTCGGTCACTCAGGCCGGTAATATTATAGCGGGCCTGCAGTATATCTGCGGGAATCATCAGGGGGAGGGCAAACAAATTCTCAATAATCGTTATTCTCAATTTTTGAAGCTTACTTCTGAATTAATCGGTTATAAGACTGTGGATAATAATAATCAATTGGCCATGCGGATTATGGGAGGGATCGGTTATGCTTACGGTAATTCGAAAGTAATGCCTTACAGTGAGCAATTTTATATCGGCGGCTCGAATAGTATCCGGGCTTTTCATATCCGTTCGATCGGGCCCGGAAGTTACCATCCCAGGGAATCGACCTATTCTTATCTCGATCAGACCGGAGATATCAAACTGGAAGGGAATGTCGAGTATCGTTTCAAAATATACGAACGGTTTAAAGGGGCTTTGTTTATGGATGCCGGGAATGTCTGGTTGTTGAACAATGAAACCCAGCGTCCCGGAGGAGAATTCAGAATCAAAGGATTATTGAAAGAAATTGCTTTGGGGACCGGATTCGGACTACGTTACGATTTTTCCTATATCGTGGTCCGTGCCGATTTGGGAATACCTATACATGCTCCTTATAGTACAGGCAAGTCCGGATATTATAATATCGACGGCAGTTTCTGGAAAGGTCTGGTACTGAATCTTGCGATCGGCTACCCTTTCTAAAATTTATTTTATCTTTTACTTTTTACTTTTTACTTTTTATCCTATCTTTGCCCCGCCAAAGTAAGGAAAGATGCAGGAGTGGCTGAACTGGCACGCCTGGAAAGCGTGTAATCCTCTAAAGGGATTCCGGGGTTCGAATCCCCGTCTTTCCGCAAAGAATGACATTCTGGGAGGGACCTGGAATGTCATTTTTATTTCCCGTAAGTATACCGGGATAGGAGGTAAAATGTTACCTTTGTAAAATAAAAGAAAGTAGTTTATGGAAGATTTTCAACATGTTGGATATAGCAAAGAAGTCATCGAGTTTGTTGCAGTAGCCAAGGAATTTTGTGATTTTGTGGAGACGGCACCTCAGATGCAGCGCAGGGATTTTATCCAGCGTTTGCAGAAGTTTATTCCTTTGATCTATTTGAAGGGCTCCTTGCTGCCGGAGAGTGATAGCGGAGATAGTGGATTGATCGAAGATATCGTCACCGAAGACGATTATAATTATTTATATGGACAGCTTCATCGACTGTTGGGAGAACACGATGAATACCTGGAAGTTTTCGATGATAATATGCAGTTTAGTGAAGTTCCTGTCGTACATTCGATAGCAGAGAAAACTTGTGATATATACCAGGACCTGAAGAATTTTATTTCTTCTTTCCGCTGTGGGATACCGGAAGTGATCGGAGAGGCTTTATGGCAATTGAATAATAGTTTTGAATTGTATTGGGGAAAAGCTTGTGCCGGAGTGTTGAGGGCGGTACATCATGCTGTCTATCAGGTAAAAGATGAGGACGATTAAGTTTGAGAAAATGTTGACTGATTTAAAAAAGACCATAGATCGGAAAGAAATAGATCTGTTACCTCCTTACGTGTTTACGGGAGAAGTGAAGGTAATAGAAGAGGAAAGGCAGGTCGGGGAGGCGGCTGATTTTTTAAGTAAACATACTTGTCTGGGATTCGATACGGAGACCCGTCCCTCTTTTCGGAAAGGTGAAATTTATAAAGTGAGCTTATTGCAACTGGCTGTCCCGGAACGGGTTTTTCTGTTCCGGTTGAATAAATGCGGTTTCCAGCCGGCTTTGGTTCGGCTTCTGGCTAGTCCCCGGATTATAAAGATCGGTGTCGGTATCCGCGACGATAACCGGAATTTACGTAAGTTGACCGATTTTACACCTGCCTCTTTTGTAGATCTACAGGAATATGCCGGACGCTTTGGTATTGAAGACAAATCTTTTTCAAAATTGATGGCTATTATTTTCGGGGTGAAGATTTCTAAACGTCAGCGCACTTCCAACTGGGAAGCTCCGGCATTGACTGAAGCCCAGATTCGCTATGCCGCTACCGATGCATGGGGGGCGTTGAAAATGTATCAACGGCTTGCGGCTTTTGCAGAAGAAGAGGCTTTGGGAATAGTGAAATAGAAAGTGGTTCCTATTCCTTCTTGGGAATAGAAATGGAGTTTCCCCTTGTTCATGCGGATAAAATCACGGCATAAAATCAGGCCTAATCCACTTCCTTTTTCATTGTGAGTACCGTAGGTGGTGATGTATTCATCGGATTTCAATAAATGGGCCTGAAGATCTTTGGGTATGCCTTTCCCGTTGTCTTTGACATATATTGTCCAGTAATCACCCGAGTCTGCAAGGGATAGTTCGACTTGTCCACCTGTATAGGTAAACTTGATGGCATTGGAAATCAGATTGCGTAATACGGTTTTTATCATGTCTTCGTCGGCGAAAATATCGAACTTCCCTTCAATACGGTTGATCAGCTCGATTTCTTTTGCATTGGCTATTGCACTGAATAGTGAGACGACTTGTCTGGCTACAGGTGTGAGGTTGAAAAAGAGTAGCATAAATTTTCGTTTTACCATTTTGGTTCCGGGTCCAGCGCAAGAGATTTTCCAGCAGATTAAAAGCTTCCTCTGTCGTTTCATTGATCATCTCGAATAACTTTGAAATTTGAGGATCTTTGATTTTAGCCTTTTGTGCCTCGATGGAGGAATTGATCATTTTAATGGTGCCGATAGGGGCTCTCAGGTCATGAGCGATGATGGAATACAGTTTATCCCGGGCTTCCAGACTTTTTTTCAATTTCTCGTTTTGCCGGCGGATGACCCGTTCGGCCCGGAGCAGGGATAACTGGTGCTGAACCCGGATGACCAGTTCTTGGGGACGGAAAGGTTTGGTGATAAAATCGATATTGTCATAATTCAGGCATTCCGGAATGTGATTCTCACTAGTCATGGAAGTGATGAATAAAACCGGGATGGCGCCTGTGATTTTATTGGTTTTGAAATCCTGTAAGATCGTATTCTCTTGCCGGACCGATTTGTCGATATCCAATAGGATCAGATCCGGAGAGGTGGTACGGATTCGTTGAATGGCTTCCTGTTGATTACTGGCTTCAAGAAGCATAAAATCAGCTTCCCGGAGAGTCTTTAGGATTTTTTCCGGATCACTAAAGGATGAAGTAATCACTAAAAGAGTATATTGACAGTTGTTAATTGGCATGTAGGATTATTTTACAGAAGGAATAGAACAAATTTTATCTAAATTTGTAAAATGTTGCTCCAGACTGGTCACTTCGGGGAGTTCCGGATGCTCTATTTTGTTTTTAAGTTGATCCCAGACCGGTTTTATCTCTTGTAACCAATGACGTAAATGATTCTGTTTGATTTCCAGCTCTAACCGGGCAGCTCTCTCTTGTTTGAGGTGGACAGTTAAGCGTTTTATAAGTTGATAATTATCCAATTGTAAAGCGATAACCGAGGACAGATCTTGCAGGCATTTGATTTCTTCCGGTGTCCAGGTGTGAGTCGTCGAACATTGGGTGAAAGCGATAAAAGCAAATTGTGATCCCGATTCGAATAAAGGTAATAGTAACATTTGGCGGCAATCGGTAGCTTTTAGTAACTCTGCTAATTCCGGATTACCCGACACATCCGATTCCTGAATAATTACCTGATTTTGTGTACAAAGTTGTTGTACAAGTTCCCGGTCGTATATCAGGCTGTTGTGCCTGAATTCTTCGGGAATGGCTTTTAACGACTTTTCATGCCAGTTATAAGTGATCGTATAAGTCATATTGTGATGAACCTCGATGATGTATATACGATCATGATTGCTGATTTTGCCGATCAATTCCAAAGCCTTTTCCAAACTTTGAGAAAATTTACTACCGGATGTAAATGCAATACTTAAACGCATTAAAACATCAGGAGTGATATGTTTCATTTCCATAGGAGCATGAGTATTGTCCCGCATAGCATTGAATGTTAATTTTGGGACGCTTTTTATAAATTAAACCTGTTATTTATACCTTGAATGTGTTCGAGAAGTTGCGAAGAAGAGCTTATTTAACTTTTAAAGGAGGTAAGGGTGTAGGTATAATTTTTTCTTTCTATTCCGATTTCGGGTTCTGTGTCGTCAGACCGGTTCGTCTGGAACGGTCTGTTAAGTCTTTCCCTCACTGACCGACAGAAGCGACCGGATCCCCGAACACAAGCCCTGAAGACGAATGAGAACAAGATTAATTCTAGAATTATTCTGTCGTTATTTATTCGTCTTCGGTGATCGGAATTGGCGACCC
>ENA-ORMS01003262-ORMS01003262.1-human-gut-metagenome-genome-assembly--contig:-NODE-3262-length-10736-cov-4.923977_pt1 | contig 10736 bp, 10 predicted proteins | sample MGYA00242104_ERZ508997 | MGnify/ENA primary metagenome ERZ508997 (study PRJEB26280, sample SAMEA2338704) | human gut metagenome | biome: human gut; feature: human-associated habitat; material: faeces... | reverse complement strand
ATTCCACCCTGCTGCGCAGCAGGGTGGAATTCCAGATAAAATCTTTTTGTTTTTTTCACTGTCTACTTGACAGGGGGCACTTCATTTCCCGAAGTTTTGCGGTCTTTTTCTCTTATAATATAGTAAACCTTAAAGTAAAAGGAGAAATGTACCATGGCGAATTTATTAGGCGGTTTCTTCAAGAGAATCGAGAAGCCGCAAGACACTCATCCACCGTCTGCTCTCAACGAGTTCTCGCAGCACAATAGCGAGTACATTACATATTACATCGAACAAGACCAGACACTCAGTAACTTGGAAGCAGAAATCAAGTCCTGCGACGACCCCCACGAAACTGTCATGCAGACCTTACGGACTGCGTGTGCTTTTTATGCTGCCGATTGGACAGGCATCATCGAGGTCGATGTGGAGTTGGGTGTAACCAACACAGGATGGTGGCACAACCCAGACCCCAAAATTAAAAAGCTGCAGCGTATCAGCGAATTTGAAAACTTCTTCCCAATGCAGACGTGGCAGAAAGCTATTAAGGACGTTCAGCCCGTTATCATTCTTGATGTGAACGAGGTAGCCAAAACCTCGCCCCAAGAATATCAAACCTACACACGCCTCGGCGTTCGCACAATGATTGCCGTTCCTTTTGGACCCAAACCCTTGGGCTTTCTTGTGCTGAGAAATCCTACCCGATATAACACTCTTACAAGTGCCGCACGAGGATTTGCATATATCGTCCACCGTGCTCTGGCACAGAAAAGAACGATTGACCGAGTTAAAATGGCTCTTACTCCAGAGGAGATCAAGAGCGACAAGGACATCGTTATCAATTTCTTTGGAGATATGGAAATCATCACCCAGGACGGCGTATGGAAAGAACACGACTTCAACTCCCCAAAGTGTTGCCGTACTGCAACATACATTATGCTTCGCGTAAAGAAAGACGGCTCACTCTGCCCTGGCGATTGCTGATGCTTTGTACCCGGAGGAAAATGCCGACATTGACATTATAAATAAGAACATCCGTGGTTATATTTACCGCTTTAGAAAATCGTTTGAGCTTATCAGCAAGCACAAGCTCATTGAATACACCTCAAACGGTTATAGATTAAATCCTGCTCTCAACATCAAAACCGACCTTCAGCAATTTGAGACCATTTGGGAACAGGTGCAGCAGGATATTCCAGTTACCCACAAGGTTTATTTGTTGAAGCAGGCAATCAAGCTCTATAAGGGTGCTGTGTTCCAGTCCTCTTGCGATGACCATTGGCTCGTCGGCATAGCGACCGAGTACAAGACGAAATACATCAGCATGGTCAACGAGCTGCTGTCCATCTTGGCAGAGTTTGATGACTATGACGGAGTTCATCATTTCGTCTTGAAAGCCATCAAGCTCACGCCCGAAAACGTGAAAGCACAGTATTGGCTCGTGTATTCTATGTATCACACCGGTGCTGTAGCGATTGCAAAACAGGAAATCGGACAAGCCAAGCTCCGTCTGACCGAAGACGAATATGCTACCCTCAAAAAATACATCAGCAAGGATAGCTCGCTCCAAGATTGCCTGCTTTTTGATGAAAAATAGGCTCATTTGACTTTCATTTGACTGAGAAGCGGTTCCATTTGACTCTCATACGACACCTCTTTTCTCCATTTGACTCTCATTTGACGCAAACAGGGTCTATTTGACTTTCATTCGACTCTCGTGCGACTTTGAAACCACCCCCGTAAATTAGCCTTTAAGGGCAAAAGCTCTTAAAACTGATTTACGGGGGTTTCTATTTTGAAACAATACACATTCCTTGACAGGGGTGCTTTTGCAAAACGCAGAAGCACCCCTTCTTTTTTTGCCCTCCGCTGTAGGGTACACGCTCCTCGTGCTCCTCCGAGCTGAAATTTGACTTTACCCAAAATCAAATTTCAAAAATTCGGAGGAAACATCATGTATAAGAAAAACAGCATTTATTCCATTAACAAGAAGCACGAAGATGCCATCATTTATCCCTTTGCTGACGGCAAAGAAGCTCGTATCACTCGTGAGGATTTTCCGAGCGAAGAAGCCTTTCTCGCTTTCAAGGCTTGGTCAGATGAAGACTACCGCAAGACCGAGAACTATGAGGACAACACAGCCAAGAAAACCGTTTCGATTGATGACATTTCCGAAACAGCGATTGCCGTTCCGGGGGCTGATGTCATCGTGGCGAGACAAGAAGAAAAAGTCGAGAAACGCCGCAAGGAGAAGGAACTGATTGTGAAGCTCAAAGACAAGCTGACGGAAACACAGTTTCGCAGACTTTGGATGTATGAGGGCGAAGGAAAGACTTTAGCCCAAATCGCGGAGCACGAAGGTGTGGCGATTCTGAGCGTTTACGAGAGTATCGAGAGTGCCAAGAAAAGAATTTCTAAGAAATTTCCGAAAACACCCTAAAAAATAGCCCCCAAACGGACGGTAAGTGAAGGGACATAATTCTGAAGCTCCTTTCTCATATTGGATTTCAACAATTCGGTATGAAAGGCTCTTTGACAAGTTCATAGACACCCATCAGATACGTTCCTGTGTATCACGAGCTACGGCAGGGTGAGCGCCACGACCCTCGTTAGAGGCGAGCGATAAATCACCATAACCTGCGAGATTCGGCTTGCTACCGAACCGGCGATGACTGACACAGGGCTAACGATACTTCTGTAATTCGCAGCCTGGCCACAAAGAAGGCGAGGAGGTTAGATTCCTATGGAACGGCTTCGCAAGCCGTCGTTTGGTGGGTCCCACTACCGGGGGAGGTGATAAATACGGTAGCTATAAGAATTAAGGAAGCGGACAGCTTCGGCGGTTTGCTTCTGTACATAGCGTATAGGAGGACACTATGAATTTAAGAATAGACCCGGAATTTGAAAGCAGGATTCCACCACTCACCGTTGATGAGTTCCAACAGCTTGAAGAAAACATCTTAGCCGACGGAGTTATCATCAACCCAATTATCGTATGGGATGGCGTAATCATCGACGGACACAACCGTTTCCGCATCGTAGAGAAACATCCCCATATCACATTTACCACCTGCGAGCGTGAGTTCGATGACCGACACGATGCTCTCGCTTGGATTTGTAAAAATCAGCTCGGTCGCAGGAACCTTACCTTTCAGCAAAAGAAATACCTTATCGGCAAACAGTTTGAAGCTGAAAAGCATCGCCAAGGAACAAACAATCAGTACGTTCAAGCCAAAAGTGAAAAGTGCCAACTTGGCACTTTTCAAAATTCAGTAGATACGGCAGAACGCATAGCTAAAGAAAACGGCATTGGGCGACGTTCAGTTTTTCGTGCCGAGGAGTTTGCTAAGGCAGTAGATATTGCCGATGAAATTGAGCCAGGTATTCGTTCTGAAATCCTCGCAGGAAAAATCAAAACAACAGAAAAGGAGGTTCAAGCTCTAACAAAAGCTCCCCCCGAAGAAAGACCGGCACTCGTTGAGGAATTGCGAAAACCACCGGAAGAACGACGAAAGGTTCTACCGGAGAGAAATCTGCTGAGTTTGGAGCAGATTGCCGCAGAGCTACCGGACGAGAGCTGCCGTGTATCACCGGAAAGTATGCTCTATGAATTAGAGGATGTTTTAGACACTTTTACTTTTCGCTGGTCAGTATGTCTCAGCCACAACAGAGATTACTTTTCCGATGAAGAACATCGAACCCAAATCAATCAGCTCGCACAGAACGGGCTGCAGTATCTTAGTCAAATACTTAAAGGAGAGATTCCATTATGAAGACAAATCAGTACAACTACAGACAGATGAAGATTCCCGCTTCTCAGCTTGTTATCCCCAGGGAGACCTATCAGCGACCCTTTACCTCTAACCGAGCAAAAGAAATCGCCGCAAACTTCGATGAGCGTATCGCCAACGAACCCAAGGTCAGCTACCGTGATGGCAAGTATTTTGTGTTCGACGGACAGCACACCGTCGCAGCTCGTGTGATGCTCAACGGTGGGAATGACCTGCTTATCACCTGCAAGGTGTACTACGGCATGACCGAAAAGGAAGAAGCTCTGCTCTTTGCACAGCAGACCGGCATTTCGGCTCCGCTTTCCGCAGGTGCTCGTATCAGAGCCGAGATTTTCGGGGATGACCCTATCGCCGCCGCTTTCTTCGTGGCGAATGAAGCTATCGGGATTCAGCTCGACTACGACCACGCTCGTGGTTTAGACCGTATCGGGTGCATCAAGACAGCGTTCAACGCTTACAAGCGTATCGGAGAGGAACGCTACCAAGGAAGCCATGACCATTCTCAAAACGGCTTGGGATGGTGAACCCGATTCTTTCCGAACGGAAAATGTTCTCGCCATTACCTATTTCGTTGACCTTTACCACGACCAGTATTGTCCTCACCGACTTGTAACCCAGCTCCACCGTTCCGACCCTATGACGATTTACAGAGAAGGACGAGCTATCGGCGTTAATCTGCCGGGTTACAAGAAGTACCTGTTCCAGTTGCTTTGCATCTATAACGGCAACAGCAAGAAATACTCTCTCCCGATGAAATTCTGATGCCACGTTGCGACCGTCTTTGCGGTCGCTTTACATATCCGATTTGGAATGTAGAAAGGAACCGTTATATGAAAGACACTTGGTTATACCGCCGTGGTGATATTTACCTTGTTGACCTTGGTACTCACCATGGTTCCGAGCAAGGGGGCTGCCGACCTGTCCTTCTTATACAGAATAACGTAGGAAACTATTACGGTCCCACACTTATCGTAGCCCCCATTACTTCTCGGCATTTGAAAAAGGCTAACCAGCCTACCCACTTTGCCCTTGTTGGCGTTGATAATCTTGTCAGCCCGTCTATCGTACTTGCAGAACAGATTCTCACCATTGATAAGTCAAGGGTAATTAAATATGTAGGAAAAGTCTCCGGCGAGCAGATGCGTTCTATCGACAAGGCAATTAAAGTCAGCCTTGGGATTGACGATTGATGCTCGTTTTCTCTTTTCACAGCACAAAAAGGAAAGTTCTGGCTAATAATAAGTATCGAAAGGCGGTGCAAGTATGATTGAAAGAACCCAGACTCACAAAGATTTGCTCGCTTCTCTGGTTGACATCCGTGATGTCAAAATTGACCGTTCACTCCCCATTGAGGACAGAGTGAAGTCCTATGTAGAGCAAGTAAAGAACCCCTATATGTTCAAAGTCGGCAACACAGTTGTCCGTGTATCATACGCCGACACCAACAGAACGATGAACGACAATTTCGTGAACATGATTGCGGCGATGTGATGGAAAACATTACATCGCTGTATTATTCCCGACAAACTGGATTTTCGCATCCGAGTATAGTATAATAACGACGGACAAAAAATCAGCGGAACTCCGTTTGTTTGGGCTTGACCCCAAATAAAAGGAGTGGCGTTGTTATGCAAAAATTAAATGATAAGATTTATCATGCCGCCATCTACCTAAGATTATCGCAGGAAGATGGCGACATTTCTGTTTCTGACAAAAACGAGAGTAACAGTATCTCTACTCAGCGTGATTTGATTCATGCCTATCTGCAGAAGCAGGCAGACATACTCTATGTAACAGAGTTTTGTGATGATGGTTACACCGGAACCAACTTCGACCGTCCGGGCTTCAACGATATGATGAAAGCCGTGCGTGAAAAGCGTGTGTATTGCATCGTCGTAAAAGACCTTTCCCGGTTCGGTCGTGATTATATAGAATCCGGTAAATACATTCAGAAGATTTTCCCGATGCTCGGCATCCGCTTCATAGCTATCAACGATGGCTACGATTCAGCCGACACAGGAAATCAGAGTAACGATTTTGTTCTTCCTTTTAAGAACTTAATCAACGATTCCTATTGCCGAGACATTTCTATCAAGTCTCGTTCCAATCTGGAAGTGAAGCGAAGGAATGGAGAGTTCGTCAATAACTTTGCGGTTTTCGGCTATATGCGTTCTCCCGATGATAAGCACAAGCTCGTCGTGGATGAAGAAGCTGCCGTTATCGTGCGTAATATCTTCAACTGGAAACAGGAAGGTTGGAACGCACAGCAGATTGCAAATCACTTGAACAAGCTCCACTTTCCGTCACCTATGGAATATAAGAAGAAATGCGGTCATAACTACCGCACGAGCTTCAAGACCAAGACAACTGCTCAATGGAGTGCTGTTGCCGTCCTCCGTATCTTAAAGAACCCTGTTTATACGGGAGTTCTGGAGCAAGGCAAGACCACCACCCCTAACTATAAGGTGAAGACCAAGGTTGTCAAAGACGAATCCAAGTGGGCAAGAGTTGAAAACGCTCACGAAGCGATTATTACCCCTGCTCAGTTTGAGCTTGTACAGGTCGTGCTCGGCATGGACACCTGCAGAGCTGAAAACAACGAAGAAATCTATCCGTTCTCCGGTATGATTTACTGTGCCGATTGTCAAAGCCCGATGCTTCATCGTGCGGCGACTTCCAACGGCAAGAAGTATCACTATTATGTGTGTTCCGGTAATAAGAAAGACAAGAATAGCTGTACGACCCACAATATCAAGTGCGACTTGGTAGAGGAAGTCGTTCTCGCCACGGTGCAGGCTCATATCAGTATGGCAATCGACATTGACAATGCTATGAGCCAAGTGGATTCCCTTGATTGGGAACAGCGTGAGGTTCGCAAAATCAATGCTCAAATCTCTGCTATGGAGCTTGACGTTGAGAAGTTCAGTCGCATCAAATTGGAGCTTTACGAAGATTTGAAAGGCGGCTTGATTTCCAAAGAAGAATACTATTCTTTCAAGGAAGATTACGACGTTCGCATCAATTCCATCAAACAGCAGATTTCCAATCTCGTGAGCCAACGCAACGCTATTGAGGGCGGTTTGACAAGTGCCCAGGGATGGTTCGCACAGTTCCGTAAATACGAGAACATCGAAAAACTGACCCGTTTGGCAATCGTCAGCTTGATTGAGCGTGTCGAGATTAACGACAACAAGGACATTCATGTGAAGTTCAGACACGCCGACCAATTTGCTGCAGCTCTTGAATATTTGGAAATGCGGAAACAACCACAATGCAAAATAATTCTGATGAAGGAGGCTGGCTGGAATGGCAAGAACATCTCGCAAACAGCAAAACCTGTCGCTCAGTCAGTCGTTTTCTGAGCAGACAAAACTTTATAATGTAGCAATTTACGCCCGTCTCTCCGTTGAAGATAACGGAAAAGACTCTGATTCTATCGAAAGCCAGATTGAATATCTGGAGGACCTTATCGCAAACGACCCGACAATGCGTAAGGTTGCCGTTTACATCGACAACGGCTTTACCGGCACAAACTTTATGAGACCCGAATTTCAGCGTATGATTGATGCGGCTCGTCTCGATGATATTAACTGCGTTGTCGTAAAAGACCTCTCTCGTCTCGGCAGAAACTACGTTGAGACCGGTGAGTTCTTGGAAAAGGTCTGTCCGTTCATCGGTCTCCGCTTTATTGCCGTGAACGACAATTACGATTCCGAAGCCGTTACAAACAATTCTCAGCTTGCGGCATCGCTCTACAACATCATCAATGATTTCTATGCGAAGGACATTTCCCGAAAGGTCTTTTCCGCTTTGAAAACCAAGATGGAGAACGGCGAGTATATCGGTGCTTGGGAAAAGTACGGTTATCTGAAAGACCCCGACAATAAAAACCGCCTTATTGTGAACCCCGAAACGGCTCCTATCGTTCAGCAGATTTTCTTGTGGCGTAGCGAGGGTATGAGCTACATGGGTATCAATAAGAAGCTCAACGAAATGGATATTCCATCTCCTGGGCAGTACAAAGCTGACCGTGGTATCGTAACCAACAACAATCAGAAAAAGCGTAGAATCCTCTGGAACAAGCATATTGTTACCGACATTCTAAAAGATATTACCTATATCGGACACATGGCACAGCGTAAGACCACTCAAGTATTACACAAAAGTGTTCCGTTCAGCCGTGTTAATAAGGAAGATTGGGTTGTCGTTCACAACACTCACGAGCCTATTATCGAGCAGGAGCTTTTCGATAAGGTGCAGGAAATCAATCGTGCGACCGCCGAGAGAGCCAAAGCGAACAGCGGCAAGTGCAACCACCTTCCCAAAGAAAAGAACATCTACGGTGCAAAGCTCGTCTGTGCTGATTGCGGTGCGAGAATTAAGCTCCGTCGCTCTTTCAACACCAAGAAAGACAAGGTGTATTTCACATTTAATTGTCCAACCTACGGAGAACACGGCAACGCCGGTTGTTCCAGTAGAGTAAAAAGAAAAGCCGAACTGGATGAGGCTGTTTTCCAATCCATCCGTGCTCAAATGGATGTGTTTATGGATACCGCATATATTATCAAGTCTTTGCTCGCACAGAAGCAGGCAATCAACAAAGGTGCTGCGAGAAAGAAAACAAAGGCTTCCTTGAACGCAAAGATAAAGAGTATTCGTTCCTCTATATCAACTCTCTATGTGGATTTGAAAGACGGTCTTCTGACCGACGAAGAATATCTTATGCAAAAGCAAAAATACCAAGCCCAGATTGCGGAGCTTGAACATACTTTAGGTGAGCTGAACCGAGACGAAACGGACACGGAAGAAACGCTCATCGGCACAAAGAAATGGGCGGCTATTGCAGAGGAATATTCCGAAGCAACCGAGCTGACCGAGGGTATGTTGAACGCTTGCGTGGAGCTGATAAAGGTTCATGCAGACGGCTCACTTGAAATCACATTTAACTATATGCAGGAGTTCAAGGAACTTCTGGAAACAACAGAACGCTTGAAGAAGGAGGTGGCATAAATGCCGAAAGCAGTAGCGTTGTATTTAAGACTTTCACAGGAAGACGTGGACATTCGGCGTAATGCCGCCAAGGACGAGAACAACAGTATCTCGGCTCAACGTAGTCTTATCACGAGCTTCATTAACGAGATACCCGAACTTTGTAACCTCCCTCGTATGGAGTTTTGCGATGATGGTTTCTCCGGTACAAATTTCTCCCGTCCCGATTTTCAGCGTATGATTGAGCTGACAAAGCAAGGCGAAATCGGCTGTATTATCGTAAAAGACCTTTCTCGTTTCGGTCGTGATTACCTTGAAGTGGGCGACTATCTGGAGCATATATTTCCGTTCCTCGGTATTCGTTTCATTTCCGTCAACGACCACTACGACAGTTCTGCTCACGATGGAAAGACCGTAGGTATGGACATCACGTTCCGCAACCTTATCTACGATTACTACAGCAAAGACTTGTCCTCAAAGGTCAAGACGGCGATGCGTTCCAAACAGGAAAAAGGCGAGTTCATCACTTGCTTTACCTATGGATATAAGCCCTCACCGGAAAACAAGCACAAGATGATAATTGACGAGCCTGCAGCAGAGATTGTCCGTGAGATTTTCGATGCGGTAATTGCCGGCAAGACCACAAGTGAGATTGCCGCAAACCTTAATGCAAGAGGCATTCCCACCCCCAACGAACACAAGGGAGTACGCCGCAAGGATAACGGCGAACCCCAATGGACACATCCTCGTATCACCTATATGATTCGCAATATCAAATACACGGGTGTTATGACTAACCACACAAGGGAGAGCCGTTTCATCCGTGATAAGAACCAAAGGCGTGTTCCTATGAGCGAGTGGATTATTCATCCCGATGCTCACGAAGCTATCATTTCTCGTGAGAAATGGGGGCAGGCAAACGAAATGCTCCGCAATCCGAAGAAAGTCGTTAAGGCGGTTCTTGAACAGCCCGCCAGAGTTTATTACTGTGCTCATTGTGGCAGAAAGCTTCGCAAGACCTACGGCTCCGACCAGTATTATTCTTGTGTATCTGCCAAGTATCAGCACGACAGCGAGTGCTCCGGTATTCGTCTGAAAAGAAGCGAAATGGAAGATATTCTCGTTGAAGCGTTGCGAGCACAAATCAACTTTGTGAAGCAGACAAGGCAGAACGCAAAGAAAGAAAAAGTCTCTCCGAGCGTGGAGTGCTACCGAGCTATTACACAGATTGATAAGGAACTGGCACAGCTCCAAAACAAGAAACTGGAACGCTATGAAGCGTATCGCTCTGGTGAGATTAGCTGTGATGATTTCATCAAAGCTAAAGACCAAATCACCACCCAGGCGGACGAACTGACCGTCAACAAAAACAGCTTGAAAGAGACTACGAGGCTATGTTACAATCCAAGCAACACGAGGCTGAAACAAAAGCCGAGTTCTCCCAAGCTGAAAAGGTTCTTGCCGACTTCGATGCAGGATTGCGTGAGCACCTGTATGAAGCAATCGAACAAGTAATCGTAACCACCAACGAACAAATTAAAATTAAGTGGGTATTCGCAGACATCTTCGCTCAGAAGGAAGAAATCTGCTGATTTTGAACAAAAAGAGGTATTTGCCCCTATTATTACACGAGCACTCTCCATGCGACCGAGATTGTCGAACGCTGTCAAAAACGGTCAAAGCCCTTGGAAAATCAAGGGTTTTGACCAAAGTGTTAATTTTTTTGCTTCTCCCTTGACACGTTGAGACGATTTAGGTAGATTCGTGACAAGGGGGCAGTGCGCCCATTCGCACCCGCGGGGGGGAATAGACCCCATTATTTCAAGTTAGAGTCGCTGATATGATGCGGCTCATTTTTCATTTTCGGCAGACTTCTTGGTATACTTCCCGTTCTTGATTCTCGCGTCCGCCGGCTTCGCTGCGTCCTCTGGGATCCCCCAGACTGTGCCAATGCGGATAGCACCGGGGACACGCCCC
>ENA-ORMS01003259-ORMS01003259.1-human-gut-metagenome-genome-assembly--contig:-NODE-3259-length-10743-cov-2.822885_pt1 | contig 10743 bp, 6 predicted proteins | sample MGYA00242104_ERZ508997 | MGnify/ENA primary metagenome ERZ508997 (study PRJEB26280, sample SAMEA2338704) | human gut metagenome | biome: human gut; feature: human-associated habitat; material: faeces... | reverse complement strand
ACCCTTTCGGTAATTCTCGTTTTTTCCTCATGACTATCACATTTTACACATTGATGATTATGTTTTCCCAGATTTGTTGCTCAATTTGTATTCAAATTTTACCATAAAACTTGTGAACAGTTCTACCGTCATTTTGGAATATATGAGAAAAGGACGAACTCATCTTCTAAAATGAATTCGTCCTTTAAGGCACAGTTATTAGGTTGTTTCAATACATCTCATAGGTTATTCAGTATTATTGGGTAATTTTTTGATGTACTAACCCTCATTTGATATACTATTTCAGGAAGAAAAACCCTTTTATTCTTCTGCAAAAAGTTTCTGCTTCCGCTCAATCATCTCATCAATCCTTGCGATATACTGCGCTACATCCTTGACATTCTCGCATCTTTCGATCCGATGAGTGCCATTCTGATCTGGTTCTGTCCAGACACGTTTCGTTGAAGCTCCCGCTCCGCACGCCACGATGGTCTGTTTCTCCTCCATGATCAGAATATTATAAATTCCTGCTTTCCCCGGACTTGCGTAACCGACATTTTCCAGATTGCCAGCCATGCTCTTCTGTCGATACAGATAATATGGTTCTAACCCCATCTCCTTTGCATATTCTGCGGTGAGGTTCATATGCTCTGTGGTGTTGACCATCTTGTAATCTTTATAATCTTCCTTAAACATGTTAAGCCGTGCCGCCCTCTTTAATGCAAGTGAATGCACGGTAAGATTATCCGGTTTTAACGCTTTTACCTGCTCTAAGGTATCCCTGACATCCTCAAGGCTTTCCTCCGGCAGTCCCATGATAAGATCCATGTTAATATCATCGAATCCAAGCTCTCTCGCAAGCTGAAAACTCTCCACGGTCTGTGCCACGGTATGTCTGCGCCCGATGATTTTTAATGTCTCATCTTTCATCGTCTGCGGATTGATGGAAATTCTTGTGATGTCCCATTTTTTCAACGTTTCTAATTTTTCTCTTGTGATGCTGTCCGGACGTCCGGCTTCCACTGTAAACTCCAGACAGTGTGACAGATCAAAGCTGCATCGGATCTTACGGATCAGCCGGTCAAGCTGATATGGCTCCAGTGTTGTCGGTGTGCCCCCTCCAATATAGATGGAATTCAGATGTTTTTTTCCAAATTTTACTGCTACATAATCCAGTTCTTTTTCCAAAGCATCCAGATAGCTGTCCACTTTCTGTCTCCAGCTCACTAATGGGTAGGATGTAAACGAACAATACAGGCAGGTGGTCGGACAGAATGGGATTCCGATATAAAGACTGTATCCGTTCTCGTAATCGATCTTTTTTAAGATTTCAAGCTCACGCTCTGCGATATCAATGGAAAGATCGATTTTCTCATCGGATGCAAAGTACGTTTTTTGCATGTAGGCTCTGATCTCTGCCTCCGTTTTTCCTTCCTCTAAAAATTTCATCGGGATTTTCGTTGGCCGGATTCCTGTCAGAGTCCCCCACGGAAGCTTTTTGCCCGTGATCTCTGATAATATCTGATAAAAATTCTGTTTCAATTCGTTTTTCGTTTCCGTGCGGTCTGAAAAATCTACCGGAAAACTTCGGTCATGACTTTCCTGATTTTTTCCCTTCCACTCAATTTTTATCTGCTGTGGCTCATACTCCACCTGAAACTGAAAGGTGATCTCTTCCTCATATTTTTTATCTTCTGCCGTTGCACTCACATTTTCCTCCGGGAAAAATGCCTTGATGAGGGAATGGATATCATACTCAAATTCCGGCTTGCTTAACTTTGCTAATATCATATTGTTTTCCTTTTCTGGCTGTGTTTCCTATTTTGATGAAAGTCTTCTTTACAGACGATATTTTTTCATAGTCAGTCTGTTATAAATATGGATTGTACATCCGCTCTGTTCCGATCGTTGTCATATCTCCATGCCCTGTATACACGGCGGTCTCATCAGGAAGCGGCATTAGTTTTTCCCGGATCGCATGGATCAGCTGGGATGCACTTCCCTTCGGGAAATCAGTCCTTCCAATAGAAGTCTGGAAGAGACTGTCTCCGCTGAATAACGTGTTCTGATATGGAAAATAATAGCAGCAGCCTCCCACCGTATGTCCCGGTGTTAAAAATACCCGTATATGAAATCCTGCAAGATCTATTTCCTGCTCATCTTTTAAATATTCATCGGCATAGAACACAAGCTCGCTTCCCTGCCATCCGCTCAGATTCAGCTGCGGATTTTCCAGTGTCTCTTTTTCTTTTTCCTGCGCGTATATTTTTATATGCAAAAGCTGCGCCAGCTCCCCTGCCCCTGTCGCATGGTCAAAATGTCCATGTGTCAGAAGAATTGCCACAGGTTTCAATCCCTGCTCTTTCACTTTCTCTGCAAGCTGTTTTGCACTTGCACCCGGATCAATGATCAGTACTTCTTTTGTGTCATCATTGATCGCAAAATAGCAATTGGTCTGTACCGGACCTACTACATATGTCTGTATACTTAATGGTGCCATATTTCTCTTCCTCCATAAAAAGATGAAAGAAACCACCTGAGCCAGATCAGCCGGTGGTTCTCTCAATATCAATAATACTGTCTATCTGACGAAGCTTGTCGATCACGCTCGTCAGCTCTGCTTTTCCTTTTGTGTTAAATGAAATATCAATGGTTGCGATTCCCTGCTTACTCGTCTTGGAATGGATCGCATTGATATCAATCTCACGCTCTGTAAAGGCTCTTGTGATATCAACGAGAAGCCCGGTACGGTTATTGCAGAATACTTTGATCTCTGCCAGATAAAGACCGGAATTGCCGGATTCTTCATCATGCTGCCACTCTGCATCGATGAGACGTTCTCTCTCCATATCTGAAAGATTGATGATGTTGATGCAATCTGTCCGGTGAATGGAAACACCACGCCCTCTTGTCACAAATCCCACGATCTCGTCCCCCGGGACCGGACTGCAGCATTTTGAAAAATGGACTGCCATGTCATAAAGTCCCTTTACAATGATACCGCTCTTTGATTTTTTCTCCGGGACTTTTTCTTTATTTTCGGAGATCGTCTCAAGAACTTCCTCGTCTGTAATACGTGCAAGGTGATCTTTCTTATATTCCTCGTACATACGGTTTACGATCTGACCTTCTTTTAAACCGCCATGACCAACGGTTGCAAGGCAGGAATTCCAGTCGTGAAAACCATACTTGCGCATGATTTTATCCTGATACTCTGGTCTGTTGATATCGGAAAGGTTGATCCCTTTTGATTTACAACAGGATGCAAGCAGCTCTTTTCCTCTTATGATATTTTCTTCCTTCAACTCACTTCGAAACCACTGATTGATCTTATTCTTTGCCTGCGTGCTCTTTACAATATTCAGCCAGTCGCGGCTTGGTCCCTTGGAATTCTGAGAAGTCAATACCTCGATCCGGTCACCATTCTGAATCACATAATCAATCGGAACAAGCTTTCCGTTGACTTTGGCTCCGATCATTTTGTTTCCGACCGCCGAATGGATGCTGTACGCAAAATCAATTGGCGTAGAACCGTTTGGCAGGTTTTTTACATCTCCTGTCGGTGTGAAGCAGAAAACCGTATCCGAAAACAGGTCGAGATCACTTTTTAACAGACTCATAAACTCTTTGTTATCGGACATATCCCTCTGCCACTCTAAAATCTGTCTCAGCCAGCTTAACTTCTCTTCCTCGGTAACGGTCATTGGTGCTGCAGCACCGCCATTATTGCTTGCCTCTTTGTATTTCCAGTGAGCGGCGATACCGTACTCAGCAGTGCGGTGCATCTCATAGGTACGGATCTGGATCTCGAACGGCTGTCCGGTCGGTCCAATCAATGTCGTGTGAAGTGACTGATACATGTTCGGTTTTGGCATGGCAATGTAATCTTTGAACCGGCCAGGGATCGGTTTATACATCTCATGGATGACGCCGAGTGCCGCATAACAGTCTTTTACGGAATCCACGATAATACGGATCGCAAACAGATCATAAATCTGATCCAGCGTTTTATCCTGATTCTTCATTTTCTTATAAATACTGAAAAAGTGCTTTGCCCGCCCATCGATCTGCGCCGGAATTCCGGCTTCGTGGATATGTTTTTTTACCTCTTCCACAAGGCTCTGGACATAATCATCCCTGACACTTTTTCTCTGGGCGATCTGATGAACCAGATCATAGTATGCTTCCGGCTCTAAATATTTTAAAGAAAGATCGTCTAATTCGATCTTAATTTTGGAAATACCAAGGCGCTGGGCGATCGGCGCATAGATATCCATTGTCTCGCGCGCTTTTTCCTTCTGTTTCTCCGGTGTCATGTATTTCAATGTCCGCATATTATGTAGGCGGTCTGCCAGTTTGATCAGGATCACACGGATATCCTTTGCCATGGCAAGGAACATTTTTCTTAAATTCTCTGCCTGAACTTCCACCTTATCCGCATCGTAGGACAACTGCCCTAATTTTGTGACACCATCTACCAGCAGTGCAACCTCTGCACCAAACTCCTGCCTGATCTCCTCATCGGTCATAACGGTGTCTTCCACCACATCATGCAAAAGTCCCGCTACGATTGTCTCCTTATCAAGCTCTAACTCTGCTAAAATAATCGCAACGCACAATGGATGGATGATATATGGTTCTCCCGATTTTCTTACCTGCCCCTTATGTGCCTCGTATGCAATGTTGTATGCCTTCTCTATCAGACTGATATCCGTAGATGGATGATACTTACGGACACTGGCGATCAATTCCTGATATAATTTTTCGGGACTCTCAAACTCCTTCATTGGTTTGATACTATTGTCCTCTTCTTTTACGATTTTCTCTAATTCTTCTGATGAAAGTTCTGCCATGTAGATCACCCACTTTATCTATGCTTTTGTGTATAATATATGATTATATTTTATTTTCTATCAAAAATCAACGCTTAAACTTTGCATCCGGCTTCCATCACCATTCTATCTGATAATCTGACATCAGGACGCCGTCTATTTCCCGGTCACCGCAATATGAAAAGTCTAATTTTATGGCAAGTTTTTCAGAAAGAGTATTTTCTTTTTGAATCAGACAGTGCAAGAGATGTACCTGCAGCTCCTCTCCTGCATATTGCATGATTGCCTGACAGACTTCATAGGCATAACCCTGATGTTGAAAGGATGTCCGGATCGCATACCCCAATTCCATATCTCCATTTAACTCTTCCCGGTGTTCCACACCAGCCCTGCCGATCAGCGTACCCGTTTTTTTCTCAAAAACGAGCCACATTCCATATCCGTAAAAACGATACATATTTTCGATATAGGCTTTCTGATATTCCAGCTCTTCCTCATATTCATATAACCCCTCCATATAATCGGTCATTCCGGGTTCTGCATACACGGAAAAAAGGTCATCCAGATCAGAAATTTCCAGTTCTCTCACAATACAGCGTTCCGTCTCCAGAATCGTCCATGGAATGTTGAAATGTCTCTCATACACGCGCTGTAAAAACGTCATATCGACTTCCTCGAACCCCTCAACGACCATATCGGCATGAAGAAATGTATCCGTTTCCGGCTTCTGATAGGCAATCGCCGGGACATCCACATCTCTGGCAAGGTCTAAAAGAGACTGATTCGAAGATAGAAAAATGATATCTCTGCTCCGCTGCTCTGACAGTTGATGACAGGCTTCCTCTTTTTGTATTAATACAAATGTAGTTTGTTTTATTTCGGCAAGATTTTCCCTTAACAAAGAAACTTCCCGCTCCGGTATCTGCGACACCCATATCTGTTTTGGATACTCTTTCTTATTATAATATAGCAAACCTGTTCCCCTTATCGATTGTTATGTGCAAAACAACCGGTATCTGAACAGATACCGGTCGTCCTTTTAAAATCCATGAATTAATATGCAATATTTACATCGACATTTCCCTTGATTCCAGGAACACTTCCCTTGGAAGAATACTGCCACATGTTATATTTTCCTTTGTAATTGCAGGTTGTGTTGTACTGTGCAACCCAGATAAAGTAATTGCTGAATGCAGATGCATCAATCTTGTTGTTATACCAGCTCTTACTTGCGTAAACACCTGCTTTTCTTCCACCGTTTGCAATGGTCTTACAGAACGCAGCCACGCATGCCGTTCTGGTGCCTTTATCTAATCCGTTGGCACGGGCTGCTCCGCTTCCGTTCTCTGTATCGACAAAGATCGGGTAAGAAAGATTGTATCCAGAGCATAAGGTCAATGCCATACTTGCCTCCTCAACAGCTTCTGCCTCAGTTGTAGCCTGTGTGAAGAAGTAAACACCAACGTTAATGCCGTTTGCAGTTGCACCCTGAATATTTTTCTTGAAGCAGGAATCCTCTACTAATGCTCCTGTCTGTGATCCGCGGTAACCGACACGGATAATTGCAAAATTGATACCTGCCGCCTTTACAGATGCCCAGTCAATATTTCCCTGATGGCTGGATACATCAATACCGTTCTTTCCTGAACCCTGCTGTAATGCTCCATCACTTCCGAAGTTGTAAGAGATACCGCTGATCACCTGACTTCCTGTTACACGCTGATGGTTGCTGGTATAGTAATATACTTTTCCATCAATGGTCTGCCATCCGGTGTAAACCGGCTCGGTGTAGTAAGTTCCGTTTGCATTGTAATCTGCCACGGTTGCTGGTTTTTTACACTCGGAATCTTTGTAAAGTAATCTACCGGATTTATCTTTTAACTGGGTTGTTGTATTTCCAGTAAAATCATTGACTGTAACTGTACATGTGATTTTCTTGTCACTTGCGGTTGTCTTGGTATCGCCCGGTTTGGATAAGTATGTGATCGTACCTGTTACAGTTGCGCTTCCTTTTCCAACTGCTGTCAGTGTACATCCTGTTTTCGCTCCATTGGATACCTTTACAACTTTTTCGTTGCTGCTAGCCCATGTAATATTTGTGATAATATTGCCTGCATCTGTCAATGTTGCTGTGAGACCAATTGTATTTGCATTATTAATAGTGCTATTATATAAAGCAGCCGTCTGTGGTACTGTGACAGATGCACTGGCTGCGGTTGCAGCTTTTACCCAGTTTAATGTGTATGCTGTTGTGCCTGCTGCCACTTTGATCTTCGTGGAACCTTCTACCAGTTTATATCCCTGTGCTTCATAAGAAGATGCCTGTATCTCAGTAGCAGTAACATCTACTGTGATATCTTCACTTTTGGATTCTTCTGCTTTGGTCTTTCCATCAGCCTGAAAGAAATTATGTGTTACCTTATAAGTAACCTTATCTGCTGCTGTTGCAACCCACATGATGGTATATTCTTTTGCACCATTCTGAATGGTAAAGGTTGTACCGTTGGAAGCTTTATATCCGTCATATGTTTTTGCAGATGACACCGTTTTCGCATCCTTTGCAACAGTTACTGTCTCTTTTTCATCTGCTTTGTCTGCTTTTGTTTTTCCATCGTTTTTATAAAACATATGGACAATGGTAATTTCATATTTATCTGGTTTCGTATCATCCGGCTTTGTCTCTGTACCATCTGTTTTGTCTCCAGATGTTCCATTCTGATCACCTGTACTCTCACCATTTCCACTATTTCCAGAACCAGAATTCTGATCACCGCCAGTTCCCTGACCGCCTTCACTCGGTGTTGTCGTTTCCGATGGTGTTGTTGTTTCTGATGATTTTGGTACTGTTGTTTCTGATGATTTTGGTGTTGCTGTTTCCGATGATGTCTCGGATGATGTAGTCACACCAGATGATTCCGTTCCTGTAGCATGGTATCCCACACGTTTTGCGGAAGCCGTCACTGCTGCCTGTGCAATGTCCACTTTTGTTGATCCACCAACAGAAGCTTTCGGGAAATTGGAAGTATCCACATCTCCTGCTCCGACTTTGGATGGTGTGCAGGTGCTGTCAACCGTTTCCACTGTATCCTGAATAACAGCCTCCACCTCAACATTGTCTACCTCTGCATCCTCTGCCGGTGCTACTTCTGCTGCGGATTTAATCTCGTCTTTGACATCTACCTTGGTGTATTCAATCTTATCCTTAACCGTTACTTTGTAAGAATTCTCTTTTGAGATATATCCGTCAATCTCATTCAAAGAGACATCATATTTTCCGGCATCAATACTTTTAATGTAAATAATACCATCTTTATCATCATCTGAATATGTAGTTGATTTTGCCTTCTTCTTGTCTGCCTTGATCGTGATTTCAAAAGGCTGTCCCTTTACATTTTTCGAGGACTCGTCCTGAATCTTGATCTTCAGATCCTTCTCAATAGAACTTCCGACCAATGTAACAGTTTCCGGTTCTGCCGCCTCTGTCTCTTCCGTGACAACCTCTTCAACTGCCACAACTTCTTCCGTCGGTTCTTCTGCCACCTCTGTACTTATCACAACATCTGCCACAATTGGTTCCGGCTGATGAAAATGGTCATATAAAAAATATCCTCCTGTTCCGACACCGCCAACTGCTGTCACAGTGGCTACACCCGCTATGATTGCCTGTGTCTTTGTCAGCCCGCTAAGCAAAGTCGCAACCCCTTTTACCTTTCCGGCTGCGCCCTGAACTAAATTTAGAAAATTCATTCTCGTCTCCTACTTGTCTGCATTTCCAATTACTTATCGTAAATTTTTCGCAATTCACTCTATTATGATAAAGAATATGTCTGCAGCAATTCGCTGCTATTCCTTCTTTGTAATCATGCGAAACTAATTATAGCATTTTCCCATATTATGTAAATATAATTTTTCTTATTTTTTCGGAAATTTTTTCCACCGGAAAATATTATTCTTATTTTCAGGGTTACACGCCCTCACAGTCAAATGCCGGGATAAAACTTTCCTCCGCTGTGTCTCCCTCCTGAATAAAACCATTTTCTATTCCGATCTCAATCGCATAATCCACCAGTGTCTCATATTCCTCATCGGTAATCCTGCGATTTAATTCCGGATACTTTTCCAGATTGGAAAGTGGGGTGAACTGATTCATGATACTGATATAAATCATATCTCCGTAAGTTTCATGCAGATATTTTAAAATCTGCATGGAATCCGCCATACAACCGGGCAGTGTCAGATGTCTTACGATCGTTCCTCTTAAAATAAGGTTATCTTCATCTCCATTTACAAACACAGCCTTTCCTGTCTGCCGCACCATCTCTGCGATTGCTGCCTTTGCAACCTCTGCATAATCTGGCGCATGGGAATACTTTTTACTCAAACCCGGGCTCATGTATTTAAAATCCGGCAGATAAATATCGACGTACCCCTCTAACATTTTGATCGTGTCAACCGTCTCATAACTGCTTGTATTGTATACAACCGGAAGCGTAAGCCCTTCCTTTCGTGCCTGATCCAGAGCCTTCACGATCTGCGGCACAAAATGTCCCGGTGTTACAAGATTGATATTATTGGCTCTTTTTTCCTGCAATTCAAGAAAAATATCCACGAGCCGCTCCAGAGAGATTTCTTTTCCAACCGTTCCGTTTGCGATATTCTCATTCTGACAGAATACACAATGCAGCGGACACCCCGAAAAAAATACCGCTCCAGATCCCGCATCTCCCGAAATGCAAGGTTCCTCCCAGAAATGAAGTGCTGCCCTCGCAACTTTTAAATTTTCTGTCTGCCCACAGATTCCTTTTTCACCCTTTTTCCGGTCTACAAGGCATTTTCTTGGACATAAATCACATTTCACACCTGCTACCTCTTGCTAAACACGTTATTTTCCGCTATTATATAGCAGTCAAAAAGATTTTTTCAAAAAATCTATCTTTTTCATTATAACAAAAGAAAAAGAAATGGATACTATTTTTAACAAAAGTTAATGAATTATTAAGGAGTAAACTATGAGTTTAAAAAATGTAATGGTCGCACAGTCCGGTGGCCCGACAGTTGCAATTAACGCCAGCCTTGCAGGTGTGATCCGTGGAGTCATGGCATCTGATCAGTATGAGACTGTCTATGGATCTGTAAATGGAATCCTTGGCATCTTAAACAATCATTTATTAAATCTGACAGAAATTATGAATGAAAATCCGGCATATCTGGATCGTCTGGAAACAACACCGGCAATGTATTTAGGTTCCTGCCGTCATAAACTGCCGGATTATCTGGATGATGATTCCTCATATGTTTTTATCTTCAAACAGTTTGAATTATACAATGTCGGCGCCTTCTTCTACATTGGCGGAAACGACTCTATGGACACCGTTTTAAAATTATCCGAATACGGCAAAAAAATCGGCAGCGATGTCCGCATTATCGGCATTCCAAAAACGATTGACAACGATCTGTGTGAGACAGACCACACTCCTGGTTTTGGTTCCGCTGCAAAATATATTGCTTCCTCTGTTTTAGAGATTGCCCATGACACTTTTATTTACGCAGTCAAGAGTGTCACGATCATTGAGATCATGGGACGTGACGCAGGATGGCTGACCGCTGCCGCTGCTCTTGCAAGAAACGGATATAATTCCGCTCCACATTTGATTTATCTTCCGGAAGTTCCGTTTGATACGGACGACTTCCTGTTAGATGTAAAACGTATGCTGTTTGAACGCAATAACGTTATCATTGCCGTATCAGAGGGTATCCGAGATGCATCCGGCAATTACATCAGCGCTTCTGAGAAGTCTGTCGATACATTTGGCCACAGCCAGCTGAGTGGCGCCGGAAAAACATTGGAATTCCTTGTGAAAGAAAAATTAGGCGTAAAAGTTTTAAATAATGAGAGTGTTTCGTTAAAGGACTGGGAGGGAGTGCGCATTAC
>ENA-ORMS01003257-ORMS01003257.1-human-gut-metagenome-genome-assembly--contig:-NODE-3257-length-10744-cov-5.180372_pt1 | contig 10744 bp, 16 predicted proteins | sample MGYA00242104_ERZ508997 | MGnify/ENA primary metagenome ERZ508997 (study PRJEB26280, sample SAMEA2338704) | human gut metagenome | biome: human gut; feature: human-associated habitat; material: faeces... | reverse complement strand
GGAAAGAGGGGGATTCGAACCCCCGATTCCCTTTAGGGGAATACACGCTTTCCAGATGTGAAGCTTTTCGATATAACTATCTTAGTCTCAATTAATTATAGAGACCCGATTTTTAATTTGCAAGCTATTTGCAAGCACACTGTTTTTTCGAGTAATACAATATGCAGAAATATTAATTATATTTAAATATACCCACATATATTTTGATATATCATTTTTTCCATCTATCTTTGCATTTGAATTTATAACATAGTGCAAAGATATAAAGAAATACCTTATCATATTGCACATTTAAACTATTTAACATGATAACTTCAATCCAACCAGACATAAGACCAACTGCTCGATATACTATATCAGAGACATGTGAGTTACTGGGCATACATAGAAACACCCTCCGCTCCTATGTGAATGCTGGGTATATAAAGACCATGCAAAAAGTTCATGGAAAACGTTTTAAGGGTTCAGAGATTCTTCGGTTTTGGAATACCTTTGTGTAAACATAGGCCCGGTGCCAAGCAATAACCATTCGCATGACACCCCATATTTCTCAGCAAGATAAGCAAGGTATTCTATACGGAAAGTCCGCTTATCCCTATTATGTTTTAGAGTATTCATGTTTCCGTAGTTCAATCCGAACTCTTTTGTAAATGTCTGTAGCCCTTTTATTCTTCTTTGGTCTTTAAGAATATCGAGTGCCTTGAAGAACCTGTTGCTTATATCCAGGGCACGATCGGGAATATTCAACTTCATTTCAATGCCATTTTTTCAAGTAAGTCCATGAGACGTGCATTGATTTCATCCTGCCTCTCAACATGCTTTGCTATTGTCTCAGTCTGCTTCTTGATAATTTCAATCAAATCCGTATCACTTTGAATGCCGTTATTCTGATTACCAGAACCATTATTTACGCTATTCTCTACATTAACGAACTGTGGTAGTTCTACCTCGAATGCTTTGACATCTTCCTCACCGAACTTATCGTATAATTTCTTGAATTGAGCCGGTGTAGGGTCAATACCTTCAGTTTCGTATCTTGAAATGTTTGATTGAGATAATCCCATAATTTCTGCTAATTGAGACTGAAACAGCCCATGAGCTCTTCTAAATTCTTTATATTTAAACATATTTGTGTATATTTGTTAAATTTGACTAAATACACTCGATATATTTGCATATATCAGAATATATTTGTATCTTTGCATAAAGATATAAAACATAATGCAAAGATAATGGAAAATATTAAAACATCAAACACTTTTGAGGAAAAATCTCAAAAAATAACCTTAAAAGGTTATTATCAGGGATTACCTAAGAGAAGCGCCCCTCGGTATGACTTTATTACAGAGGTAGCCAGACTCTGTAAGGTTACCGAGCAGACAGTTAGGAATTGGGTTCTATACGGTGTGAAGCCACAGCAGCACATTCATATAGAAATACTGTGTAAGCTAACAGGCATTAGCGAGGAGGATTTATGGAAGGATTAGAGTTTTATATGTTCGAAGATGAGCTATGGTGTAAGACCTCAGATGGAAAGAATTTCATCGTCGATGAGTCTCATACAGATTTGGTGAAATACATTTTGGAAAAGGTTCGTGCTTGCTACCCCGAAGCATACAATGCACTGGAGAAGATTTATGCCAAGAGTGCCCCTAACGAAAGTTACTATCAATATCTTATGATGCGTCGGTTTTGCAAATGCAACTTTTGCCGACTCGACACTACAGCTTTTGATGTCGTTGATGTTGACAAGGATGGGAAGTTCAACTTCGAGAAGGTCGTGTGCCCCATGCGTGGTGAATGTCCTTATGAAGGTATCGTATGTATGCCAAGGTTTAATGCTAATCTTTCTACTGCGGAGTTGCGTGTAATGAAACTGCTTTATGAGGGACGAAGCGAGCAAGAGGCAGCAGCTGAACTATTCAACTCTCCAAACACGATACATCAACACGTCAAGTCTGTGTATGTAAAACTAGGAATACATAAGCTCTCTGAGTTTATCACCTATGCGAATAAGAACAATTTGTTTAACAATTAAATATTAGTTTATGCCAATTATTAGAAAGAATGACGTTGTTACAGAGCGTCCAGTGATTATTGTACTTTATGGTACTCCAGGTACAGGAAAGACATCTTTGGCTACTACAGCCGACAGTCCATTGCTTATTGATACAGACCGCGGCTTCGACCGTGCCGTTCAGCGTCCAGACATTGTTGTTACAGCATCACGTTGGGAAGACATCTACAATGCTGAGGTTATCGGCTCTTATGTTGTTGAGGACGGTAAGCAGGTCTGGAAACCAGGATTGATCAGTGAGTGCAAGACCATCGTTGTAGATACTGCCAAGGCTATGCTTGATGATTACCTTAATGCTTTCGCTATCCAGCAGGACCCTAAGCTGGGAACTAACTCATTGAAGCGATATGGTGTGATGGGAGAATTGTTCAAGCAGTTTGTCGGCATTCTCCGTTCAAACAATTCAGACATCATCTTCATCTGTCACGACAAGGAGACACAGGAGGGAGACTACATCAAGCATTCTCCAGACTGTACAGGACAGAGTAAGGACTTGCTCATCCGTATTGCGGACCAGGTAGGTTACATCTGCAAGGAGAACGGCAATCGTGTCATCAAGTTCGAGCCACAGGACAATCGTGTTGGTAAGAATGTTGCAGACCTGCAGGATACTTGGATTCCATCTTACGGAACAGAGGAGTTTGACACTTGCATGGCAGACATCATCAAGAAGGTGAAGATAGCCATCGTGAATAAGTCAGATGCTCAGGCCAAGGCACAGGAAGCTGTGGATGATGCTCGCAAGAAACTTGCAGCCGTAGAAACGGTAGATGACGCAAATGCACTCATTGAGGTTGCACACGGACTGAACAAGATTCATCAGAAGGCGTTTATGAACCAGATGATCAAGGAGCTTGCCGCCAAAGGCATTGACTTTGACAAGAAAGGCAAGAAGTTCGTCAAGCACGAGGATGCAGCATGATGAAGCCTTTGATTAGAGTTACCCAATTAGAGAGCTTCAGACGGTATATGTCGGGCGAATACTCTTATGTTACAGAGCAGGACGTTATAGACAATATCACTAAGAAGTTTGAGGGCAACGATTACACAAGAATAGGAACTGCCTTTCACTCCATCGTGGAGACTGGCAGTCCCCATTGCTTCAAGGAGCCGGAAGGTGTTCGTCATTTCACCTATTATAAGAAAGATAAGACTGAACCCGTTCCGAAAGGAAGAAGGTTCGTCTTTGATGAAGGTGAGGCGATTCTCGATATTCCACAATGCAAGGTTGCATTGAAATACAGGAATGAGCATCCTGGCGCCTTTCATGAGGTTCGTGAATATAAAGATTTCGGCGATGCCGTTATCACGGGATGTGCCGATATGATTGACGGACTAGAGATAAGAGACATCAAGACTAAGTACGGACCGATATCAGACAAAGATTATATAGATAGTTGCCAATGGCAGCTTTACCTAGAGTTGTTTGAAGCTGATGTGTTCCATTTTGACTTGTTTGTCTTTGAGGGCTACAATAAGGATAAGCACAAGGGAGACGTGAGAGGTCTAAAGCTTACTCCTTATGAGCCAGCAATTACTTGTTACAGATACCCGGAGATGGAAGACAAAAACCACGCATTATTGCGTGACTTCCTTAAATGGGTAGAAATGAGAGAATTATTACCATATTTACCATTAACAGAATCAGATGGCTAATACAATGACAGGAAGGGTATTGCTCATCGGAAATACCGAAGAGATACCAAGCAAGAACGGTGGAGAACCGTTCAAAAAGAGAGTGGTAGTACTGAATTGCACCCATTCGGATTTCGGACAAGTGTATGAGAACTACCCATGTTTCGAGTTCAGCGGAAAGCATGTAGATGATCCTGCTGGTTTTGCAGTTGGCGAGATTGTTACCATATCTTTTGCTCTTCAAGGTACCAAGTATCAGAAGAGTGCAAATGACCCGGTAAAGTATTTCAATACCATTTCGGGTTACAAGATAGAAAAGTATCAGAGAGGTGGCCAGACGCAGCAACAAGCTCCACCGCCGCAGCAGCAAGGAGCTCAGCCGCCTGCACAGCAGTCGGGTCAAAATGATGACTTGCCATTCTAGTTATGATTTTCAATCTCAACAATGAAAAGGACAGGGCAGACTATAAGGTCTATTGCAATGGTCTTTACACGGATGCCTTGAAAAGTGGAAAGGGTTTTATCGTGGAGGTGAAAAAAAAGCATCGTCCACGTTCCCTTGCCCAAAACAGCTATCTGCACGTTTGCCTTAAGTATTTCGCATCAGAGTTCGGCTACGATGAGGAATATGTGAAGTATAACATTTTCAAGCAGATAGTAAATAGAGAAATCTTTGCGAAGCAGAGAACAAACAGAAGAGGACAGCCTGTAACCTATTGGAGAAGCACGGCTGACCTTGACACAAAAGAATTAACAGACGCTATCGAGAAATTTCGGAACTATTCAAGCATGGTAGCAGGGTTGTATATACCCGAGCCAAACGAAGAAGCAGCCTTGCTTGAAGCTCAGAAACAGATAGCATTATATGAAAAATATTTATAATTATGAAATCAGATTTGAAAAATTATGTTCCAGAGAACATTGAGTTTGTATTGGAGGACGGTGTAAAAGACATGTTCCCAATGGAGTTGGACTTCCTTGCTTTGACCGAGGAGAACCTTTGCGGAGAGAAGCCTTTGAAAAACAAGGCTGATATCCTTAAATTTGTCGGAAAGCACTTCACCGCTACATTCCCAGACAATGAGTTGGTTACCCGTTTCCTCGATGAGTTCGAGAAGAAAAACATCAGAGAGGAATACTGCACACTCGAAGAGAACGTGGTGCCAGCCCGCAAGTTGGAGTTGGAGGAGGCTTTGGAAAAAGCCAAGAAGATGAAGAAGGACGCAGAAGAGGCTTACGCTTCTGTCCTCATGGAAGTAGCTAAGTATGCAGCAGAAGTACGTCGGGGAACTGTTGATATGCGCCTTAAGTCGAAGAACGTGTTCTGTATTGCATTGGCAGGTTACTATCTCGTATATAATTGGGATGCAAATACCGAGAAGTTCTTACTCGCAAAGGCTTACGCTATCCCTGACCGCTCAGAGATTTGGGCCAATGAGGTCAAGAATCGTGAAAGCATGAAAGAGGTCTTCGGATTGGAGTTCCCAGAGGTAGAGCAGGGAAAAGAAGAGGTTCCATCAGAGCAGTCTTCAGATGATGACGATGATGATTTACCATTTGGCGAGTAATGGAATACACTCTTAGAAATTATCAAAAGCAAGCCAGTGATGCAGCCGTAAGACTGTTCACTGGCAAGGCTGATAAGAATGGACTGATTATCTTGCCTACGGGCGCAGGAAAGAGTTTGGTGATAGCAGATATCGCCTCTCGTTTGGAAGGGCCGCTATTAGTCTTTCAGCCAAGTAAAGAAATATTGCAACAGAACTTTGCCAAACTACAGAGCTATGGAATATTCGATTGCGGTTGCTATAGTGCTTCCGTGGGATGCAAGGATATAAACAGAATAACCTTTGCCACCATCGGAAGTGTCATGAACCATATGTCAGACTTCGATTGTTTCAAGAATATCATCATCGATGAATGTCATTATGTAAACTCTAAAGCTGGGCAGTACAAGCAGTTCATAGAAGCGAAGAACAGACAGGTTGTTGGATTAACAGCCACGCCATACCGTCTTGATCGTACAGAAGGAGGTTCCATCTTGAAGTTCCTTACGAGAGTACGTCCAAGGATTTTCTCAAAAGTTATCTACTGCTGCCAAATTGGAGAATTGCTTTCTAAAGGTTATCTCGCAGATTTGCATTATTATGATTTGACGGCATTGGATTTAAGAAGAGTAAGAAGCAATTCCACAGGTGCAGACTATGATGAAAGAAGTCTTCTTGCAGAATATGAGCGTTGCGGATTCTATGATAAGCTATCAAATACAGTAGTCAAGGTTCTGCAGCCTAAAAGCGGTATACCTAGAAAGGGAGTACTTGTATTTACCGCTTTCACAAAGGAGGCCAGGCAGTTGGTTGATAAGCTTCAATCCATCGGAGTCAATTCGGCTATCGTAACAGGAGAAACACCTAAAAAGGAGCGTGAAGCCATTCTTGAAGGATTTAAGAGGAGAGAGATAAAGGTGGTTGCCAATGTTGGTGTATTGACTACGGGATTCGATTATCCAGCCCTAGACACCGTTGTTTTGGCACGCCCGACAAAATCTCTCGGGCTCTACTATCAGATGGTAGGCCGTGCAATCAGACCATTTGACGGCAAAGATGGGTGGATTGTTGACTTGTCGGGCAATTATAGTCGGTTTGGAAATGTCGCAGACCTCTTTATTAGCAGACCTCCAGGAACCACGAAATGGGCGGTGTATTCCAGAGGAACACAATTAACTAATGTTGTATTAAAATAAAAAAGATATGTTTCCATTTTATAAGAAAAAGAAGAAATCTCCTTCTGCTCCCAAAAAGAGAAAGAAGAGTAAGCCGGATTTAGTCAAGAGGCTAGACAAGGTGTTTGCATTATATATTCGTCTGAGAGACTGCATGCCAAGCGGTATGGGGCAATGTATCAGCTGCGGAAAGATAAAGCCGTACAGAGAGCTTGATTGCGGTCATTTCTTTGGACGTTCAAACATGGCCACCCGATTTGATGAAGATAACTGCAACGCAGAATGTATCGGGTGTAACAGAGTGAAGTCAGACCATCTTATATACTATCAGGAGAATCTAATAAAGAAGATTGGTGTTTCCCGATTTTCCACCCTTCGAGAGCGTGCCCACTCTATCAAGAAATGGGATGACGACGAGTTAGAGAAAATGATCAAGTATTACACAAATGAAGTAAAAAGATTGAGTCATGAAAAAGGTATTTCTGTTAATCTGTAAAAAATATAAGTCCCCAGTGTTTCGCAACACCGAGGACTTGAACCAATTAAAATCCTATAAAGATTATACTTTAAAGGGATTTGTTTGCAAAGGTAATGAATTATTTTCAAATTGCCAAACAAACCTCACAAAAAAAGCCCGCTCACCAGCAGGCTAAAGAGAAAACCACCATATAATATTCTTTACAAATATACATGGAAGAAACTTATTGCAAAGGTACAATAAAATATCGAAATATCCAAATATATATCTGGATATATTTTTGTGTTTTTGAATATTTAACTTAATTATTTTGCATATATCAAGATAAATTAGTACTTTTGCCTTAAGAGAAAGCCGAATATAAATTATAAAAATAATACACAATATGGAATTAACAGAATATCTTAAAAAAATTAAAGGAAGTGAGGGTTACAGAATATTCTTGACAGGCCTGAACAAACAGTTCAAGTCAGCAGGGGTGCTGTATCGTGAGTTTAAGATTTTGGAGAGAATGACAACTGTCTCTTTAAAGATTATTCATTTTGTTCATAGCTTTACCCCAAACAGCACAGAGCCGTTTACGGCAAGTTACAAAACCGAAGTTGCTTCTTTGGCTGATTGTATCAATCGAGGAAGAGTTTGCTTTATCAAGAATGAGGACTTGAACCAATTATGAAAATAGTCGATTACTCTAAGCTATTGAAATCCTTTTGGGAAAAGAGGTTAGTTTGCACGCTGACAAGTTGCGAGGCAGATATGTATTATTATTTGCTGAAACAATGCGACTTGGGTAACTGGGCAAACCCATTCAAATTGCCGACGAAGAAGTGCGAGATAGAACTCGACTTCACTAGGAAAACAATTAGTAGTGTTAGAAACTCTTTGCAGCAGAAAGGATTCATTAATTTTAAGCCAAGCAAGGTGCGTGGCGAAATTGCTGAGTATGAGATTATTGGACTAAATGCGTTTATTACAGAAACGCAAAGTGAAACGCAAATGGGTACGCAAAGTGAAACGCAAATAGAAACGCAAACTGGTACACAAACGGAAACGCAAAAAGAAAAAACAAAAGAAAATTCCCCCCATACCCCCATAAAAGAAAATAAAAAAGAAAATCTAAAAGAGACTGCTGACGCAGTAGAGAAAGCCGAGCTTTCTCTCTTCACGTCAATCTCAGAAAGACGAACTGAATTTACAGAAAGACTCAAACCCTATGTTTCAAAATACGGGCAAAAGTTAATCGATGATTTCGCTGCTTATTGGACTGGGGCTGGCAAAGACGATACTCGTATGAGATTCGAGAAAGAGAATAAGTTTAGTTTGGCGGGGCGGCTTGCCACTTGGAGCAAGAACGAATTGCGTTTCAAGGGGAACACAGTTCTATCCGTAGAGCAAAAAGAAAAGCAATATGAGATAGATTGGCAACGTGTTATTAGATGGTTCAATAAACTTGGCTTGGTAGAGGTAAAATGTTTGACCGATAAACGTAAATTAGCCTACATTTCGATGTACGAGGCTCACGGAAAAGAAGGGTTAGTTGCGTTTTCTGATAACGTAAAATCCTCTGATTACCTGCTTGGCAAAACAGGAAGAGGCCCGAAGAGGGACTTCGATTACGTATTCGAAGAAAAGAACTTCGTGAAAATCATCGAAGGTAGTTTTGAAAACTTTAAAAGCGCAAAAGAAAATGAAAAGAACATTAGAACAGGATGGAAAGCTCCAGAGCACAAAGATACATCAGCGTATCGGGAGGGGTTTAGAGTTACCCCTTGAAAACAAGGAGGCCAAGAATCTTCTATACTCATTCTACAAGCGAGAGGTAGAGAAGCGTAAACGGCAGTTTGTTTTCACAAGTGAACTTAAAGGAGCTATGTCGAAGATAGGAGATTTTCTTACAACAGAGACAAACTTCTACGGTTTATTCATGCCGGGTAGCATAGGAAATGGAAAAACAACTATGCTAAAGGCTATCAGAGATTTGTTAGTCTATTTGGTGGAAACCAACAAGATCAGCTATTGTGAGGGAGACAAATATCCTCATTTCATCAAAGCTACAGACATGGCAAATATGATTATCGAAGACAGAAACGAATTTCGCATAATAAAAAACACCAAGTTCTTGTTGATAGATGACTTGGGGGCAGAGCCGACAGAGCTTATTACCTATGGAATGCCATACAGACCATTTGATGAGCTTTTGGACTATCGCTACGAGCTGTTGCTTCCTACCATTATCAGTTCAAACCTAACAGCAACTGATATTGGGCAGAAATACAATGACCCAAGAATCGTAGATAGAATGCATGAAATGTTTGACATTTTAAGTTTCGAGGAGGTATCTTTCAGATGAGTTTAACACAATCACCATTTCAGGGCCAGCCATTAATCAACGACACAAAGGCCGAACAATATGTAATTGGCAGTATGCTTACTGACCCTACCGCTTATACGATCGTAAGCCAATATCTTGACGAAGAGTGTTTTTACGACCCCATCTGTAAGGATTCCTGGAAAGCAATCGACACTATAGGAAAACGGGGTGTGCCTATAGATATAATATCAGTTTCCTCCGAATTAGCAAAAGAGAAATCATCCGTTTCTCCAATAGACTTGATGAACATTTCGTCTCAAGTAGCATCATCTTCTCACGCAGAATTTCATGCCATAAGACTGCAAGATTTGGGTAGGAGAAGAAAACTATGGGTTGTTGGCCAGCAACTTTCAAGGGTAGGCCTATCTGAGGATATACCGACATCCGATGCTCATCAAGAAGCTATTGAAAGCATAGGGAGGGTTTTCGAGAAGGCAGACGGAGTATTCACACTCAACGATGCAATGAATAGCCTTAACGATATAATGATAAAAAATGCTACCGTTGGAGGTGTTACCACAGGAACAAAAACAGGCATGGATAGATTTGACGAGAAGGGAGGACTACAGAAATCTGACTTAATTATCATAGCTGGTGAAACCTCCCAAGGTAAGACCTCACTCGCGCTTTGCATGACACGAAACGCCATTGAGAACAGAGCAAAGGTTGCTTTCTACTCTATGGAAATGACGAAGGAGCAGCTTACCGCACGTCTTCTTTCTGCCAAAACAAATATTCCGGCCAACAACATTCTTTATTCTGGCAGTTTAGCACCAAGTGAGATAAAAATGATAGACGATGCCAGAGGGAAGCTACCTGGAGAGAACTTGTTTTTTGATGACAAGAGTACTTCGAATATAGACTCTATTTTGCTTTCTATCCGAATGCTTAAAATGCAAAAGGATATTGACGGAGCTGTTATTGATTACTTGCAAATACTTAATGTGAATTCAAAAAGCACAAGTTTCAGTAGAGAGCAGGCTATGGGTGATGCCGCACGAAGATTCAAGAACCTTGCAAAGGAACTGAACATATGGATCATCGCCCTAAGTCAGTTGTCTAGAGATAGCAATTGTCCCGAGCCGAACTTGAACCGACTGCGCGATAGTGGACAGATAGGAGAAGCTGCCGATGTTGTCATCCTAGTCTATCGAGCAGAGTATTACAACAGAGCGTACCCTGCCCCATTCGACAATAAGGACGACTATCCTACTGATGGAACGGCTATGATAGACGTTGCCAAGGGACGTAATATCGGAACATTCAAATTCTTTATGGGATTCAATAAAAATACGACAAATTTTTTCAAGACGAATTTAATCAATGAGGATGTACAGGTACCTTTTGAAAAGCCAGAAGAAGCGGATGCACCATTCTGATAATCAGAGAGTTATAAAGCGCGAAGATTTAGTATTTTTAACTAAAATAATCATTAGTATATTTGCATATATCAAATAATTT
>ENA-ORMS01003256-ORMS01003256.1-human-gut-metagenome-genome-assembly--contig:-NODE-3256-length-10747-cov-2.720352_pt1 | contig 10747 bp, 9 predicted proteins | sample MGYA00242104_ERZ508997 | MGnify/ENA primary metagenome ERZ508997 (study PRJEB26280, sample SAMEA2338704) | human gut metagenome | biome: human gut; feature: human-associated habitat; material: faeces... | reverse complement strand
GGCAGCTCCCGCCACGCGCTGCTCGATACGGTTTACCGGACGTATCTCGCCGCTCAGGCCGACTTCCCCGGCCATGCAGACGCCGCTTTCGATGCCCGTGTCCACATTGCTGCTCAACACGGCGGCAATGACGGACAAGTCGATGGCCGGATCGGTCACTTTCAATCCTCCGGCTATGTTCAGGAACACGTCTTTCTGCGCCAGTTTAAACCCCACGCGCTTCTCCAACACGGCCAGCAGCATATTCAACCGGCGCAGGTCGAAGCCGGTGGCCGAACGTTGCGGCGTGCCGTAAGCCGCCGTGCTGACCAAGGCTTGCGTCTCGATGAGGAAGGGGCGCACGCCCTCGATGGCCGAAGAGATGGCCACGCCGCTCAGTCCTTCGTGGTTCTCGGTGAGCAACAGTTCCGAAGGATTGCTCACCTGCCGCAAACCGTCTTGCCGCATCTCGTAGATGCCCAGCTCGGCCGTACTGCCGAAACGGTTCTTGATGCTGCGCAGGATGCGGTACATATAATGTTGGTCGCCCTCGAACTGCAACACGGCATCCACGATATGTTCCAACACCTTGGGGCCGGCCAGTGTCCCCTCCTTATTGATATGGCCGATCAATATCACGGGAATGTTGCTCTCCTTGGCAAATTTCAACAACAGCGCGGCGCACTCGCGCACCTGCGAGATGCTGCCGGGCGAACTGTCCACGGCCTCTGTCATGATGGTCTGTATGGAATCGATGACCACCAACTGCGGCTGCTCGTTACGGACGTGCAGGAAAATCTGGTCGAGCGAAGTCTCGCACACGACCATGCAAGACGAACGGGACAAGAACCCTTCCCGTCCGTCCGCCTTTCCTCCTGCCCTTGGCACCAAACGGTCGGCACGCAACTTCAACTGCCGCGCACTCTCCTCTCCACTGACATAAAGCACCCGCTTGTCCGTCATTTTCAGTACGGTCTGCAAGACTAACGTGGACTTCCCGATGCCGGGTTCCCCACCCAGAAGCACCAATGAGCCGGGCACCAGCCCGCCGCCCAATACGCGATTCAGTTCCTCGTCGTGCATGTCCAACCTCGGTTCTTCATCGGTCACAATCTGTCCCACGGGAATGGGCCGCCTACGCAACGGTTCCCCCGGCAACGCCTGGTGGAATCCTCCTGACGCGATGGCCGACGTACCCTCCTTACGCACAGTGAATTCCTTAAAAGTATTCCATTCCCCGCACGCAGGGCAACGCCCCACCCACTTCGGTGATTCCTGTCCGCAATTCGCACACACATAGACGGTCTTATCCTTTGCCATAGCCTTTCCCTGTTCTTTGAAAGGATAAAAGTACAGAGTTTTTCCGGAGTGACCATAAAAATGCGGGAGAAAATATCTCCCAATCCCAGAAAACATACCATCAAAACTTACCATCCAACAGTGCACTGACCATCAACAAACAAGGCATACCAAGCAATACCGATAAGAACAGGAACGCTTTGCATGTCTCCACGCAGAACTAACAAAAAGCCACACATACAACATGTATTCCTTGCAAAAAGAAAGCGTTTCGCGATTTTTCGGTCAATCAAATACGAGACTTTAGCATCACATAGAAGCCCATAAGTTAAAAAGACATGCCAAGAACTGATTTTATCCGTCATTTTTACCCGTTTCGTCTCATTTTTCTCATGAGAAAAAGAAATCATTTGGCTGAAAGCGATTTTCCATTCTCCGCAAACTGACGCTTCATGCTCGACTTTTCGCTGAAAAACACACCGGAAAGCCCTCAAAACGATGGGTTAAAATAGGATTTTTTCTCTAACTGCCGCTTTCCTATCTCCCTAAGAACAAAAACAAAATGCAAGCTTACTTTCCTCCTCACTTACTCCCTTAAAAGTTTCCACCGCCCAATGCTCGCTTTTCGTTTTCAAAAAGACCGTAAAAATGCCCCGAAAGCTTTCTCCGTGTACAACCTCGACTTTCAAAATAGCACGTATTTTCCCACCGTGTTTCCCTCCGGACGCAAATACGCCATTCTCACCACCCCATTACTGACGTTTTGGCATTCTGACACTTTGTCGAATCACCGTCCCGGTGCCGGTCCGTCATAACGGGCGGAACATCATCACAGGAAAAATCACCCTATCGCATCTACTGTCCACTATTTCTGCCGCCGTCCTTTTTATTTCTGAATTTTAATCGTAAATTTGCTTCATATAACCCTATACCTATATGATACACAGAAAAATATTGTTCTATGTCTTCACTCTCCTCTCCATCCAACCCATTGATGCACAAACCCGGGAGGAGGCGCTATCCGAGTTCGATTGGCTCACGGGCTTCATCCAACGTAACTATCCGGGATACGAGATAAAGACGCAAGGAAAGGAAGACGAATGGAACCAACGTACCGCCGCCCTGAGGAACATCATCATCCAAAGGCCGGACACACTGCCTTTGGCCATAGACCAATACGTCCGGAACTTCAACGACGGCCACTTATGGGTGAACACCACCCCGGAGGGAAACGCCAAATTTCAGTCCATCATACAAAGGGAACTTGCCCGACGGGCAAAAAGCCACCGTCCGGAATCCTTCAACATGTACTACACCGCCAAGGTCATGAACGACAGCACCTTTTTTCTGCGCATCCCGTCCTTTGCTGATTCCGAATCCAACGAAATCGTGGAAAAAAACCTGAAAGAAATCACTTCACGCCCCTACTTGATTGTGGACTTAAGAGGAAACGGAGGGGGCAACGACATGAATTTCCAAACCCTGATGGCACTGGTTTACAGCCAACCGTACCTCACCCATGGCGTGGAACTCTACGCCACCCCCGATTTCCTTTCCCTTTATCGGAGGCTTGCCACAGAAAATCCTGAAGATACATGGGCGAGGTTTTGCCAAGACATGGCCGACAGTGTGGCACAACATTTGGGCGGATACGTACTGCGACCGGGACTACAGCGCATCCGGCTTATGAAACGGGATTCCGTGTATCCTTATCCGCGCAAGGTAGGCATCCTCATTCATGGTCGTAACGCCTCATCAGCGGAACAGTTCATACTGGAGGCGAAGAACAGTGAAAAAGTGACGCTATTCGGCAACGAGCCGACCTTAGGAGCCATCGACTTATCCAACGTTTACTCATTCACGTCTCCCCTCGGGTGGTTCCGGTTGGGTGTCCCCACCACCCGTAGTTGCCGTTGGCCGGACATCGTCATCGACGGGAAAGGCATCGCTCCCCAAATTCCCGTGCCTTATCCGGACTCCATGCAAGAAAGAGACCATATAGGAGAAGAAATCCTGTACATCGAACGGGTACTGCGAGGAATCCCATGCCGTGCCCCGGCAAATGAATCCACCGGAGAATAAAAGACTTGCGATTTGAAACCGTATCCGTCCGGATACAAAAAGAGTTCCCGAATAAAAAACTACTTCAGGCCCTCCAGCATTTCGACCAGTCCGGCAAACGAACAAAAGCGGGAGGAAGTTCCGTTTTGTGTCCATACCATGTCATGCGGACTGATGACTGCAAGGCTCGCTGCCCCTTCTCCGCCCTCGTCCGGCGCAACGGGGCGGAAACCGTGCCGCACCAAAAGGTTCTGTGCCCAATAACGCAATGCCTCATCGGCAGCTTCCAGACGAACCACTCGGCTGTTACGGTTCTCCGGGGCATAGATGCCGCGAACCGCATCGAAACGGATGGACGTGCTGCCAAACAGCCGGTCCATCGCCCCCGACAGCACCAAGTCCTCGGTCGTCCCACACAGCATCTCGCGTTCCTGCGTCATCAGCCATAAGCGGTCGGACATGGCCAAGGCCTGATCCACATCGTGCGTGGAAAGCAAAACGGCCTTGTGTTCTTCCACCGCCAGTTTCCGGAGCAGGCGCATCACTTCCATACGGCTCTCCACATCCAGAAAAGCCGTAGGCTCGTCCAAGAGAATCAACGGGCATTCTTGTACCAGCACCTTGGCAATCATGGCTTTCTGACGCTCCCCGTCGGACAGTTCGGCCACATAACGACGTGCCTTTCCGGCCATGCCGACCTCTTCCAACGCCCGCCACACCAAGGCTTTGTCGGCAGAAGTCAAACGTCCGAAAAAACCGGTGTACGGTTGACGCCCCAAAGCCACCAGTTCGTAAACGGTCAGCCCGCCTGCCTGCATGCGGTCGGTCAATACCACACCGATGGTTTTGGAACGCTCATGCGCACTGTAAGCCTCCAAAGGCCGCCCCATGAGTTCCAGACGGCCGGACAAAGGGGGCTGCATGCCGGCCAACGTACGCAACAAAGTGGACTTCCCGGCTCCATTGCATCCTAACAAACAGGTCAGTTCGCCGCCCGACAGACTGAAATCCAATCCATGATGCACTTCCGTCAACTGCTTTCCCTGGCGGTACCCCGTAGCAATCCCCTCTCCTTCGAGCACTATCTGCTTTCCCATTAATTAAAATATTGTATTCTACGTTGGTTCACAATGACATAAATAATCACCGGCGCACCCAGCACGGGGGTCACGGCATTCAGGGGAAGAAGCCCCGCCTCGCCGGGCAGGATGCAAATCAAATTGCAAAGCAAGGCCACCGCCCCGCCGCTCAACAACGTCACCGGCAACAAGGAATTATGGTTCGACGTCCCGAGCAACAACCGGGCCACGTGCGGCACGGCCAACCCGATGAACGACACCGGGCCGCAAAAAGCCGTGACCACAGCCGTCAGGATTCCCGTGACCAACAACAACATGCTGCGCGTACGGCGCACGTTCACCCCCAAGTTCTCCGCGTAACGTTCTCCCAACAACAAGGCATTCAATGGTTTAATCAACAGGATGGACATCAGCAACCCGAGTGAGGTGAAAGCCGCAAACCACGGCAGTTGTTCCAACGAAACGCCCCCGAAGTTGCCCATCCCCCAAACCATGTAAGAGTGCACGCCTTCGGCTGTGGCAAAGAAATTCAGCAAGGAAATGGCCGACGAGGCCACGTAGCCCATCATGATGCCGGCAATCAACAGCATGACGCTGCTACGTATCAGCGTGGAAAGAAAAAGAATCACTCCCATGACCAACACGGCACCGGCGAAAGCACCGGCCACCACTGCCAGAAAACCGGAAAAAGAAAAAGTGCCGGCCGACACCATTCCACCTCCGGCCAACATGACCAAGGCCACCCCGAGACTTGCCCCCGAACTGATACCCAAAATCGACGGGTCGGCCAACGGGTTGTTGAACACTGTCTGTAACATCAGGCCCGAGGCGGCCAAGGCGGCCCCACAGCACCAGGCCGTCACGCACAAAGGCACGCGGGATTCCCACACGATGAACGACCAGGCTTCGTTTTCCACCGTCCCACCCGTCAACGCACCCCAGACCGCTCCGGCCGGAATGTCCACCGAACCGAGCAGCAGGTTAGCCGCCGCCAACACAAAAATGACGACGACCAATATCCCTCCGCACACATATCCTTTACGCTCCACCGGAATCATCTTTTTCAGTCCGCTAATTTACGAAAATATCTGCCACCTTCCGCCTTTGCCACGTCCGGATGGAATATTTTTATCAAATCTTCCAGCAACCATTCGGGATGGAAGGGCGTTTCTTCATAGTAAGGCACCCTCCCTGTATTGCAGCCGTACACCCGCCGTTCACGGAAAGCCCGGAATCCGGCGTATGGCGCATAATCGTTTTTCAGGTCCCGATAGGTCTTATCCTCCGGCATGTTGTATTTAATCAGCCAAATGTCGGCATCTTTCGCTTTCTCATACACCGTCTCAAAGCTCAGGGGAGACGATCCGCTGTTCTTCAAATCACTGAAAACATAGTCGGCACCGGCATCGGCAAACGTCCGTCCGACCGTACTGCGCCCTCCCGGCACATACCACGTGGCACCGGACTTCAAATCGGCAAACACGGTAGGCTTGTCTTCTATGTCGGCCACCCTACCGGCCCACCAGAGGTAATCGGCCTCCACCCGAGCAAACAAAGAATCGGACTCGGCAGCCTTACCGAACAACAGGCCGTAGAAACGCATCCATTCGGCACGCCCCAACGAAGAGGTTTCCATATAATCGGCACATTCGATGATGGGAATGTCCAACTTGCCCAACCGGCCATATCCTCCGCTGTTTTCAAACGGAGAAAGCATCACGGCATCGGGATGCAACGCCATAAGCTTCTCGATGTCCGGGTTCATCCCACTGCCCAAATCCGCGATACGCCCCGTGCGGCATCCTTCCTTGACGTAAGGCAAGTCGATATACCGGAGGTCGCACACTCCACCCACGGCAGACAGTGCTCCCAACTCTTCCATCAACCCGCAATGCACAGACGAATAAATGACGGCTTTCTGCAACGGCACGCGCACGACCGTCCCCTGCGGCAGACTGTCGGGCAAAGGCTCATCGCGCCCGACCAGCACATACGTGTGCAGTATTTCCAACGTATCCCACGGATTTCTCAGCGTAGCCACCCGGTAACCGTCGTAAGACACAATCTTCAGATTCTCCGCATACCTTAAATCCAACGTGTCGCCGCCCTCGCCCAAAAAGGAAGCCGTCTTGCCCCCGTCCTTACAAGAGAACAGAAGCAAAACGGCAAACCAACCATAAAAAAGGCAACTTACCTTCATCTCCTTATTTTGTGACAAACACCATCTTAGAAGTGGACATTCCGGCTTCAAACGTACGTTTATAGGTTCCATCCGCCCCGTATACATGAACGTCGGAAGCAGCACCGTAAGGTACGTCAAACACATACACATCGCCAGATGCTGGATCAACAGCCAAACCATTGGCACTCTGTAAATCTGCCATATCGATAAACTCGCTTTCCTCTCCGGTCTTTAAATCACGGACATACGCACGAGCTACCTCGGGCAAGTAATACTCTGAATAAAGGATGTACATCTTGTCTCCGGCATTGGCGATATAAGTGGCGCAGCACACCTGTTCCACTTGGTCTGTTTCCGGATCGAGACGTTGCATCGTACCGTAAATATACTGGTCCGGAGTCAAGGACGGGCTTCCTGCATAGTTGCCATTGGACACGAAGTATACATACCCGTCTTCTGCCGTGATGCACTGGGTATACGGATTGAGCATTACTTCAATATCCTTCAGCTTGGTGAAAGAGGCTGCATCAACCACTGCCAACCACTTTCCTTTTGAATACCCCGAAATATTGACATACAGTTTGCCGTTGGCAGAAGTAATAGCCTCGGGATGGTCATAACCTGTTTGTGCCCCTGCATCTATAAGATTCAGTTTGCCATCGATGGCCATGGAAGTCGTGTCGATACGGGAAACCGTCCCGTCGTATGCTGTAAAATAAACCTTCCCCTCACACGCTGCCATGTAGCGAGGTTCAACCGGAGTACCGTCTTCGGTAGCCACCGGAATGGATTTCAGAACCTTGCACTTACGGTCCATGATGACAACTTTGGAAGAACCGCTCACCGTCACGTATATTTTCGAACCATACACACAAAGGTCTTGCCCCAAGTCGCCAAGCCCTTCACCATTGGCAGCCGCATAAAGGTCTTCACTCAACTCTCCGGTTTGGAAATCCAAGAACTGGATACCGGCATCGTTTCCACCCCAATTTCCGGTATTCAGCACATAAGCACCTAAACTAACAACCGGCTCTCCACCTGTATTGTCTCCACTACCACCAGTAGTATCGTCACCTCCTCCGGTTTCCGTACCCGGACCTTCACCGTTTGGTTCGTCATCTTCGCTACAAGCAGTGAAAACACCCAACGCCAAAGCCATAATGGCCAATTTACACCAATTCAATTTCATTTTCTCGTTTTTAAAAGTTTATAATGAATATGTTATCGCCACTTTGAAATTCCGTCCGGGCATGGGGTAGTAACGTACCACCTCATAGTTCTCCCCCCCCAGATTCGCCGCATCGACCTGCAGGCGCAACTTATGCCCCTTGAACTGGAACACCCGGTACAAAGAGACGCTATGATCGGCATACGCGTCAATCAAGTTGCTTTCCTTGTTTTGGGGCAAGCGGTAACGCTCGCCAGACCACGCCACATTGTAGGCCGCGTTCACCCAAGGGGTCTCAAGCACCAAACCGCCAGCCCCTGAATGCTTCGGAGTGTAGGCTATCTGATGACGCCACAACTTGCTACTGCGTTTCGTCACGTCTTCCGCCTGCATGAAGCTATAAGCAGCGGTCATCCCCAGATTCCAGGCTTTCGCCAAAGTCCATTCCGCAGCAAGGTTGACATCCACGCCATACGTCTCCACTTTGCCGACATTGGACATCTTCCACACGAACATCGTAGGCACCGCCACTATCTTGTCGTCGACCTCGTTATAATAGCCGTCCAAGGAAAGACTCACGTAATCCGCCACACGCCCCATACGTCCGGCCCAAGTTGTCCCTACGTTCCATTGGCGCGTCTTTTCCGGACGCAAGCGGCTGTTCCCAATGAGCAGATAATAGAGGTCATTGAAAGTCGGGACACGGAATATGTCTTTATAAGAAGCACGCAAACGCCAACTTGCTTTTTTCACAGGCCGCCACGTCAGGCTCACCGCCGGGGAAAGCCGTTTACGGTCGTCGGCCGCCCGCCCTAAAGCCACCCGTTCGGTAATGAATGTATTCAGCAAGGAAGCCGTCACCTGAAAAAGCGGATGATGATATTGTGCAGAAAAGGCCGTCAGGCTGGTATAACGTTCCGGGTATTGGCACTCCTCCAATGTCGTGGCCAAATCATTATAGACAAAATCCTGCGCCAACGAAAAAGAAAGGTTTTTCACCGGCGTCGCCCACAACGTGGCGGTCAGGTAGGTCTCCGTCTGCCTGAAACGGTCTTCCGTCGGTCCGGCAGCCTTCTTGTCTGTATCTTTATTCCAACTATAATTGAACTTACCCGAAGCTTTCAGCTTCCACTTCTCCGAAAAACGGTTTTCATACCTCAACTGTCCGAAATAGTTTCGGTCGTAAAGCCGCTCGGCCGCATAAGGGTTGTCATACACCACACTGCCGGGCAATCCGCGACGGGAATCGAACAGATACCCTTTCACATCCAAATCCTGGCGTTCCGTCAAACGGGCAAAAAGATTCACCTCCGCACGGTATGCCCCGATGTCGCTATTGTTACGTCGCCCTTCTATCGGCTTGGTCAGGTTCATCATCGTAAAATGATAATTCCCGTCGGCACGCAAATATTCTCCGTAAAGAGAACAAGACAAACGCGATGTGAACCGATGGGCATAGAACAATGACGGGTTGGCCAAACCGTAAGACCCCGTCTTCACCTTCGCCGAAAGACTGAAATCCCGGTTTTCAAAATCAGGCCGGCTCGTTTCGATGCTCAATGCACTTGCAGCAGCCGACATGCGTGCTGTCTGATAAATATTGTCGCTTTGCCCGATAGTCAACGTCAATGAAGAAACATTATCCAACGAGAAACGGGAGATGTCTACCTGTCCCGACTGGCAATCCCCTATGGCTACACCATCATAGAGCACGGCCGTATGCTGCGCACCCAGACTGCGTACGGAAACGGTTTTCAACCCTCCCACACCGCCATAATCCTTCAAGGTCACTCCCGAAAAATGACGTACGGCATCCGACACGTCTAACACGCCCATACGCTCCAGTTCCGCCTTATCAAGCGTCTGCACAGGAGCACCCGAACGTACGGCGGCAGGCAAAACCTTCTCGGTCACCGTCAGGCCTTTCATCTGTTGTAGCCCCACATCCACGCTATCTGCACCATTTTGTGCGAGCACGAACACAGCCCCCATACAAAATGACACAAGCAACCATCCTCTCATTTTATGAGATTCCTTGTATACGCCCATTTATATTCTTCATTCTTCACTCACGACACCTTCCTCCCATCCCACGGAGATTCCGGCATGACTACGTTTTGCAGGTCTTCTGACTTACTCCGGCTTGTTGGCCTTCCCACCTTAATTATATATAAGGAAGTGGCTTGAGGTTTGAAACAAACCGCACAATGAGTTCACAGCAGCGGGACTGTCCGGGATTTCCACCCGATTCCCTTTTCATCCGCCGGCCTGAAAGGGCTTTCCCATAGGCCGGGCGGAACAAAACGTTGCAAAGTTATTAAAAAAAATCAGTATCCCGAGGCCTTTTCATTGATTTATATCAAGAAAAGGGCATTTAAATGATAACAAATGACCTTTTACTTGTTTTGCAGGGAGAATAGCCGTACCTTTGTAGTGTCATAAGGAACAAAAGATATTTAGTTTTTAGGTATTTAGCTCCGTGAAGGAGCAATGTTTAGGTAAAAGATTGTTAGATTAAAAAGAAAGGAAAAAAGATTATGACAGGATTAATGATTATCGCAGCGGTCGTAGTAGCTATGGCAGGTGCAATGGGTTCAAAGAAGAACAACGGTAAGTTCTTGGGTTCAAGTACTTCAATGTTGTTCGGTAACAAAAACCTGAATGCCGGTGCAGCATGTTAAGTGTAATGCACCTTAGTTTGAAAACCAATTTAAAAAGAAAATAAGATAGGAGGAAAGGCAAGCATGCTTTTCCTCCTATTTTCGTATAGGTGCTCCGGCATCCACAAATCCGGTTCCCCACACACTCCCCAAGGTTTTGCAAAAAAGATCCTTCATCCTTCAGGTTATACGATAACAGATTGTGATATAATATATTACGGGATGAGGGATGTTTCAGGGATGTTTCAGGCATCTTTCAGCTTTCTTTCATTGCGGAAAGCGGTAAAAAGTTCTCAGCCGAATGATTTTTCAATCTCAG
>ENA-ORMS01003255-ORMS01003255.1-human-gut-metagenome-genome-assembly--contig:-NODE-3255-length-10747-cov-3.946876_pt1 | contig 10747 bp, 10 predicted proteins | sample MGYA00242104_ERZ508997 | MGnify/ENA primary metagenome ERZ508997 (study PRJEB26280, sample SAMEA2338704) | human gut metagenome | biome: human gut; feature: human-associated habitat; material: faeces... | reverse complement strand
CCAGCTGATACATATACAAACAGAGAAAAATACCGATTGGCTCTCGGCTTATCTCCTTCCCCAAGAGTTTTTGCTACAATAGCGGATCCCCCTGTACCGAACATGAAGCCTGCGGTCGCCAGGATCATCAGCAGCGGATAGATCAGATTTACCGCAGCAAACGGCGTTTTTCCCGCATAATTGGAGACAAAAAAACCATCTACCACCCCGTAGATGGAGGTGAAGATCATCATGCCGATAGACGGCAAGGTAAACCGGATCAAACGCCCATAGGTAAAATGATCCGAAAGCTGTATCTGTTGTTTCATTGCTTCCTCCCAAACCAGCTTTTTGCAAAGCCTTTTACAACCGGCGCCAGTTCTTTTATTTCCCATCCGCTGGTATTGACTATCAGTTCATAAGCATCCCGCTGCCCCCAAGAAGATCCGGAAAGGATCTCTCTGGTACGTGCCCGTGCTTTGTCGACCTGCTTTATCTTGCGCAGCAGCTCCTTATCGTAAAACGCGATACCGAGCTGCTTCGCGATCTGTTCGGCGATGTACTTGCCGCCGCTGCCGTGTTCACGGCCGACGGTCACGATGATTTGCTTCATGATGCGTTACCGCCTTTCTCAAAGTAGGATCACAGGTATCTCAGAAACAGGCATCCCAGCGAGACCGCAATGACCAGCAGTGTGGCCGGAACGCAGTATTTGCAGTATTTTCCCCAGGTGATGGGGTGGCCGCTCTTGGCCGACACGGACGTAGCCACGACGTTGGCCGACGCGCCGATGGGAGTCAGGTTGCCGCCCAGCGTCGCGCCGGTAAGCAGACCGAAGTAGAACAGCTCCGGCTCAATGCCCGCGCCGCCGTTCATGAGGGCGGCGACGCCCTGCACCACCGGCAGCATAGCCGCCACATAGGGGATGTTGTCGATGAAGGCCGACAGCCCCACCGACGCAGCCACCAGCAGCAGATAAAGATGGAGCGGCTCGTCTCCGGCTGCGGAGTGGAACAGCTGCGCCGCCGCGTCGATGACTCCCGCCCTGCTCACTCCTTCCAGCAGAATAAAGAGGCTGAAGAGCAGCAGCAGGGTGTCATAATCCAGTGCCTGGAACGTCTCGGCCAGCGGCTTCAGGGAGCGGCTGCGCCAGCAGGCGCGGGCGACACCGAAGAGGCACAGCCCCATGCAGACGAGTCCGCTGCGCAAGGTATAGAGCAGATGCAGCACGCCGCCAGAAGGCTCAGGCAGGAAAGACGCCGCGATGAGCAGACCTACCGTCAGCAGGAGAAGCGCCGTGGGGACGTCGTCCTCCACCTCCGTTTCCACCGTGACATGGACGGGCTGGCGCTGGTCCCGGAACAGCCAGAACAGCACCCCCAGCGAGGCCAGCGCTCCCAGCTCCACGCTCCAAAAGATGCCGGGCCGACCCTCCATCCAGAAGAAATCGAAGAAATTCATCCCCGCAAAGCCGCCCAGCAGGATGCTCGTGGTGTCCCCCACCAGCGTTGCCGCGCCCTGTAAATTGGACGACACCGCAATGGCGATGAGCACCGGCACCGGCGACAGTTTCAGCCGCCGGGCGATGGCAAGCCCTACCGGAGCCACCATCAGCACGGTGGCCACATTGTCCACAAAGGCACTGATGAACCCCGCCAGCAGCGCCAGCACCGACACGGCCCACCGGACATCCGGCACATGGGCAATGAGCTCTTCGGCCAGCCGGGCGGGCATCTTGCTCTGGATAAAAAGAAAGACCGTACCCATCATTCCCGCCATCATCAGCAGGACATTGAAGTCTACGGCCCGAGCGGCGTCCGCCAGCGTGAAATCATACACGCCCAGCTTTCCCAGCAGCAGGAACGCCCCGGCCCCGCCCAGCGCGACCCAGGGGCGGTACTGCTGCACCACCAGCATCAAAATATAAAACAGGACAAACAGGCTCAGCGCCAGTGTCATTTCGTCTCCTCCGCAGGTTCCAGAGGCTTTGCGTCTTCTTCTATCATCCGATAGCCGACGCCAAGCTCGTTGAGGATATAAGTATTGCTGCCCGGGCGGCTGCCCAGCTTTTTGCGGATATTGGCCATATTCACCTGCAGCTTCTTGGTGCTGCTGGCGTCCGTGTCGCCCCAGATGGCCCGGACGATGGCCGCATAGGTCATCACCCGCCCGGCGTGCTCGGACAGAAAAGCCACGATGTTGTATTCCGTTTGGGTCAGGCGCACCTCCTGCCCGTCCACGAACACCTTGCGGCGCTCGTAGTTGATGGTGAGGCCCTGTGCGCTGAACACCCCGCCGGGCAGACTGCCGCCGCCATAGCGGTTCACCCGCAGCGCAGCCCGCACCCGGGCCAGCAGCTCACCGGTGCCGAAGGGCTTGGTGATATAGTCGTTGGCACCGAGGTCGAGGGCCTCGATCTTATCCTGCTCGGTGGTGCGGGCCGACAGGACGATGATGGGGGTCAGATACTTCTGCCGGATGGAGCGGATGGCGTCCAGACCGTCCCGGTCGGGCAGGCCGAGGTCCAGGATGACGAGGTCCGGATTATAGGAGATGAACATGGTCATGCCCATCACGCAGGTCTGGGCCACCAGCGCCTGATAGCCGTTGGTCTCCAGCAGGGTCTGGATGAAGCTGCAGATGTTCGCCTCATCCTCGATGATAAGTACCTTGAATTTATTATTGCTCATCCTCTGTTTCCTCCGTATCCACTTCTTCGGTCTCCAGCCAGAACCGGATGGTCGTACCCTCGCCGGGCGTGCTCTCGGCCTTTATCTCGCCGCCGTGGGCTTTGATGATGGCCGCGCACACCGACAGCCCGATGCCCATGCCGTGCTTGCCGCCCGACGAGGTATCCTGCGTCAGGGTCGTGCCGGTGAAGAGGGTCTTGAGCCGCTCTTTCGGGATGCCGCAGCCGTTGTCAATGACTTCAAACACCGCCCGCTGCCCCAGCGTGAACACCCGCAGCGTCAGGCAGGTCATCCCCTTGGCGTGGAGCACCGCGTTTTCCAAAAGGTTCGTCAGCACCTGCTGGATGAGCATGGAGTCCATCGGGATGACGATGAAGTCATCCGGAAGCTTTACTTCCACCGGTACGCCGGGGTGGAGCTTCTGGAACCGCACCAGCACCGTATCCACCAGCTCTTCCAGCACGGTGGGCGTCTTCTGGATGGCGACGCCGTCGGCGTCGATGCGGGTGACGGAGAGCAAATTCTCCACCATCCGGTTGAGCCACTGGGCGTCGGCACAGGCCTCGGAAAGGAGCTTTATCTTCTGCTCCCGGCCCAGCGAGTCGTAGTTGTCGATGACCGTAGAGCAGGACCCGTAGATGGACGTCAGCGGAGTGCGCAGGTCGTGGGAGACAGCCCGCAGGAGGTTGGCCCGCATCTTCTCTGTCTCGCTCTCCATCCGCAGCTGCTCCTGCTTTTTGATGCGGGTGGTCAGGGTACTCGTCATAAAGGAGACCACCAGCATCACCACGCCGGAGAAGATGTTCTCCGGGATGGTGAAGTTGAAGGCAAAGTAGGGCGTGCGGAACGCGAAGTTGACCGCCAGCACGCTGATGACAGAACCGGCCACGCCCCACCAGTAGCCGTCGGTGTACATGGAAACAAAAAACACCGCCAGCAGGAACACCATCGAGGCCACACCGTCGATGCGGCCGCTGATGAACTGGATGAGCGTCACACAGGCGAACGCCCCGATGAGCGCCGCCAAAAGTACCCAGACGTCCTTTTTCCGGAGCATCTGCTTCATTTGCTGTCCCTCCCGATCTATATTCGGTTACACTGTAAAAGTATACCACAAATAAATTAAAGATACAGCAAAGGGTGGGCATTTTTCCGTGGTTCCAAAGGGTTGACAAAAGTGCGTTCCTGGCTCACAATAGAATCATCTTCTTTATCGTAATAAAGGAAAGGGAAAGAATATGCTGTATTTTGAGAACGACTACTGCGAGGGTGCGCATCCCGCCATCCTGCAGAAGCTGACGGAAACGAACTTCGAGAAGGTGTCCGGCTACGGCACCGACCCCTACTGCGCCAGCGCAAAAGAGAAGATACGCGCCGCCTGCGCCTGCCCCGAGGCAGACGTCTTCTTCATCTCCGGCGGCACCCAGGCCAACTCCATCGTCATCGCCTCCACGCTCCGCCGCTGGGAGGGCGTCATCGCCGCCGCCACCGGCCATGTGGCCGGTCATGAGGCGGGTGCCATCGAGTTCACCGGCCACAAGGTCATCGGCCTGCCCCAGAAGAACGGCAAGCTGGATGCCGCCACGGTGGAGGATTTCTGCAAGACCTTCTACGCCGACTCGAACCACGACCACATGGTCTTCCCCGGCATGGTGTATATCTCCCACCCCACCGAGTACGGCACCCTGTACAGCAAGGCTGAGCTCGAGGCCCTGTCCGCCGTCTGCCACACCTACCATATGCCCCTCTTCGTGGACGGCGCACGTCTGGGCTACGCGCTGGTGAGCGAAGGCACCGATGTGACCCTGGCAGACCTCGCCAGGCTCACCGACGTCTTCTACATCGGCGGCACCAAGGTGGGCGCACTCTGCGGCGAGGCCGTGGTCTTCCCCCACGGCGCACCGGCCCACTTCATGACGATGGTCAAGCAGCAGGGCGCTCTGCTGGCCAAGGGCCGCCTCATGGGCATCCAGTTCGACGTTCTCTTCACCGACGACCTCTACACCCGCATCAGCCGCAACGCCATCGAGACGGCCAACGCCCTCAAGAAGGGCCTCGCCGCAAAGGGCTACCGCTTCTTTATGGACTCCCCCACCAACCAGCTCTTCGTCGTGCTGGAAAACGCCCAGCTGGCCGCGCTGGAAGGCAAGGCAAAGTTCGGCTTCTGGGAGAAGTTCGACGACAGCCACACCGTCGTCCGCATCGCCACCAGCTGGGCCACTAAGATGGAAGAGATCGAGCAGCTCATCGCTCTGATGTAACTGCCAAAACTTTTCCCTCCATTTTATGCGAAACGCCGGTTGCTTTTGGGGCGTCAGTATGCTATCTTTGAAAGAAACATGAGTGGAAGGAAGGTTTTCTCTATGGGCTTTTTGGACAGGCTCTTCGGCGGCAGGGCAAAGACTGCGAAAGAGACGCGGTTCCCCGGTGAAAAGATGGTCGTCAAAGCCCCCATGGACGGCATCGTTCTCCCGCTGGAACAGCTCCCGGACGAGACGTTCGCCGCAGCCATCCTCGGCCCGGGCTGCGGCATCGAGCCCACCGGCGGCACGGTCTACGCTCCCTTCGACGGGAAGATCACTTCCATTGTCCCCACCCTCCACGCTGTGGGGCTGGAAAGCACCGAGGGCATCGAGCTGCTCATCCACATCGGGATGGACACCATCACCCTGCGGGGCAGCGGCTTCACCCCGCTGGTCAGGGAAGGACAGGCCGTCAAAGCCGGAACGCCCCTGCTGAACGTGGATCTCGACGCCATCCGCGCCGCCGGGCTCTCCACCGAGAGCGCCGTCATCGTGACCAACGCCGACGACCTGCCAAAGCTCCATATCATCGCGGGCGGCATCGTCTCCACCGGCACGCCGCTGTTCAAATTCGAGTAAGATACAAAAAAGACATCTGCCGCCGGCAGATGTCTTTTTTGTTATGCTCATGCTTTTTCGGGCTTATACTGCAGGACCCGCTCGGAGACGAGGCCGTTGAAGAACTGGATGAAGGGTCCGAGGCAGAACGCGCAGATGAGGGTACCCAGACCCACAAGACCGCCCAGGAGCCAGCAGAGCAGGGCGCAGAAGGCGTCGGTGAAGACGCGGCAGCCGAAGTACTGGAAGTGCGTGTAGTCCCGCAGACCCAGCGAGAGGTAATCGTAGGGCGCGATGCCGAGGTCAGCCGTCTGGTAGAGGGACGCGCCCAGCGCCGTCACAAGGACGGCCAGCACCACCCACACCAGCTGTTCCGGCAGGGACGCTGCCGGGCCGAAGGCCGCGGCAATGGGGTCGTAGAAGAAGGTTATGATGAACCCCATGCCGATGCCGTTGACGAAGGTGCCAAGGCCGATGTACTTGCGCCCGAACCAGAATTCCAGCGCAAAGAAGAGGATGTTGGTGGCGACGTTCTGCACGCCCAGCGAGATGCCCAGCAGCTCGGCAAGGCGCATATTCAGCGCGCTGATGGAGTCGTTGCCGAGATGGGACTGCTTGAAGAGGGCGATGCCCAGACCAATAATGACAATGCCCACCATCATACCCACGATGCGGCGGGTGGTCGGCTTTTGGGTGGTCGAAATGCTCATGAAACGGCCTCCTGATTTATTTTTCTCTATTATAACGCTGCAGGAGGGTCAGCGCAATCAATATTGCACAATTATCTGTTTCATTGTGGAAAACTCATTGTCTCAAGTCTTCTTCCAGCCGGGCCTTGTCCAGCCCCTCGCCGATGACGATGAGCACCTGCTGTCCCTGCGGGATGGGGGCCGCCGTCAGACCGGCGGCGGCAGCATTCAGCTCATACCACTGGCCATCATCCTCCACGAAGCCTTTCACCCGGAGGACATTTCCGCAGGCAGGGTCGGTGAAGAGGGACGGGATGTTCTTTTCCAGCTGAGCACGGGGCAGACCCAGCTCGAGGAAGTAGGCCGAGGTGAAAGCATCATGCGCGTCGAAGTGGAGCTTTTCGCAGCTGGCCTGCCGGCAGCCGCACTTTGCGATGCGGGCCATATCGTCGCCGGTCAAATCGGCCCAGTCCTTCGCAATAATTTCCTTCGGGCCGAACTTCCGGGAGCACTTGCAGGCTTCCAGCGCACGGGCCAGATGGGCTTCTGCCCCCTGCTTCTGCGCGTCAGAGGCCAGCTGACAGCGGCTCAGGAGGACACTGCCCGCCCATGCACTCTCGGAAGCGAGGATATATTCTGCCTGCGGGGAAAGTTCTTCCGGCAGAAGGGCATCCACGATGGCGATGACATTGCCCAGCTGATACCAGCAGTCCAGCGGCTCGTCCCGCAGCACGTCGAAGAACTCGTCCACGTCAAAGATGCCGCTGGGCTCCACGATGACCCGCTCAAAACCCCGCATGGCCATGGAGATGAGCTTTGTCCGCATCCGGCGCTGGTGGGTGTCGCAGTCGCAGCCACCGCTGATGGTCTCCAGCTCCACGCCCTGCGCCTCGAGGTCCTGCAGGAGCATGGCGTCCACGTTCACCGCGCCGAAGTCGTTTTCCAGTACACAGACTTTGACGCCCTGCCCGGCCCACCATGCCGCGTATCTGCGCAGGAAGGTGGTCTTCCCTGCCCCGAGAAATCCTGTGATAAGGTCTACCTGAACCATTGTCCTGTCCTCCTGTTGTATCAGCTTTTTCAGCGTTAGTATAAACTGACAGCCGTCGATTGTCAAACACAAGAAACGGCCCTTTCCCGGTCTGGGAAAGGGCCGTTCCGCCGCAATGCTGGGAGTTCCTTACAGGAATTCGACGCTGCCGTCCTCGATGTGGTACATCGCACCGACGACCCGCAGGCCCGTTTCCTCCTCGATGTTATGGATACACAGGCTCTTTTCGATCTCCTGCACACTGTGCCGGACATTGAGACAGCTAGCCTTGTAGGGGTCTGTTTCATCCCCGATGGCCTTCTTTATCTCGTCCGTGATGTAGCGGATATAGCCGGAGGGCTCCTGGTTGATGGCGGCATCCACCGCACCGCAGTGGGTGTGGCCCAGCACCACCACCAGCCGACAGCCCAGATGGCCGGCAGCGTACTCGATGCTGCCCAACTGGTGGTCGTCGATGATGTTGCCCGCCAGCCGGATGACGAACAGCTCACCGATGCCCGCCGAGAAGATGTTCTCCGGGATGACCCGGGAATCCGAACAGGTGACGATGATGGCGTAGGGCGACTGACCCTTCGCCCAGGTGGACATCCGGATACGGCGGGAAATATCGCCGCTCCCGTTTTCCGCATTCAGGTATTTCAGATTGCCCGCCGCCAGCTTGTAGATGGCATCGGCCGCGGTGCAGACTGGGGTCTCACGCATTGCAGCAGCCTCCTTGGAAAAAAGTGGTAAAAAGTATCCTACAAAAATGCCCGGCCGTCCAACGAAGGGCAGCCGGGCGGGAGCTCAGTTTATCAGAAGTGGATGACGCCGAGGATCAGACCAGCGACGAGGCAGACGATGGAAACACCCCACTGCCAGCCGAAGCAGTACTTGATGTGGTCCTTGATCTCGACACCGGCCAGACCGATGCCCAGATAGGTAGCGGGAGCCACCGGGCTGATGAAGGTAGCGCAGTTGCGGCAGACGACCATTGCGATGGCGATGTGAGCCGGGTTGACGCCGAACTGGTTGCCAACGCTGACCAGAACGGGCAGCAGGCCGTAGAAGTAGGAGTCGGTATCGAACAGCAGAGCCAGAGGCACGCTCAGGATGCCGATGATGATGGGCAGGAAACGGCCCAGAGAGGCGGGGATGACGTTGGCCATCATAATGGCCATCTTCTCCATGATGCCGCTCTTGCTCAGGACACCGAGGAAGACACCGGCACACAGGATGGTGGAAGCCATGCTCAGGCCAGCGGAAGCGTGGCTCTTGATGATGGAGTTGTGCAGCTTCTTGCCGCGGTAGTTGACCAGAATGCCCAGAGCGCAGCCGACCATGAAGACGTAGTAAGAGGGGAAGATGTCCAGGACCAGCACGATGATGACGGCCAGAGTCAGGATGACGTTGAAGATGAAGTTCTGGGGACGAGCCAGAGCCTCATCCTTCTTGCCGTCGTCGGAGTCGTCGTACTTGCCGGCGTCCTCAGCAACGATGGCATCGCCGAGCTTTGCGATGCGCTTCTTCTCCTGCAGGCCCCAGAAGATGGCGGTGCCGACAGCCAGCACCAGGCCGACGATCTGCATGGGCATGAGCTGGAACCACAGGTCGTTGGGCTCCATCTCGATGACGCTTGCAGCGCGCATGGTGGGGCCGCCCCAGGGCATCAGGTTCATGACGCCCATTGCGGTGACGCAGATGAGCAGCAGGGTCTCACGGCGCATGTGCAGGCGCTTGTAGACGGGCAGCATGGCGGGGATGGTGATGAGGAAGGTGGAAGCGCCGCCGCCGTCCAGATGGCCGATGATGGCGATGAGGCAGGTCATCAGAGCAACGCCGACGACGTTGTTGCCGACCTTCTTCATCAGCGCACCGATGATCTTGTCGAACATGCCTGCATCGGTCATGACGCCGAAGAACAGGACGGAGAAGATGAACAGGACCGCCGTACCGTGGACGCCCTTGACGCCCTCCTTGATAAAGCCAGCCATTTCATCCAGGGTGAAAGCACCGGTAGCCACCAGAATGGCTGCGGTGATGGTCGAGACGCTGACGAATGCCAGTGCAGGGACCGTGACATTGCGCAGCAGCAGGACGATGACCGCAATCACCGTTGCAAAGCCGAGCAGAGCGAGGATCGTATCACTCATGGGTTTGTACTTCCTTTCCTTTTTCGTATACTGGGGATGCATTCCGTTTTATCCTCCAGAATCATTCCCGTTCGTTATGGTTCAAGTATACAGACTCAAACTTACAGCCCAAAGCCCTTCTCGTTACGGTTTGTTAAGAAATTCCTTAATATCCTGTAAGATTGTGTATGGAAGGTTGGATACAATAGAGTGCAACACAAAAGGCGTCCTTTCGGACGCCTTTTGCGTTGTTTATTCTTTCCGGCTGCTCCTTATCTGCGCCAGAAGCGTAGACGCCGACACAGGTTTTACCACATAGCCGTCGATGACGCCGTGGCTGCGGGCGTCCACAATCTCCCTTGTAGGGGCATTGGTCATCACGATGCGGGTCATGCCCGGGTAGCGGCCCCGGATTGCCATGCAGAAATCCACGCCGCTGCTGCTCATCAGGCTCTCGTCGATGGCGAGAACGTCGAAGGGCTGCTGCTCCAGCAGCTGGCGCAGCTCGTCCCGGCGGGAGCAGGTGGACACACTCAGGCCCAGCGCGCTGAGGTCTTTGTCCAGCAGGTCGAGGACCTTGTTGTTGTCGTCCGCCGCCAGGATGCGCAGCTTGCTGTCCACGCCCCACTGCAGCTGTTCGCGCTCCTGCTGCTGCTCCAGCACCGGCAGATAGACATAGAAGGTCGTGCCTCTGCCGATGGTGCTCTCCGCCCGGATTCGGCCCCGGTGGGTGCGGATGATCTGGTCGGCCAGGGCAAGGCCGAGGCCGGTACCTTCGCCGGTCTTCTTTGTGGTGAAGAAGGGCTCGAAGATGTGCTGCATCGTCTCCTTGTCCATGCCGCAGCCGGTGTCGGTGACGCTCAGGCAGACGTAGCTCGACCATTCCTCGGAGATCTTCTCTTCCGGGAAGAGCGCCGCCAGCTCACTGCGCGGCACGACACTGCCCCGGATGGTCAGCTTTCCGCCCGCAGCGCCGATGGCGTGGATGGCGTTGATGCTGATGTTCAGCAGCACCTGCTGCAGCTGGGTCGCATTGCCCAGAACGCATTCACCGCTCAGCTCATTTTCTTCCTTCAGCTCCACGTTCTTCGGGCAGTTCGTCTCCACCAGTTTCCGGGTCCGATGGAGCAGTCCCTCCACCGACACGGCGTCGTAGACCGTCTCCACGTTTTTCCGGCTCATGGAGGAAATCTGTTTCACGACCTCCTGTGCCTTCTGCGCCGCCTCGCTGATCTCCATCGCGTTGTCATAAATTTCGCTGCCCGGGTCGGCGTCGGCCATGATGAGGTCGGCATAGCCGGTGATGGGGGTCAGGAAGTTATTGAACTCATGGGCGATGCCGCCGGTGAGGGTCCCCATCATCTGC
>ENA-ORMS01003252-ORMS01003252.1-human-gut-metagenome-genome-assembly--contig:-NODE-3252-length-10760-cov-5.008501_pt1 | contig 10760 bp, 9 predicted proteins | sample MGYA00242104_ERZ508997 | MGnify/ENA primary metagenome ERZ508997 (study PRJEB26280, sample SAMEA2338704) | human gut metagenome | biome: human gut; feature: human-associated habitat; material: faeces... | reverse complement strand
TGCTTCGTGTGGAAAACGATGAAGCATAGTAAAAAAACAGGGTGCGCCCTGCGGACGCACCCTGCAAAAGACCACAGACAAGCGATATGTACAACAGGGCGTTCCCCGTCGGGAACGCCCTGTTTTTCTTTGTTGGTAGTGTGATGAGCCTGTTCCGCCTGCCATACGGAGACATTTTTTTGCGTTATTTTTTCATGGAGCTGTTTTGCAGCAGCCCCTCTCTGCCGTTAGCGGTTCTTATAAAGTTTCAGGTGCGGTCAACGCGCTTTTTGCCGAGGTATGCGGCCTTGACCTGTTCATTGGTCAGCAGTTCAGCACCCGTGCCGGAAAGGGTCAGGGTGCCGGTCTCCAGCACATAGGCGTAATCGGCCACCTTCAGGGCCATGTTGGCGTTCTGCTCGTTCAGCAGCACGGTGATGCCCTGCTGGTTCACGGTGCGGATGATATCAAAAATCTCCCGCACCACGATGGGCGCAAGGCCAAGGCTTGGCTCGTCCAGCATGAGCAGCTTCGGCTTGCTCATCAGGGCGCGGCCCACGGCCAGCATCTGCTGCTCGCCGCCGGAAAGGGTGCCGGCGCTCTGCCAGCTGCGCTCCTTCAGACGGGGGAACAGACTGTACACCCACTCAAGGTCTTTTTCGGTTTCGGCCTTATCCTTGCGCAGGTATGCGCCGATCTTCAGATTTTCCAGCACAGTCAGGTCGGCAAACACCCGGCGGCCCTCCGGCGACATGGCAATGCCGCTGGCCACGATCTGGTCGATGGGCTTGCCCAGCAGTTCCTGCCCGTTCCACAAAATGGAGCCGCTCTGTGCCTTTACAAGGCCGGAAATGGTGCGCATCAGGGTGGACTTGCCTGCGCCGTTGGCACCGATCAGGGTAACGATCTTGCCGTCCGGCACGTTCAGCGACACACCGCGCAAGGCCTGAATGCCGCCATAGGAAACATGTAAATCCTTGATCTCAAGCATCTTCGTCCACCCCCAGATAAGCGTCGATCACCCGCGGGTCGTTCTGCACCTCGGCGGGCGTACCCTCGGCGATCAAGCGGCCAAAGTCCAGCACATAGACCCGGTCGGAAATATCCATCACCAGATCCATGTGGTGCTCGATCATGAACACAGTCAGTCTGAAATCGGTGCGGATGCGGTCAATAAAGGCGGTCAGTTCTTCGGTCTCCTGCGGGTTCATACCGGCAGCAGGCTCATCCAGCAGCAGCAGCTTCGGCTCGGTGGCAAGCGCGCGCGCGATCTCCACCCGGTGCTGCAGGCCGTAGGGCAGGCCAGTAGCCAGTTCATTGCGCACATCCTCAAGTCCCAGCACATGCAGCAGGTTTTCGCACTCCTCGCGCTGGCGCTTTTCCTCGTCTGCATTCAGCCGGAAGGTAGCGCTCAGCAGGTTGGCCGAGCGGCGGCAGTGCTTGGCGATGAGCACGTTCTCAAACACGGTCTGGCTCTTCCATAGACGGATATTCTGGAAGGTGCGGGCAATACCCATCTGGGTGATCTTATCGGGCGTGGGGGCGATCATGTGGGAATACTTGCTCGCGTTCTGGCCCTTATAGAGCTTTTTCATCTTGCCGTGGGGCGTGTTCTCAATGATCTTGCGTCCCTCGAACCACACCGCGCCGTTGGTGGGCGCATACACGCCGGTGACAACGTTGAACGCGGTGGTCTTGCCGGCACCGTTGGGGCCGATGAGGGAGACGATCTGATCTTTATCCACCTTCAGGTTCAGATTGTCCACAGCCACAACGCCGCCAAACTGCATCGTGGCGTTTTCAATGGTCAATACGTTTTCACTCATTTGGAACGCGCCTCCTTTTTGGCAGTTTTTGCAGTGGATGCGGGCTTTTTCTGGAACAATTCACGGTCGCCCATGATGCCCTTGCGGAAGAACAGCACCACCGCCATAATGATGATGCTGAACACCACCATGCGGAAGCCGGAACGCAGCAGCGGCACACGGAAGCCGCCGATCCAGGTCTCGTTGTCGAGGAAGCGCAGCAGCCATTCGGAGCTGGCGATGAACAGGAAGGACGCGATGATGGAACCGGACACCGAGCCAATGCCGCCAATGACCACGATCAGCAGGATCTCGTAGGTCATGCTGGATTTGAAGGTGGTGGCCTGCACGCTGGCCTGATACATGGCAAGCATTGCGCCGGAGATACCGGCAAAGAAGCTGCTGATGATAAAGCTCATGCGCTTGTGGCTGGCAAGGTTGATGCCCATGGCTTCGGCAGCGATCTCGTCATCACGGATGGCTTTGAAGGCACGGCCATAGGTGGAGTTGATGAGCAGCAGAATGATGGCGATGCAGATGCCGGAGAAGAGGAAGGGCATCACGGTTTCCAGATGCAGGGTCGTGCCGCCCAGCGAAAGGTTGAAGCTGGCAAAGCTGGTAAAGCCGTACAGAAGGTTGGAGCCGTTGGTCAGCGGGCCAAAGCCCTCGTAAACCACGGCGGCACGGATGATCTCGGCAAAGCCCAGTGTAGCAATGGCAAGATAATCGCTCTTGAGCTTCAGCACCGGCAGGCCGATGAGGAAGGCGAACAGCGCTGCGATAAAACCGGCCAGGATCAGACAGAAGACAACGCCCAGCAGCAGGCCGAAGCCGCCCAGAGGTTTGGAGAGCAGTTCCGGGATGGAGAAGCCGATGCCGCCGTTTGCATAGCGCTGATAGATGGACTTCTGCGAAGCGGCGGGAATGGTGAGGATGGCGTAGGTGTAGGCACCCAGCAGCATAAAGCCTGCCTGACCCAGACTGAACAGGCCGGTAAAGCCGTTCAGCAGGTTCATGGAGACAGCCACCAGTGCATAGATGGCACCCTTGCGCAGCACGGTGAGCAGCATGGAGGGCACAAAGCTCAGGTTATCCAGTGCCAGCAGCACCACCAGCAGAGCGGCCAGCGCCAGTGCGGCCCGGAGATAGATGCGTTTTTTCTCTTGTTTCATGGTCATCACACTTTCTCGGTCAGGTTTTCACTGAACAGGCCGGTAGGCTTGACGGCCAGAACCACGATCAGCAGTGCAAAGGTGAACGCATCACTGAAGGTGGTAGCGCCTGCACCTTTAATAAGGCTCTCGCAGATGCCGATGATGAAGCCGCCGATCACCGCACCGGGAATGGAGCCGATGCCGCCGAACACCGCAGCCACAAAGGCTTTCAGGCCGGGCATCGCACCCACAGTGGGGGTGACTGCCGTGTAGTTGGAAAAATACATCATGGAGCCGATAGCCGCAAGAAAGCTGCCCACCGCAAAGGTAAAGGAGATGACATTGTTGATCTTGATGCCCATCAGCTGGGCGGTCTCAAAATCGCGGGAAGCGGCGCGCATGGCCATGCCGATCTTGGTCTTCTGGATCAGGGTAACAAGTGCTACCACCAGCACAATGACGAGGAACGGCGTTACCACCGTCACCCGCTTGGTCTGGCAGCCCAGTACCGTGACGGTGTCGCTGATCCACGGCAGGGCAGGGTACTGCTTGGCCAGACCGCCGGTGACATACCACATCGAGTTCTGCAAAAGGTAGGACATACCGATCGCGGAGATCATTACCGACATGCGCGGCGCAGTGCGCAGGGGCTTGTAGGCGATCTTTTCCACTGCGATGCCCAGCAGTACCGTTGCCACCACCACCAGCGGGATGGAAATGGTCAGCGGAAGGGAAGCAGTAGCGTACACCATCAGAAAACCGGCTACGGTAAAGATATCGCCGTGGGCAAAGTTGATCAGGCGCAGGATGCCGTACACCATCGTGTAGCCAATGGCGATCAATGCATACTGGCCGCCCACCGAGATACCTGCCAGCAAATAGGGCAGAAACTTTGCAGCCATAAGGGAAACCCTCCATTTCTTACAACTTTTAATAAAATAAACTCCTCCAGTCACCTCCGGTGACAGCCCCCTCCCAGAGGGGGCCAAACCTGCCGGAAGGCTACAAAAAGGCTCCCTCATTAAGGGAGTTGGCAACGCCGTCAGGCGTTGACTGAGGGAGCTTAAAATTTTGTTCAGCCTTCCACGCTCTGAGTCTTGACGAACTCAAATGCGCCGTCGGCAGCTTTCTTGATGTAAGCCATATCCTTGTTGGCATCACCGGTGGTCTGGTCAAAGGTGATGTTGCCGGTCACGCCGTCGTAGTTTACGCCGTACAGGGCATCGCGGATGGCGGTGCCGTCGGTGCTGCCTGCTGCCTTGATGGCTTCCAGAGCCACCATGTAGCCGTCGTAGCCCAGTGCAGAAACAGCTGCCACGATGTCATTGCCGCCGTTGTTGGTCAGCTTCTGGCTGTCGGCGTTCAGCCACTCCTTAAAGCCGGTCACGAACTCCTTGGCTGCGCCGGAATCATCGTTCTCATCAAAGAAGGTGGAGCAATACACCTGCACGCTGGTGCCCTTCTGGGCATCCAGAATAACGCTGGACTCCCATGTGTCGCCTGCGGTAATGGGTTTGTCAAAGCCTGCAGAAGCAGCCTGTGTGATGATCTGGGCTGCGTAGGTGGTGGCGCAGGGAGCAAAGATCACATCTGCACCGGCGTTGATGGCGTTCTGGATGTAGGCGGAGAAGTCCGAGGTGCCCTCGGGGAACTGCTCGCTGGTAACAGTGCCGCCCAGATCCTCAAAAGCGTTGACGAAGTAGGTGGCCAGACCGGAGCCGTAGTCCTCGCCCAGCATGCTCAGCACGTAGGCGTTGGCAGCACTGAATTCATCCTTTGCAAAGTTTGCCATGACCGAGCCCTGGAACGGGTCAAGGAAGCAGACACGGAAGTAGTAGGGGTTGGCCTCAGTCACGGCGGGGTTGGTGCAGGAGCAGCCAATGGCCGGGATGGAAGCGGACTGGAAGGTGGGAGCGGCTGCAATGGAAACACCGGAGCCGTAGCTGCCCAGCACGATGGAGACTTTCTTGGAGACCAGCTCCTGTGCAGCAGTCACGGCCTTATCGGTGCTGGACTGGTTATCCACTTCCACCAGCTCCACGTTATAGGTCTCACCGCCGATCTCCACGGTGGGAGCAAGGCTGTTGGCATACTCGACACCCAGCACTTCCTGCTTGCCGCCTGCGCCGTTATCACCGGAAGCCGGTTCAAACACGCCGATCTTAATGGTCTTGCCGCCTGCAGAAGAGCCGCTTGCGGAACCGCCAGAAGAAGAGCAGCCTGCCAAAGCTGCTGCTGCGGTGATGCCTGCCGCTTTCAGGAAATCACGACGCGAAATGAATGCTTTCATAAGAATTGCCTCCTCTATTATTTCTTGACACTTTCCCAGATAAAACAAGAAAAACCCGCAACGGCGCAGTGATCCTCAGATCCTGCATCGTTGCGGGTTTCTTAGCATTGTTTTAGCACATGAAAAGGAACTTGTCTAGGCTGAATATGAATTTTTTTAAATTTTCGTCAGATGATAAAAAGAAACTGTATTTGAACAGCGTGCATTTTGGGCGGTTTTGATACAGGCTGTCTTTTGATTAAATACAGATTTGCCGTAAGGGTCATACTTTAATCCGCTGCACGTCCCAGCCGCATCTTGAAATCGCTGTAGCCGAACTTCACCAGCTCCCGGCAGGTGCCGTTTTCGTCCATTGCCCAGATGGGCGGCAGCGGCATCCCGTTGAAGGTGTTGTTCTTGCAGGTGGTGTAGATGGCCATATCGCCGAAAATGAGCCTTTGCCCCTCGGTGAGCGGGGAGGCAAAGCTGTAGTCGCCCACCACATCCCCGGCAAGGCAGGTGGGGCCGCCAAGGCGGATGAGGTACGGCTTTTCGCCGGGGTCCCCGGCATCCAGCAGCGGCGGGCGGTAGGGCATCTCGATCACATCCGGGGTGTGGCAGGCCGCAGACATGTCCAGAATGGCAAGGCTCGTCTCGCCATTTTGCAAAGTATCCAGCACAGTGGTAACAAGATACCCGGCGTTCAGCGCCCATGCTTCGCCCGGCTCCAGATACACCTGCACGCCGTACTTTTTCTGTGTTTCGGTAATGCACTGTTCCAGCGTGGCAAGGCGGTAGCCGGGGCGGGTGATATGGTGCCCGCCGCCAAAGTTGAGCCACTTCATCCGGGGCAGAAGCCCCCCGAACTTTGCTTCCACCGCCGCCAGCGTCAGGGCCAGTGCATCGGCATCCTGTTCGCACAGGGTGTGGAAGTGCAGTCCGTCCAGTAATTCGGGCAGGGCCGGGTCTGCCTGCACGGCGGCATCCCACTGGGCGCGGGTGGTGCCAAGGCGGCTGCCCGGGGCGCAGGGGTCGTAAATTGCATGGCCTTCCTGCGTGGAGCACTCCGGGTTCAGCCGCAGGCCCACGCTCTTGCCCGCCGCTTTTGCTGCCGGGCCGAACTTTGCCAGCTGGCTGGGCGAATTGAACACGATGTGGTCGGCGTACTGCAGCAGCTCCGCGAACTCGTCTGCCCGGTAGGCCGCGCAGAACACATGGTTCTCTTTTTCCGGCAGCTCTTCTTTGCCAAGGCGGCTCTCGTACAGGCCGCTGGCCTCGGTGCCCGCCAGATAAGGAGCCAGCACCGGGTAAACATTAAAGTTGGAAAAAGCCTTCTGCGCCAGCAGAATTTTGCAGCCGGTGCGCTGCTGCACCCCCAGCAGAAGTTCGCCGTTGCGGCGCAGCTGCCCTTCGTCCAGCAGGTAGCAGGGGGTGGGCAGAGAGGCAAGCGCTTCCCAAGAAAGGTTTGCAAGGCCCGCAAAGGGCGGGCGGCTGTCGCGCACCCGCATCAGTCCACCAGAGCCGGGCTGTGGCTCTCGGAACGGGGCAGGCCGTACTTGTCCAGAGCGTCCAGATACGGGTCCGGATCAAACTCTTCCACAGTGTGCACGCCCTTGGTGGTCCACTTGCCGGTGAGCAGCATCAGTGCGCCGCACATGGCCGGTACGCCGGTGGTGTAGCTGATGGCCTGAGAGCCGACCTCCTTGTAGCACTCCTGATGGTCGCACACATTATAAATATAGTAGGTCTTTTCCTTGCCGTCCTTCTTGCCGGTGAAGATGCAGCCGATGTTGGTCTTGCCCTTGGTGCGGGGGCCAAGGCTGGCGGGGTCCGGCAGCAGAGCCTTGAGGAACTGGATGGGCACGATCTCCTGCCCGTTGAAGTTGACCGGGGTGGTGGACAGCATGCCCACATCCTCCAGACAGCGCATGTGGTCGAGATAGCTCTGGCCAAAGGTCATGAAGAAGCGGATGCGCTTTGCCTCCGGGATGTTCTTGGCAAGGGACTCGATCTCCTCGTGGTGCAGCAGGTACATATCCTTGTCGCCCACCTGATCGAAGTTGTATTCCCGCTTGATGCTCATAGCCGGGATCTCCACCCAGTGGCCGTTCTCCCAGTAGCTGCCGGGAGCGGACACCTCGCGCAGGTTGATCTCGGGGTTGAAGTTGGTGGCAAAGGCATAGCCGTGGTCGCCGCCGTTGCAGTCCAGAATGTCGATGGTGTCGATGGTATCGAACTCGTGCTTCTTGGCGTAGGCGCAGTAAGCCTGGGTCACGCCCGGGTCGAAGCCGCTGCCCAGCAGGGCGGTGAGGCCGGCTTCCTCAAACTTTTTGGCGTAGGCCCACTGCCAGCTGTAATCAAAGTAGGCGGAGAAGCCTGCTTCCTTGCAGCGCTTTTCATAGATAGCGCGCCATTCCGGGTCATCGGTATTTTCCGGCTCATAGTTGGCGGTATCCATATAGTTGACGCCGCAGGCCAGGCAGGCATCCATGATGGTCAGATCCTGATAGGGCAGGGCAATGTTCATGACCAGATCGGGCTTGTAGCTGTTGATAAGATCGCACAGCTGCTGCACATCATCGGCATCCACCTGGGCGGTGGTGATTTTTGTTTTGGTGTTGGGGGCCAGCTTTGCCGCCAGGGCATCGCACTTGGACTTGGTGCGGCTGGCAATGCACAGCTCGGTAAAAACATCGCTGACCTGGCAGCACTTGGAGATGGCTACACTGGCCACGCCGCCGCAGCCGATAACAAGAACTTTGCTCATGATGGAACTCCTTTATGTTTGAATTTATAATAGATTTTTACTTTTCTTTTTTAATAATTAAAACACATCCAACAACACCAATTACGGCAACAATTCCAGTAGCAATATATTTTTCAATATTATCAATTGTTTTTGGATTTTCAACCACTTCTTTTACTACACTAAATTCTGTACTTGCTTCTCCATTACTAAACATAACTTTTAATGTATGTTTACCAACACTTAACTTACTTACAAATTCATTATTAAATGTTATAATTGTACTTCCTTCAGTAACTTTATAATTACTTATATCAACTAACTCATTATCAATATATACTTTATCAAATAAACTATAATTAGCATCAATCTTAAATGTCATATTACTATCTTTATTTAAAGTATATTTTTGATTTTCACCCTCAAGAAATTCATATTCTTTAGAAGTATTTCCATTATTTACATATTTGAATGTAAACTCATATTTACATCTAGTATAATAATCATATCTTGTTTCAAATATAATTCCATCAACAGTACTTTCATAATTGAATGCAGAACCTGTATATTGAGTATGAAACCCTTTAAAAACTTCACTTTCTTTATTTCCAACATTTACTGCGGTTAATATTGCTTTATTTTCAGCTTTTATCCCAACTATTTTTATAACAGCTTCACTTTCATTATCTGTTAATGCTAAACCATTATAATCTCTCCTATAATATAATGTTTTTTCTAAATCTGCAAATGATTTTAATCCTTCTGTTAATTCATCATTCTTAGAAAAATCTATTACATATTCCTTACCATTAGTTAAGTCAACAACACCTTTTGATGATATGTCATTATATATATTTTCAACTTTGGTATTAATAGCAATATTTGCTTTTTCAAATTTAATATTTAATTTACCGTTAAATTTACTTGATTCTAATTTAAATGAAGGTTTTGTGCCCTCTACTATTGATGTAGAAATAGGATAGTACCAATTATTAATTCTCAATCGTACTGCTCCCGGTTTTGTAACACCTACAGTTTCATTTTCAATTTCTTCAATAACAAACTTATACTCCGATTCGTTTAAATCAATTACCATATTATTTGAAATATCAACAACTAAATCATCATCTTTAAATAATTGCACATTTGCTACGTTGCTATATTCTACATACCCATCATGAATAATTCCACCTGTAAATTTTAAAGTTACTTCATTTTTTTCTAATGCCTTAACATTAAACATAACTGCAAAAGCTAAAATTATTGTTAAAATTATTTTTTTCATGTTCTCTCTCCTATTCTGTGAAATCCTTTATTTCTTCTTCAAAACAATCTTTATAATTATATTCAACATACTTTTTATCACGATTTACAAATGTATCTTTAATTGGTATCAAAGTATAATCTTTTAAAATTACATATTCATACGTAAACGTTAAAACTTCATCGTAATATTTAGACAACATTTTCATTTTTAATGTTCCTGTTGTTCTTTCTCCATCTTTATAATAATCAACTATTTCATAAAAAGCTTTATCAGTTCTAATAATTCTATCATTGTAAACATTTAATATTTTTTCTCCCACATAATTACCATCAACTTTAGTTTTAGAAAAACCATAATTTTTTTTATTAATAAAATCATACCATGGAACACTCAACTTATAAATAACATTATCTTTAACCATATGCATATTAAATATCAAGTCGTAATCTAATATTTCACCATATGTTTCTTTAGTATATGAATCATAAAACATCTTTAACTCATATGTTGCATTTTGAAACATATTATAACCACTTTTAATTTCATTATCTACATTAGTATCTTCAATTCTATAATAAACATCATCACTTGTAAAAAAATGAATATCAGCCCCATAAGGAATACCTATATTAACTATTTTTAAATTATCTGGAATATCTAATACTTTTACATAACTAAATTCTCCATTTTTTAACTTTGCAGGATCAAATATATATGCCTTATTATTACTTATAAAAGTATATTCATTAAAATATGTACTTTCATTTAATACTTCTCCCCCTAAAAACTTTTTATAGTCATCAACACTTTTATTACTATTTTTAGTGGCTTCTTCAACTAATGATGTTTTATTTTTATCATTTTTATCACCATTATTAGTGTTATCTTTTTTATTAAATAAAATCAAACAAATTACTAACAATACTAAAAGAATACTACCTACAATTATCCATATTTTTTTATTTTTCATTATCCACCTATTTTTTCAATATAACCATCTGTTTTTTTAGTATACATATCATCACTTATAGATTTATATCTTTCACCACTATAATCATCAGTAAATCCATTATAAGCCTTATAAATTTCACTAGTTTCAGTATCATATACTCTTTCATAACCAAGTATTGCATCACTTTGTTTTTGACTCATAATATCGTATGTTGTACTTCTTTTTTCCCAAGCACTCATATAAGAATCAAAAGCAGCTTGAACACTTGCACTAAGTTTTAAAGCATTAGCTGTTTCGGTATTGTTATTTTCAATAGTTTTATTTACATAAGAACTCTTAAACTCTATAGAATTAATAGATTTAGTTAACACATCTTCATAATCTATAAAATAATCTTTTTCACAAGTAATAGCATAAATATCATAAATCATATAATAAGTTGTATCCATTCCCAAATTATAACCATTACCAAAGTTTACAACACTTGCCATAAACATACCTTCACCATCATTATTTTTTTCATCTTTAAATGTTGCCCTTAAAACTTTACTATCCATGGCATGACTTTTCATTGATGCGCTAGAATCA
>ENA-ORMS01003249-ORMS01003249.1-human-gut-metagenome-genome-assembly--contig:-NODE-3249-length-10764-cov-7.354375_pt1 | contig 10764 bp, 8 predicted proteins | sample MGYA00242104_ERZ508997 | MGnify/ENA primary metagenome ERZ508997 (study PRJEB26280, sample SAMEA2338704) | human gut metagenome | biome: human gut; feature: human-associated habitat; material: faeces... | reverse complement strand
CGATTGCATTTCAGATAGGGAGTTACTGAGTTACTGAGTTGATGAGTTACTGAGTTGATGAGTTATTGAGTTACTGAGTTATTGAGTTACTGAGTTGATGAGTTGGGGGGAGAGTTGAAATAAAAAAGGTGTTTATATACATAATTTACCCAAAATGTAAGTTTATAAGTATAAACATGTATATAACTGCCTAAAGAATACAAGGCTACAAAAAAGAATAAACTTTTTTGTAGCCTTGTATTTTATGGAGCCGTTATTTAACGATTACGAGAAAATAATTCTTTTTGCCACTTTGGGCGAGGATATATTTTCCGTCGATGAGGTGAGATTCACCGATGATGGTTTCTTCACCCTGTACTTTTTCTTTATTGATACCGATAGCATTGGATTTCAAAGCTCTGCGGGCTTCTCCTTTGGAAGACATGATGGCTGTTTTATCGGCTAAGAAGTCGACAATGGAGATACCTGCTTTTAAATCGGCCGCCGCAATTTCGTATTGGGGAACCCCTTCGAATACGGACAGGAAAGTATTTTCATCGATTTTCCTCAAGGTCTCGGAGGTTGCATTCCCAAAGAGGATTTGGGAGGCTTCCAGGGCCAGGTTGTAAGCTTCTTCCCCATGGATCAGGCAAGTAATTTCTTTTGCCAGGGTTTTCTGTAATTTCCTGAGGTGCGGAGCTTCCCGGTGTTCAGCGATCAAAGCATCGATCCGAGCGGGAGGCAGGATGGTGAAGATTTTGACATAACGTGCGGCATCTTCATCGGTGGTATTCAACCAGAACTGATAAAATTTATAAGGGGAAGTACGTTCGGGATCTAACCAGATATTCCCCGATTCGGTTTTCCCGAATTTTTTTCCATCACTCTTGGTCATCAGCGGCCAGGTCAAGCCATAAGCGTCGAGCCCTTCTTTACGACGGATCAATTCGCCTCCGGTAGTAATATTTCCCCATTGGTCGGAACCTCCCATCTGCAACATACAACCGTAGTTTTTACGCAGATGAAGGAAATCGTATCCCTGCACCAGCTGATAGGTGAATTCTGTAAACGACATACCCTGGGCCGACTCGCTACTGAGGCGTTTTTTTACGGAATCTTTAGCCATCATATAGTTGACGGTAATATGCTTACCGATTTCACGGATGAAATCCAGAAATGAGAATTGTTTCATCCAATCGTAGTTATTCAGCATAATAGCAGCATTGGAAGCAGTGGAGTTGAAATCGATAAACCGGGATAACTGAGCTTTGATCCCGGCCATATTTTTACGGATAGTCTCTTCGTCCAATAAGTTTCTTTCCTGTGATTTGCCACTAGGATCGCCGATCATACCGGTAGCTCCACCGATAATAAAAATCGGTTTGTGCCCGGCCATCTGAAAGTGTTTCATCATCATCACAGAGACCAGATGTCCGACATGCAGAGAATCGGCAGTCGGGTCGATACCTACGTATGCCGTAGTTTGTCCTTTAGCCAATAGTTCTTCTGTTCCCGGCATGATATCATGAATCATGCCTCTCCATTTTAATTCATCAACAAAATTCATCGTATTCTATTTTATATCGTTTCAAAAGCGGATCGTGTTGTACATCTGTTGTGCAAAGTTAAGAAAAGGATCGAATAACAAACTGTTCTCCCTGGTTTCTTCGCTGATAAAATGGAATTTATCGTTCAAAGCATCGACAATCATTAAAAGTACACAAACCATAATGAAATATTTTGCGATACCGAGGAGGGTGCCAAGCAGTTTATTGACCAACCCCAACGAAATAATATCGACCAGTCTGGTCAACATCTTCCCCAGCAAATAGACTGCAATCACAACCAACAGGAAGGTAACGGCCAAAGCGATATAAGACAAGTAACGGGACGTGATATTCAGGAAGTCTTTCAATATCCCTTCGGTAAAAGGGCTGTAGCGTATGGCAATGAAAACCCCCAATATCAGCCCGGCTAAAGTGGCGACCTCGATAATCAATCCTTTCGAGAATCCACGGAAAGCGCCGTATAGTAAAAACAAGAGAATAACAATGTCAATATAGTTCATGGCAAATCCGATTTAAACGGGTTTCAAAGATACGAATTTATCGGGAGCATTTTTCCCTTTCATTTTCTATTATTTGATAAATTCTTAGTATTTTCGCCAATTGGTAAATAGGGTTCTTATACCCCCTTGTTAATATATCACTTTATAAAAACAAAATATAATGTACAGAACACACACATGCGGAGCACTTCGGATTGAAAATGTAAACGAGAATGTCTGTTTGAGTGGCTGGGTTCAGAAAATCAGAAACCTGGGAGCCATGACATTTATCGATCTCCGCGACAGATACGGAATTACCCAATTGGTGGCAGAAGAATCTGCTTCTGAAGAGATAAAAAAACAAGTGGCACAGTTAGGACGGGAATTTGTGATTCAAATTCAAGGTAAGGTGGTGGAGAGAGCCAGTAAAAACAATAAAATACCAACAGGAGAGATCGAAATTATCTTAGATACGGTAAAGATTCTGAGCCGTTCGGAGATACCTCCTTTTACTATCGAAGACAATACGGACGGGGGTGACGAGATCCGGATGAAATACCGTTATCTCGATTTACGCCGGCAAATGGTGCGCAGGAACCTGGAATTGCGTCACCGGATGGCGCATTTGGTACGTAATTTCCTGGATGGCAAGCAATTTATGGAGGTAGAGACGCCGGTATTGATCAAGAGTACTCCCGAAGGAGCCCGTGATTTTGTGGTGCCTTCGCGGATGAATCAGGGACAGTTTTATGCATTACCGCAAAGCCCGCAGACTTTCAAACAACTGTTGATGGTCGCCGGTTTCGACCGATACTATCAGATTGTGAAATGTTTCCGGGACGAGGACCTTCGGGCAGACCGTCAACCTGAATTCACTCAGATCGACTGTGAAATGTCGTTTGTAGAACGGGAAGATGTGCTCGGTATTTTCGAAGATATGATCCGCCATCTTTTTAAAGAAATCAGAGGTATCGATATCCCGGCATTTCCGCGGATGACGTGGCATGAAGCGATGGAGCAATATGGTTGTGACAAACCGGATATCCGTTTCGGTATGAAATTCGCAGACCTGACCCGTCTGGCCCGAACCAAGGACTTTGCAGTATTCAACAGTGCAGAATATATCGGAGGGATTTGTGTCCCGGGTTGTGCTTCGTATACCCGTAAGCAGCTGGACGAGCTGACCGATTTCGTGAAGCGTCCGCAGGTAGGAGCGAAAGGATTGGTGTATGTCAAATACAATGAAGACGGCAGCATAAAATCGTCGGTAGATAAATTCTATACGGCCGAAGAGCTGAAAGTATGGCTAGACACCTGCCAAGCTCAACCGGGCGATCTGCTCCTAATCTTATGCGGAGCGAAAAACAAAACTTTACCCCAGTTGTGTGAGCTTCGTCTGGAAATGGGAAACCGGCTGGGATTGAGAGATAAAAATGTATTCAAACCGTTATGGATCGTCGACTTTCCGTTGTTGGAATGGGATGAAGAGACACAACGTTTTTATGCGATGCACCATCCGTTCACCTCTCCGAATCCAGAGGATATCGATTTGATGGAAACACGGCCGGGAGATGTGAGAGCGAATGCCTACGACATGGTGATCAACGGCGTGGAAGTAGGGGGAGGTTCTATCCGGATCCATGATACAGCATTGCAGCAACGGATGTTCAAATGCCTGGGATTTACCCCGGAGCAAGCTGAAAAACAATTCGGTTTCCTGTTGAATGCTTTCAAATACGGCGCTCCTCCTCACGGTGGTATCGCCTTCGGTTTCGACCGTTTGGTTTCTATGTTTGCAGGCCTGGACAGCATTCGAGACACCATCGCTTTCCCGAAAAACAATTCGGGCCGGGATGTGATGATCGATTCTCCGTCGGAGATTTCGGCCGAGCAATTCAAGGAATTAGGCATTAAACTGAATCAATGATTTACCCCTAAATTCATACAAGTGTTTAAGGATGTAATCGGACATGAAGATATCAAGCAAAGACTGATCACCTCTCTCCGGACGGGTCGGATCAGTCATGCCCAACTATTTGCCGGAGAAACGGGATACGGTTCTCTGGCTTTAGCTTTGGCATTCGCCCAATATGTCTTTTGCACAGGTGATAAAAAAGAAGATGCCTGCGGAGAATGCCCTTCATGTAGGAAAATACAGAAATACATCCATCCGGATCTGCACTTTGTATTTCCGGTTGTCCGGAAAACAAAAAGCCCGGTCAGTGATGAATATATCAACGAATGGCGGCGTCTGCTGACGCGGACGAATTATTTCGGTCTGGAAGAATGGTATACGGAAATGGGAGTAGAGGATAATGCACAAGCCGCGATATATACCGAAGAAAGTGCCAATATTCTCCGTAAGCTGAACCTGAAATCATTCGAATCGGATTATAAGATTCTGGTGATGTGGTTGCCGGAAAAGATGAATCCGGAATGCTCGAACAAACTGTTAAAGATCATCGAGGAGCCGTTCGACAAGACATTGTTTCTGATGGTTTCGGAGCATCCGGAACAGATCATCAATACGATACAATCGCGTTTGCAGCGTATTCACATTCCTCCCCTGCATCAGGAGCAAATACAACGACAGCTGATAGCTGAAAAAGGAATCGCTGCACAAAAAGCGGAAGAATATGCCCATGTGGCTTCGGGGAACTGGTATAAAGCCCTGCGGTTGCTGGACGAAACAGAAGAGCAAATTTACAACCAGGAAAAATTTATCAGCCTCATGCGGCTGTGCTGGGAAAGAAAAATGCTTCCGGTGAATGAATGGGTCAATGAAATATGCAGCCTTGGAAGAGAAAGGCAAAAGAATTTCTTAGCGCATGCCTCACGGATGATCCGGGAAAATTTTGTCCGGAATTTCGGTTTGGAGCAACTGAATTATATGACGGAACGGGAGAAAAATTTCTCACAACGCTTTGCCCCTTATGTACATGAAGGAAATGTCATTCCATTGAGCAACGAGTTCGAGCGTGCTTATAGCGACATCAGCCGGAACGGAAATGCAAAAATCATTTTTACGGATCTCTGCATAAAAGTCATGCAAAATATCAGACCCAATTGAAACTGTTTTCACGTACAATAATATATAATGAAAAAATCAATTTATGAACGATATACACAATAACGAAAATATAAGCCAGGAAGAAGAATTCGTTTCGCCCGGGCAAGAAAAAGTAAACGGCAAAGCGACGCCTGAGCAATCGGGGCCTTCGACCGGGGAGCCCCGTGAACAACCGGGAGAACCGACGGAGGAAGCCGTAGAGATCGAAGAGACGGAAGAGATAGAAATTATCGAAGCCGGGGAATTTACAGTCCCGAAAAAAGAAGAGGAAGAAGAGGAAATTCAGGAACTTCATACGAAGCATCCGCGGCGGGATGTACCGGTAATCGACCATCGTTTGCTAGCGGGGAAATTGACGGTATACGACTGGCTGGAAGATCTGCCTGCGACGGATTGTGCCCCGGAGATCGTAGAAGTAAGGTTTAAAAATACACGGAAAGGGTTTTACAGCAATCCGTCGAAACTAGCTTTAAAAGCAGGAGATATCGTGGCGGTTGAAGCAGCCTTGGGACACGATATCGGGGTGGTATCTTTATCGGGTGAACTGGTAAAGGAACAAATCCGGATCAAACGGGTGGATCTCGAGCGGAATCCGCTGAAGAAGGTATACCGGAAGGCCAAACCCCACGACATCGAGAAATGGCAACAAGCCATTGCTTTAGAGCACGATACGATGATCCGTTCGCGGAAAATCGCAGCCGACCTGAAACTGAATATGAAGATCGGTGATGTGGAGTATCAGGGAGATAAAACAAAAGCTATATTTTATTATATCGCAGACGACCGGGTGGATTTCCGGACGCTGATCAAGGTGTTGGCGGAGACTTTCCATATCCGTATCGAAATGAAACAGATCGGGACACGTCAGGAAGCAGGCAGAATCGGGGGTATCGGTCCCTGCGGACGCAAATTATGCTGTTCGACTTTTATCACCAATTTTATTTCGGTGTCGACCTCAGCCGCCCGCTATCAGGATATTTCGCTGAATCCTCAGAAGCTGGCCGGACAGTGCGGGAAACTGAAATGTTGTCTGAACTATGAAGTGGATGCGTACGTCGATGCGCAGAAAGATTTCCCTTCGACCAATATTACTTTAAATACGGGAGAGGGTTTGCTTTACCATCAAAAAACGGATATCTTCGGTCAGATGACGTCTTATAGTACGGATAAAGAAGGGAAGGGTATTTTTATCCAGATTCCGGTAAAACGGGTAAAGGAAATCATCGCGATGAACCGGAAAGGAATTATTCCTCCAAAAGCGGTAGAAGAAAGCGGAAATACCCCGACAGATATAAAATATACGGACGGCGTGGGAGAAGAAAGCCTGAACCGTTTCGACGAAAAGAAGCAGAAGAAGCGTCATTCCAGGCAACGAAATAATAATAATCGTGAAAATGGAAACTCTAACACTCCCCGTAACGAAAAAAATGAAAGAAACGGAGAACGGGGAGGACAACGGCCTTTCCGTAACGGCCCGAGACAGGATCAGCGCAGAGATTCGAGACCTATACAAAGGCCCAAGCCACGAACCGATCAGCATTCACAATCCAAAACTGAACAATGATGCAAAACTATCGTCCTTTTACCGGTATTACCCCTGCTGTCAAAATTTTATTGATTCTGAACATCGTGATGTACTTTCTGAGTATGTTTATCGATAGCCGGATGCATGTGGATACAGCCCATCTATTAGGACTTCATTTGCCGCAATCTGTCTTTTGGCGCCCATGGCAATATGTTACACATATGTTTATGCACGGGTCTTTCGGGCATTTGTTTTTCAATATGTTCGCTCTTTTTATGTTCGGCCGGATACTGGAATCGGTATGGGGAACGCAGCGTTTTCTGATTTTCTATTTTGTCTGCGGTATCGGAGCGGGCTTGCTGAATAGTGCGGTCGGCTGGTTGGAAATCCACCGGCTGATGGAGCAATATTATGCCTTCCAGAATGCGCCTTCTCCTGCGCTTTTAGCGCAGCTTGTGGAGCGTCAGCTAGGCCATCCGGCCCAGTGGGTGTGGGAGGTGGTGGATAATTGGACCAACAATCCGGATTCGCAACAATACATTGTAGCAGGGAAACAACTCTTCCGTCAGATCGTAGAACTGAAAGTAAATGTCCCGATGATCGGGGCTTCGGGAGCGATATTCGGTATCTTGCTGGCATTCGGAATGCTGTTTCCGAATACGGAATTGTATCTGATGTTTATACCTATTCCGATCAAAGCAAAGTATTTTGTATTGGGATACGGTCTGCTGGAGCTTTTCCTGGGCATGCAGAATAGCGCAACGGACAATGTAGCCCATTTCGCTCATCTGGGAGGGATGTTGTTCGGTTTCTTTATGGTCAAATACTGGAGTAAAAACAGGCGAAGGTTCTATTAAGAGATGATGTATTACAACAATTACGGCGGAAATTTTTCAGAAGGAATCCGGGAAGGGATCAAAAATTCTTTCCGGAAGGGTTCTTCTCTCACCCGTCTGATTTATATCAATTGCGGGATTTTTCTTGCTTTGAAGTTGATATATATCATGATGTTGTTGTTGGGGAAAGGAGAAGAATTTTATCCGACATTGCTGGAATGGATCGGCGTGCCGGCAGATCCGGAGTATTTATTGAGCCGTCCGTGGACGATCTTCACCTATATGTTTACTCAGTTCGATTTTTTACATCTGTTGTTCAATATGTTATGGCTTTATTGGTTCGGGAGTTTTTTCCTGAATTACTTTACGGAACGTAAATTAACAGGTGTCTATCTTTTGGGTGGCCTATTCGGAGGTTTGCTGTATATTGCGGCCTATAATATTTTCCCTTATTTCAGTGAGCCTCAAATCAGTCCTTTCCCCCGCCCGGCGCTACGGCTGACCTCGTGGGCTATCGGTTCGTCGGCTTCTGTGATGGCAATCGTCTTTGCGGTATGTACTTATCTGCCGCAACATAAGGTCTATATTTTCCTGCTCGGACCGGTGAAACTGGTTTATCTGGCGTTGTTTACCGCCCTGATCGATATTATGAGTATATCTTCGGGAAATGCGGGGGGACATATCGCCCATTTAGGCGGAGCCCTGTTCGGGTGGTTCTTTATCGTGGGAGTGAGAAGAAACCGGGACTTTGCTTCAGGAATCGTGAATTTTTTCGAAGGGATCGGACGGCTCTTCCAGCGGAAGAAGAAGATGAGGGTGAGGTATAAGAAGCATGTCTCGGAAATGAACGACCGGGAATACAATGCCCATAAGAAGAACGAGCAAGAACGGATCAACGAGATTCTGGATAAAATCTCGCGTTCGGGTTACGAAAGCCTGACCCGGGAAGAAAAAGCAATCCTCTTCAAGGCTAAAAACTGATTTTATGGAGGTAAGTAAACCAGATAGCAGTTCTTTATCAAACCAGAAGTGTTTTCCCTACTATGCTGAAAATATTGGATAAGATTGTATATATCGTCAGTTTGATCGCTGCGTTCGGGTTAATAGGAGCATATCTTTCCCCTATAATCAACCCCAATACCTTTGTCTTTTTTTCGTTACTGGGTTTGGCTTATCCTTATCTTCTGATCGGCAATTTTATCCTTTTACTGTACTGGATTTTCCGTTGGAAGCGGAGGACCTGGCAGATCGTAGTCGTGATTGCGATCGGGTATCCGACTTTCAGGACTTACTACGGGACAGCGAAAACCGAAACAGGGGATGCTTCGTACGATTTGTCGCTCTTGTCGTACAATATCCGTTATTTCGATGTGTATGGCTGGAGTAATCAGAAAAACACGAGGGAAAAATTATTCAATTATCTGAATAAATTCGACGGGGATGTGATCTGCTTGCAGGAATTTCTAATGAACGGGAATCCGGACCGACGGAAAACGGTAATCGAACAATTGCATACCTACCCCTATTATTATATCGAGAAGGATATGGCTATTTTTTCCAGGCTCCCGATTCTGCACAAAGGACACCTGACTTTCGCCCCTGGTTACAGCAGTTCTTGTATTTACGGAGATTTCAAGCTAGGAAAAGATACGGTGCGGTTGTACAGTGTTCACCTGGAATCCTACAAGCTGGGCAAGAAGGAGCGGCAATTTATGAAAGAAATCAGCTCAGGGCTGAAAGGTAACGATATCCCCGAAGGGGTGAAGAATCTCACGACACGCTTAATGATAGCGAACAAAAACCGGGCACATCAGGCGGAGGAAATTCAACGGCATATCGACGGAAGCCCTTATCCTGTGATATTGTGCGGCGACTTCAACGATACTCCTCTCTCCTATACTTACAGGCAATTAAGCAGGAAGTTAACGGATAGTTTTATTGAAAAAGGCCGGGGCATCGGCAATACTTACATCGGAGAGTTTCCCTCTTTCCGCATCGATTACGTCTTACATTCCCCGACACTATATACGGTGGGTTATATCCGGGAGGATATCACGCTTTCGGATCATTATCCGATCAAGGTGAAGATAAGGAAGGGAAGTTGATTTATCAGAAAATTCCGAAGATTATTTGGTGGATTTGGGGAATTATTCTATTTTTGCAGCGTTAAAGAAAATTATGGGGGGTTAGCTCAGTTGGCTAGAGCGCTTGCATGGCATGCAAGAGGTCATCGGTTCGACCCCGATATTCTCCACTAATAGAATGCAACACTATCAAAAAAGGTTGCACATGATCTTTGACATATTGGACAACACAAAAGATTCTTCAGAATCTCAGCAACATCACAAACGTGATGAAGCAACAAAACGAGAAACTGAAGAACGAGCTAAGTAAATTAAGCAATAAAGGTAATCTTCTAAGACGAAAGTTTTAGAAAAACGTACAACTTTCAGCAGACACCGCTTCAGTAGCAATACAGGAGTGGCAAACAAGTAAGAAAGGGCGTACGGTGGATGCCTAGGCTCTTGCAGGCGATGAAGGACGTGATAAGCTGCGATAAGTCACGAGGAGGTGCAAATAACCTTTGATTCGTGAATTTCCGAATGGGACAACCTGGCTGTCTGAAGGACAGTCGCACCACAATGTGGTGAGCGAACGCGGGGAACTGAAACATCTTAGTACCCGTAGGAAGAGAAAATAAACAATGATTCCCCAAGTAGTGGCGAGCGAACGGGGAAGAGCCCAAACCAACGATGTTCCGGCATCGTTGGGGTTGTAGGACTGCAATATCGCAAGAAGGATGGTGAGTGGAAGCGTTTGGAAAATCGCTCCAAAGATGGTGATAGACCAGTACACGAAGCCATACGAAGCGTAGCAGACTCCTGAGTAGCGCGGGACACGAGAAATCCTGTGTGAATCCGGCGGGACCATCCGCCAAGGCTAAATACTCGCAAGAGACCGATAGCGAACCAGTACCGTGAGGGAAAGGTGAAAAGCACTGCGAACAGCAGAGTGAAAAAGTTCCTGAAACCGTACGCCTACAAGCGGTTGGAGCACCTTTGGGTGTGACAGCGTGCCTTTTGCATAATGAACCTACGAGTTGCCGTCGCCGGCAAGGTTAAGAGCAAAGATGCTCGGAGCCGAAGCGAAAGCGAGTCCTAACGAGGCGCCAAGTCAGCGGCGGCAGACGCGAAACCAAGTGATCTACCCTTGTCCAGGTTGAAGTCCGGGTAACACCGGATGGAGGACCGAACCAATAAGCGTTGAAAAGCTTCTGGATGAGGTGAGGGTAGGAGTGAAAGGCCAA
>ENA-ORMS01003246-ORMS01003246.1-human-gut-metagenome-genome-assembly--contig:-NODE-3246-length-10770-cov-4.775828_pt1 | contig 10770 bp, 7 predicted proteins | sample MGYA00242104_ERZ508997 | MGnify/ENA primary metagenome ERZ508997 (study PRJEB26280, sample SAMEA2338704) | human gut metagenome | biome: human gut; feature: human-associated habitat; material: faeces... | reverse complement strand
TCAACTTGGCTATCAACTTTATCTCGCTTGTACTCCAACAGCTTCTTAACCGCAATCTCAGGGAAATCTATAATCGTTACATGAGAGTCAGCATTTGTCCAAAGCATATGGAACGCCAATTCTTTTTGAGCAACTTTTTTCTCTTCGAAAGATGACTGCCATGAGCAATACACATCCATCACTTCATAGTTATCAACAAATGCGGTTTCTGACTCATTTGTTGATCCTGAAAAAGCGATAACGTTGTTATCTGAATCATATACAAGACCCATCTTTTCGTGATAAATACCAAGTTGGTTGCGCCCGTGAGTAAATGCTATTTTAATATCCAGCTTACCGACCGCAATTAATGTAGCAAGCATATTGAGTCTTTCACTTTCAAAATAACTTGTCGGCTCTTTAAACTCTCGCATAATTGCGTTAGTTACTACTTGATCCCGAGATTCATAACCTTTTTGAATCGCGAGTATATCTTCTTCGGAAAGTCTGGGAGATGCAATCAGCTGAATGTGTCCGCCGTTAACGACCATCTCCGATATTCCCTTTGCAATTTGAATCAATGCTGTAGAAGAAAAGAAGCCGACTGCGCGCTTGTATTTAACTGCGCGAGATAAGACAGGGATATAAAAATCCTTAATGACATCGCTCTTACCAGATCTGTATTCAGTATTTAATTTGATATCTTTGAATGACATCATTACAAACTCCTTATTCCATCTAGCAATAAATCGATATCTTCTTCAGTATTGAAATATCCCACACTTACTCTAACTGTTCCACCAGATTTATGAGAGTCAATCAAATCATGAATATATGGTGCACAATGATAACCCGTTCTAACTGCCACATCGTATTCTTCGCTCAAAATTGTTCCAACATCATTTGCACTATATCCATCCACATTGAAGGAAAGAACACTAGTGTGATGCGTCGGCAAATACAACTTAACTCCGATCGCCCTCAACCCCTGAATTAGTCGTTCCATCAATTGTGCTTTTTTGTCGGCTATAACAGATATTCCGGTTGCTTTTAGCCATTTCAAAGAAGCGTTCAAGCTTGATATAGCAATGATATTCGCACTACCTACTTCAAAACCCACCGGAGAATCAGAAGCCATATTTAAGTTTAGTGAATCTGAACCTGTTCCTCCGGCAAGCACTGTTGCCAAGCGTGCTGTATATGCCGAAACAAAACCACCTATCCCCCAGGAAGCGTACAGGTTCTTGTGTCCTGCAAAAACGACATAATCAATATTAGACTTTTTCATGTTAAGGGGCTTAAGGCCAGCGGATTGCGAAGCATCAACAACAACTATTGCATCATGTTGCTTTGCAAGTTCCGTAATCGCTTCAATTGGAACAATTGCTCCTGTTACATTGCTTATATGATTCACGAACACATAATCTGGTGGGTTCTGAGAAAACAGATTTTCTGCTTCTTCTCTATCAAACTCTTGAGTCTGCGAATCAAATGGCAAAAGTACAATCTCAAAATTATACCGTTCCTTCATCAAATGTAGAGGACGCGCTATCGCATTGTGCTCGAAGGGGGTGATATAAACCGTCTTATATTCATCCCACTCTAAGCCCATGATAATTTGGTTAGCCGCTATGGTTGCAGACGGTGTAAAAACCACATTATTAGGGGTCTCTACGCCAAGCAACTCCGCCATCAAGTATCTAGTTTCATCCACTAGCTTCATAGCATCAGATGCAACCTTATAGCTACCTCGGCCAACATTCACTGCTATGTTACGTTGTGTATAATCTACTGCCTGATACACTTCTTCCGGCTTCGGAAATGTTGTAGCGGCGTTATCCAAATAAATCATAAGCTCTCCTTAGTTTATAATATCTTCTATCAGTTGCGCTAAAATAGCCAACTGTTCGTCAGTTTCCAGTGCCCCGTTATACTCTTCAAAAACGGCACGCAAATTGTTAATAACAGTTTTACCAAGTGGCGATATATTGCTGGATGAGAATGTCTTTTCCAGTTTAGTTCCTGTAAGAGATATAGAAACCATACACTCATTTTCGCCTGACACAGGATCTTCATGATAGTCGTTGATCTTGGCAATCGCATCAGCTACATCTTTAATAAAGTTGCTTGCCAGCGAATCACTCCAGTCCTCAATCTCCATCGAAGCAAATTCATACATCAGCTCATCCAAAATTGCATCATCGTCATAGGTAGAAATCTTTGCTGCAAATCCGAGAAGTGCATTGGAATTAGAATCAAACACATGCTTTTTAGTGCTATCAGGAAGTTTCTTATACCAAGCCATCATCGACTTTGCCAAGCCGCCTTGATAGCCAGGCATAAACAAGGCGATCAGCATTTTGCCAATCTCCATTCTACAATTCTTGATATGGCCATCAAAAAACGCTTTGCATCGCGCAATGCTTTCTGCACAATTTTGCAGTTGATTTTCTGCGGCAAAAATAGAAACAAACGAATCAAATACCAGCTCTCTCGAATTAATCTCGAACTTCATTAATTCTCTTCTGAAGCTATCAAATTGAGCATCGATCGTTCTCGTTTCACCATTCTCCCAGTATGACTTGAATTTTTTAGTATACTCCGGCAAGGAACGAACCCAGTTTTGCATGCTTTTAACAACGCTATAAATATGATTTATGCTAGTGGTCCTCACATCTGCATTATCCGCAAATATCTGTTCCAGACTTGCCAAATACTGTTCTTTCTCTGCTGTCCCAGCTTCAATGAGTAATTGATAGTTTGCCGGAGCCTCGTTCAAATTTGCGAGCAGGCTAGGGGTTAGTTCCATTTCTTTATCTTTGAAATAGAAAATAACACCTTCTTTATACTGGCGAAGTTCATAGGCTATTAAAATTGGAATGATACCTTTTCTCAATCCGTACGGAGCCGCACAGAGTGTTTGATATAGTTGTTCGAAGTTGTTTTTTGCCACTTCGCAATCGGCAATAAATCCATGAATTAATTCCAACACTTCATTTAAGCCAGCGTCTTGCGTTCTCGGATTTTGATCCAATCCCGTGCGGGAAAGAACAGATTTAAAGATGCTTACCTCTTGCCCATATCCATCCATACAGGGGATAACATTGCTGTCCGCATAATCTAATATTTGTTGAATAACAAGATCGCGACCTTTAATGTTTTGCGCGTTGAGCACATTTTTGTTAACCATCTCATTATTGATAACCGGCGTTAGATTATAACAATCATTGCATATGCGCGAAATTGTCTGGATCAGACGCACCTGACTATCAATGTCTAGCAACTTCACACAATTCAAATACGTGCTGTATTGACTGCGAGGAGCAAACATCATATCAATATGAGATTGAATACGTCTAATGAGATCCTGTTCATAAATCTCCATCTCCTCCATATAGTGGGGATCGGGATTCTGAACGTTTTCATCTTTCAATCGTGATATTGCTTCAATTCGTTTCAGTACTTCCAACTGGTCAAATGCTAAGTCGGAAATACAAATGATAATCTGCGGATGATTAGCAAATTTCTTGATTTTGCTTTCTATCCGTTCTCTATCTACAGAAGCATCTCCTACGATATAAACAATCAATCCATCATACTGATACTTTGTTAAAAGTTGTTTGGCATTTTTAAAGCCAATAAACTCTTTGGCACCCATGTACACCTTTTTAAAATATCGAAGGATGCTAAATCGGTCATTGTGTTCTCTCGGAAAAACGAAGCCATTATCGCATATTACATTCAGCATTTCGCCGACATCAGCTTTGACAGCCTTGTTTTTTACATAGGCTTCGACGCTTTTTTGTACATCTACACCATTTGCTGTTAACAAAACATATTCAGCTGTGTCGCGCTGTGAAACTATATGCTCTTTTTGCAAAAATCTCATAGCCTGCTCGAAAACAGTATCGTCCATCAGTAATGCTGCTTTCAAGTGAGCTTTGGTGTTTTTCAAGCGTTCATTACCAATCATACTGATAACAGCCATAGCTTGTAGAATGCGCACTTGAGCGCCCTCTTTTGCTTGTCTCAAAGCTGCATCTGTCTTTTTCCAAATGCTATGTACTTTTGCATTGAATACTTCTTTTTTAAATAATTCTTCAAAATACGTATAAATATAATCTGGCGTAATAAATTCGATCGATTCGTGGTCTTTTCTCAAAAAGTCCTGAAAAGTGAATTCCCCATCTTGAGCCAAGAAGGTAAACAATGTTCTCTCGTTTTGACCGACAAGTTCGCTGATGTTTAAAAGTGCATAGGCACTCAAAGGGGTCAAAGGGAAGCAACCATAAAGCAATTTTTCTTCCAAGGAATCCGGCGCCAGATCGCTGAACACATCAATCAATGCTGACTTGTTACATACCTCAATAAACTTTGCCTGATTGTTCTTTTTAAATGCTGCAAAAGACTCGTCCTTAACAATTGCATTAGATATCAATTCATAGCTTTGTTCAGAGGAGGCAACAAATTTTATATGCTTGAATCTTCCTTCAACAGTCTTAAAACTATCACTTGAAGAATAATCAAGTATTTCCTTATGCGTAATGCAAGTAAAATGGATTTGCTTCTTTCCACTTCTTGAAGCTAATTCAGCAACATCTTGAATGATCTTAAAATTGAGCATTTTGCTCTTATCCATATTTGATTCAAGGAATTTACTAAACTCGTCAAATATAATATTGATGCCGGAATACTCTGTTTGCTCTACTAATGCATCCACTACGGACTGGTAAAGCTTTACAACATCCATATTTGTCATAGGATTGAAAGCTGTACCTGCTGCAATCTGAGGATAGCAGTCACAGAATGCAGAATATGCTTCTTGATCAAAACGGCACAAGCCGACAAGAAGATCCTCCACTTTTATTTTCTTTTTCTTTAATTCTTGAACGAGTTTTTTATAAGCTTCAGGGAAATTTGTTTCCCATTTTTTGATAATCGAAATGGCAGAATCAAAATACGTTGCAGGCAACAAATGTTGTAGATTCGCTTTTGCAAGAGCGTCGTTAATCGCCAACAAGAACGATTGATTAATATCGTTAAAATTGCTGTTAATAATCACAGGAAGAGTACGAATTCCCGATTGAATAATTTCTCGAGCTAACGCACCAACCTCTTCGTTTACACTATAAATCTTATCACACAGTTCTTCTAAAATAGCAAAACTCTGTTTGCGCTCATCTTCCGATGTGGCGAACATATCCAATGAGGTTATGGCAGAAAGAACAAGTAACAAATGAGACTTACCTCTACCATACGGCCCCACCAAAACATTAGCGCGACTTTGGGTATCATTGCTATAATAAAAAGATTTTAAAAACTCTCCGAGAACCCTCACAGACTGTTCAGTAGGAATATATCCTTTGACTTTCGCGGGGATATTTAAGTCATATTCCAAGTTTACAGAGGTCTGAAAGCCCTCATTTACGCATATAAAATCAGAATATTTCATATTACCTCATTCTCTTTTCATAATACTCGCGCATAACGCCTTCGGGTGTTCTGTTATCGTTGACGTACATCATATCCAACCCAGCGGTGCGATTAAGCGTTATATATCCCGAAACTCTCAACTGATCAAGATACTCATTAATAAGCACTCTATCAAGATTAAAGACTTTTCCGATATTGTTGGCATCGCTTATAAGAGACTCAATGCTGACCGATTCTTTTCCTTCTTCGATGTTGTCTAAGATGACATATAGTACAGCCATTTTATCAAGCAAGTCTCGAGCTGGAGGCGTTTTTACATACGTCCCATTTTTGTTAGCGCTTTTACGAATCAATCCCAGCTCTATTAAGGGGCAACTGAGGCTTTCCTCGGGATCCTCTGCAACATCAGTAGTATTATACATTCTAAGAATACTTGCACAATCATCTGCAAATAAACTCTCAGAGAACGTTGCTCCTTCAGCAAGCCGTTTGTTAAGCTCTTCTTTACACTTTTCAATCATATTCTCTTTTGTAAAATCTTGTCCATCATAATTATTAAAGAAGATGTCCCAAGCAACGCTTAAACCTTCTGAATTTTTTACAATATTATAATGCAATAAGAACAACGTAAACACGTCATCAAAGTATCGATCATATTGATCAATCACCTCGCCAAACCGTTCCGTAAGAATTTGCTCACGCGCCCTTCCAACAGGAGCACGCTCTTCCGTAAACCGGTTGCTCTAAGCCAGTAGCGTATAGATTTAACCATCTTGCTACCAACACCCAGAATTTCCATCGCATCATCCCTTGAAAAAAGCGTCGGGCAATCTTGGACACATCGAATACCTTTTCTGAGCCAGCCCTCTCGGATATTGAAAGATTCATTACCTTTCAATTTGACTTTTGTAAGTTTTTCTTGTTTATTTATCATCAGAGTATCCCTTTCCTCTAGGCAAAAGCACTCTTCTCATATAGCAACCACCAGTATAATGATTGATACACTCAAAACAATGTACACACTTATTATCATCTATCAAGTATTTATACTCTGTGTCGCCTTCGCCATTTTTTATAAGCTTGATTGCATTATGCTTGCATGCGTTTTCGCACGCATGACATCCCGCGCACAATTGGAATTTCGTGATCTGACATTTGAATTTCAATTCAATTTCATTAATCTTCGTTTTCCCTGCAATCGGAGTGGATAGTATCGTTATTTTTAATTCGTTAGTTCCACGTCGTCCTTGAAGTTTTATGATCGGTTGCTTGGTTTTGAAATCTAAAATATAGACTTCTCCTAAGCGCTCTTTACCCATAGTGAAATCTAACAAGCCAAATGGTTTAAAAAACTCATACAAATCATCAGATATGGGCTTATTTAACACGTAGTTAAACGATTTTGCATCTGTTGCGCAAGGTTTAAACGAAATTACGACATTTTTGCTAAGTTCAATACCAGCACCGCCTTGACGAGCTTTCCATCCACCGCTTGTAACATATTCTTCTGGATCTTCTTTACCCATTTTTACGGCAAAATCAAGCAATATATCTCGAAAACGTTTGTGCTGTTCTGGCATATAAATACTTGCTAAAAATTGTGACCAACCACTGTTATTCGGGCAGCACCAGCAACCAACTCTTGTATAGCCAAGTCTGTAGGCTTCGTTAAAATCAATACCGGTTGTAAGCAAGTAAAGCCAAATGTCGTAATCCATCCAGTCGATAATCGGAGAAGCCACCAACTGCTGAGTAATCTTTTTGCCTTGAGATGAACGTTCATACGTATTTCTGCTGGCTGACTCATTTCGTCTTATGCCATAGAAAGTCAAAACTGTCTTTCTTCCACTAAACGTTTTTTTGATTTTTTCACCGATAAATCCAGTTTTGAAAATTGTGCAGCACCATCTCAAAGTACGACTGGGTGGTCCGAATTTTTTACACAGGTTAAAGAAATCTTGTTCTTTGTTTTCTGCGCGCAACATAGGCGTTCTCTTGTTTGTAGCTCGAAAGCGCTCTACATACTCGTAGGTTTGAGGGAACTCAAGGGTTGTGTTTCCGAAAATGTGTATAATTGAAGGGTTACCGGTAGCTTTTCTTACAAGATCACTTACAACAGTTGAGTCTTTTCCACCAGAAAAAGATACAAAAGCAGCGTTCAAATCGTCGTTTAAATATTTCTTCGAATATTGAGCAATGTAGCTTTTGGCTTCAGATGTGATATAGTCGTACCTTATCGAATTTGCTTTTATCCACTTTGCAATCATTCGATCAAAATGCGTATATGTGTTTTGTTCCTTCAACTCATCTAATTTTTGTCTGATGGAATCCGGATTATAATTTTTTAAATTTGTAACAGAAAAAGGAATTCTCTTTCCATTAATGTAATATCTATTACCAGAACCGTTCCATACTGAATCTTTAATAAAGCAAAACGGTTTACCGAGCATAACTTCAATTAGCAAGCGCTCTTCTGGAAAAACCGGGCGTGCATCAGAAGTGAAATAAACACCTTTTGTACCGCAGATCGGGCAAACCTCATCGTAAATCGGTATATTACAAGCTGAACACCAATATAGTTTACTTTCAACTTCAGTTCTTGCGCCGCAAATCGAGCACTCGCTGCTTTCAATATTTATGTTGCAATTCTTGCAAAAATATTTAATCACGAGTTCTACCTCTTATTCTTTATAATTATTGATTGTTATCAGGAATCATTTCCATAATGTCGCTAATATCGCAATTCAATGCAGTGCACACTTTCTGTAATACTTCAGTGTTCACATTTTCATTTTTCGCTAACTTTGTTATGGACGCAGAACTAATGCCTGCAGCCGCCTGCAGATCCTTCTTTTTCATATCTTTGTCAATAAGTAATTTCCAAAGTTTCTTATAACTAATAGCCACTTGAACACCTCGATAATAATTATTTATTTAAAGTATAACATACATTCCATCGATTGTCAATAAAATTCGCGCGTTCGCAAGATTTATTCTCCTGAACATCAAAAAAATCTTTGCGCCTTTCTTTTTGCGTTTATTCGCCTCTAGACAATTGGTGTTATCTTTGTATAATGTGGTACAGGAATTGACTTTTAGTAAATTGCATAAGGGTTACAAATGATAACTGCCGCCGAAGAATTGTTGAATTCTCAATCCCTTTTTCTTTGTCTACTGCGGTGCAAATTTTGACTTGAATCAGGGGTTGTTCAGAGTTATAATAACCGTATAAAAGCAAAAGTCTCTCGCGTGATAACGAGAGGCGTGTAGTGTGTATTATTCTGCGGAAATTTCTGTTGACCACATAACAGACCACCTACCGTTTCGGAGCACTCGGAAACAGTGGACTGGGGAGTGCCGAAGAGCGCGGTTTTCCGAGCGGAAAGGGGCGGAAAAAGCTATTTTTAGCGGAAAGTGCCCTTATAGGTTCGTTTGGGACCATCAGGCCGCAGGTTCGATCCCTGTCACTCGGACCAGATAAGCCCGATGGTTTTGATACGAAACCATCGGGCTTTTTTCTTGCAATAGGCAGAATAATCTGATACAATTGATTTGATAAATCGGAATTTGATAGGGAGGAAAGGTTTGTCATGTGGTGTTTGCCTAACGATAGCTCGAAGGCTATTATCACAGCGGACGAGCAAATAAAAAGCGCACATCGTGAATGTCGCTTACATCTGCCCGAAACAGCAGTTGTGTTTTTTATGAGCAAGGGAACAGACTATCTCGTGGAGCATTATAATGCGGCGGAAATGACGGAGCCCTTCCCCCGTTTTCTCAATCGCTGCCCTATCTGGGAGATAATGGATTTGAACCTGTGTTTTCTGGATGGTGGCCGTGGCGCGCCACAAGCTGTAGACACAGTTGAAACACTTGCCGCCTTGGGCGTGAAGAACATCATTGCTGTTGGAATGTGTGGGGCCTATGATGAGAGTGTCCGTATTGGCGAAGTCATTGCACCCCAAAAGGCTTTTGTAGAGGAAGGTACATCTCTCCATTACTACGAATCCATTGAAGCATCGTATCCTAATGGTAATTTGTTGGAAATGGCTACAGCCTTACTTAGTATCAGTGATTTTCCCATTGTGTCATCCGATGCGGTATATCGCCAGACTTTTGACAAAGAACAACTGTGGCGAGAAAAAGGCGCTGTCGGTGTAGACATGGAAACATCCGCTGTTTTCAGCGTTGCCCAATATCTTGGTCTAAAAGCTGTTGCCTTATTGATGGTTTCTGACATACACCCCATAAAGTCAGATGCGCCGAAATGGGAGTGGCACATGACAAAAGATATGAGATATCATCTTGCTGAACAGGGGATTACATTGGCAAGGAAACTCGTTAGATGAAGAATAGTCGGTTGTCATTTCCACGACAACTTCCAGTTTGACGAACGGATAAACATGGTTTCACTTTCTCGGTTATGGTTTCATTTTCGGGTGAAGCCAAATAAAACCGCTTGAAACCGTATCATTATTATCAGCTGTTGCCAAAAAAATGACCGAAAGCAGAGTTTATTCTCCACTTTCGGCCATTTTTTATGCTGATTTAAGTGTTTTACCGCCACTTTTGAAAAAATCGCGTTTTTACGACCACATCATCAAATGTGGACTGAAAATTTCTTTTTCTTTGTTTACAGCGGCGCAGAATTTGAAAAGTCAAACGAGCAACCGCCACGGATTTTTCCGTGGCGGTGTTGGTATCCGCCTTACGCCGTCTGTCCAGCCTTGAGCCGTTCTTTCTCAGCCGCAATTTCCGCATTCTTTTGTTTAATCATCTCGGCAAGCCTTTCTTCGCATTCTTCTCTTGTGTCGGCGTAGATATTAAACTTTTTGCGTTTGCCGTTTGGCAATTTTGGAGAACAACTCCCTTACCATTTCTTTTCGTTGATTCTAAATATGCACCCCGTTCCGGGGCGGCGTATCTTCGGCTGTTTCGGCTCAAATTTCGCTCTTACGGGCGTTTCAGGTGCTCTGTCGTCTGTCCGTCCCCACCCAAAGTGCCCTCATTTCTGCCGAAACCCCGTTCGATTTTGTCGGCAGCGGAGCGCTGCATATTGTCGGTAATATGGGTATATATATAACTTTTCAAGGTGCTGTCACGCACAGTGCCCTGCATATATTCCGTTAGCCATTAAGCTTCAGTTCTTTGCTGTACTTCTTGTTCCTTCCCCTTGACATAAATAACCCCCATAGTGTAGACTTGATCCTTTTGTTTTTTCAGGTGTCTACTCTATGGGGATTATATCACTGCGCTGCGGGATAAAAATTGATTTTTTAATTGTGATTGGCAAGCGATGCCGATATTTTTTTGCGTCAATAGCCGAAATACTCGAACGGATTCACATACTGCGTCGGG
>ENA-ORMS01003241-ORMS01003241.1-human-gut-metagenome-genome-assembly--contig:-NODE-3241-length-10778-cov-5.415089_pt1 | contig 10778 bp, 8 predicted proteins | sample MGYA00242104_ERZ508997 | MGnify/ENA primary metagenome ERZ508997 (study PRJEB26280, sample SAMEA2338704) | human gut metagenome | biome: human gut; feature: human-associated habitat; material: faeces... | reverse complement strand
ACCGTTATTGGGGAACTCCATTAAACATCTGGGAGTGTGAAGGATGTGGACATCAGGAATGTATCGGCGGAAGAAAAGAACTGGCAGAGCGTGCCGGAGATCCAAAAGCCGCTGAGGTAGAACTCCACCGTCCATACATTGATGAAGTAACCTTTACCTGTCCGGATTGTGGAAAAGTTATGCACCGTGTACCGGAAGTAATCGACTGTTGGTTTGACTCCGGTGCGATGCCATTTGCACAGTATCACTATCCATTTGAAAATAAAGACGTGTTTGAGAAACAGTTTCCGGCCCAGTTTATCTCCGAGGCGGTTGACCAGACACGTGGATGGTTCCATTCGCTGATGGCAGAATCTACTTTACTTTTCAACAAAGCACCATATGAAAATGTAATCGTTCTTGGACACGTACAGGACGAAAATGGTCAGAAGATGTCTAAATCAAAGGGAAATGCAGTTGATCCATTTGATGCATTACAGACACATGGAGCAGATGCGATTCGTTGGTATTTCTATACAAATAGTGCACCATGGCTTCCAAACAGATTCCATGATAAAGCCGTTACTGAGGGACAGCGTAAATTCATGGGTACACTTTGGAACACATATGCATTCTATGTACTTTATGCAAATATTGATGAATTTAATCCAATGAATTACACACTTGATTATGATAAATTAAGTGTAATGGATAAATGGTTATTATCTAAGTTAAATTCAACTGTTAAAGCAGTTGATGATAACCTTGATAAATACAGAATACCTGAAGCTGCAAGAGCATTAGATGAATTTGTAGATGAAATGAGTAACTGGTATGTAAGACGTTCAAGAGAACGTTTCTGGGCAAAAGGAATGGAGCAGGATAAGATAAATGCTTATATGACACTTTACACAGCATTAGTAACAATCTGTAAAGCCGCTGCACCAATGATTCCATTTATGACAGAAGACATTTACCAGAACTTAGTAAGAAGTATTGATAAAGATGCTAAGGAAAGTATCCATCTTTGCGACTTCCCTGTAGTAAATGAGAAACATATCGATAAGAAGTTAGAAGAAGATATGGAAGATTTATTAGAGGTGGTTGTTATGGGACGTGCATGCAGAAATGCTTCTAATATTAAGAACAGACAGCCAATTGGCAAGATGTATGTTAAAGCTGACTTCAATTTATCAGAATTCTATACAGATATTATTGCTGATGAGCTTAACGTTAAAAATGTTGAATTTACAGATGATGTAAGAGCATTTTCTTCATACAGCTTTAAACCACAGCTTAAGACTGTCGGACCAAAATTCGGTAAACAGTTAGGAGAAATCAGACAGGCACTTTCGGCATTAGACGGAAATGCAGCAATGGACGAAGTTAATGCAAATGGTTCGTTGAAACTTGATTTACCAAGTGGAGAAGTTGTTCTTGAAAAAGATGATTTACTTATCGACATCGCCCAGACTGAGGGTTATGTATCACAGAGCGACAACAAGATAACAGTTGTTCTTGATACAAATCTTACACCTGAACTTCTTGAAGAGGGCTTTGTAAGAGAAATCATTAGTAAGATTCAGACAATGAGAAAAGAAGCCGGCTTTGAAGTTATGGATAAGATTACAATCTATGCTAAAGGCAATGATAAGGTTGCAGACATAATGACAAAGAATAAAGATGGCATTATTTCAGAAGTTATGGCAACTGACTTAGTTATTGGTTCAGTTGAGGGCTATGAGAAAGAATGGAACATCAATGGCGAAGACGTTGTAATGGGCGTTAAGAAAAATTAATAAATTATCATTGAATTGCTGCTGAATTATATAAAATTGTCATCAGATGAGCAGGGTTTTATTGATTTATTAGAATTGAGATTATTGTAGATATATATAAAACTGCTATGTGGAAATTTTACACATGGCAGTTTTTATTATAAATTTTTGCATTAATAAATACATACGAAATTATAAGATTAAAATTTAATGATAATATTTTAAACATATATTTTTATGAAAACATATGCTTATTGCATACATTTTAAAAAAGGTAATTTTAATTTATAATTAAAATGTATACAATGTTATGATTTACTTAATTAAATTCAGAATGATATAATTTAATCAGATTAAAGCAAAAGTGAAAACATAATGAAGTTATCAATCCGGCGAATTAAAGATAATGACTTTCATAAAAAAAAATTACCTATAATCTTTGAAAAGTAATTATGATTTTAGTACAAATAAGATGATTAGAAAAGAGGAATAGTATGTATGAAATTAAAAATGAACAAATAGGAAGTTATTTGTCGAAATTAATAGAACAAAATTACTCATCAACCAGACAGTTTTGTATTGATTGCCTTAAATTTACCAATAAAGATAATGAGCCTAATGAAACAGAAATAAAGAATATGGAAAATCGTTTATCTCAGATAAAGAAAGGCACAAAATCCATACAAATATATGATTTACCAATTTTCACGGAAATTCTTAGGGTATCATGTGAACAGATATTAAGTGGTGGAAAAAATAACCATGTTAATAATGATTATGAAAGCAGATTGACAAATTACAGTGTTGCAAAATCAAAGAATAAAAGGATATGGAAAGATTATATCGACAGACCTGATAATGCAATATGTAATCCGGATGAATCTGGAAGAACAGTATTAGATTATGCAATAGAGTTTGATAATGAAGGGTTTATCAGATTTTTATTAGATAATGAATATATATGGTTTAATAGTACAAATTACTGTGATGGTGGATTGGATGTTGGAACTATTATCAGACGACCTGTATTTTGTGACATCAGACTACCTGTATTTCGTGGCTTCGATGTCAGCACAAAAGATGCAATTGAATATGGAGATATTCTGAGGTTAAGAAAACAATTAGGTATGTACATCATTAAAATTGCCATAAGACATAAAGATATAGCCATAATAGAAGAATCGAAAGCCAGAGAAGTTCCAGAAAAATGGTGGTATTTTGGACCATATAACAATCATAATAATGCAATTGGATTTGAGGAAGAGTTGTATAAAGAGGAATACACTAAAGAAGTATTAAAAAGCATTGCGACATCGAATGCCAAAGTAATTGAATATTTTACAGATGAATTTGAAAAAGATTTAAAATATTGTCAAATGACCGGTAATTTCGTTAATACAGTACATATATTTGTATTTCCTTACATATCACAATTACTGGATCTTATGGTAGAAAATAATAGTAAATATCTAAAAAAGACATTAGAAAAATTGATTAAACATAATAAAAATGTTAAAAAAAATATTATAGATTTTGAAGCATATGCCAAAGAAATAAATAAGCAGACCGGTTGGGAATATGCAAGAAAAGATGTTAATTTTTATAGCGATACGAATGTTGTTCAGACTGTGTATTCTACGTTGCCTAATGATGACATAAAAAATGTAATTAGTAATATAGCTGTTGTCAGTGTTAGGAGTAGTGCTCCTGAAATAAACAGATTGATAGATGAGCTAAATGATGTTTATAACAATATAAAATCGATGTGTACCAGCATAAGAGATTAGCTTTCGTAGATATATGAAAAGCTATTCTGAAAAATTCAAGCAGTAGATAAAAATAAATGTACTCTCGGAATTATATGATTTAAGCAGATTCCGAAAGTACATAATAAAAACAGGAGGATTTGAAAATGGGTTTAATAAAATGTCCGAAATGTGGAGAAATGGTAAGTGATAAGGCAGGAAAATGTCTGCATTGTAATGCGGATTTGTATAGCCCTAAACAGGTAACGTGTTCAGATTGTGGCAAAGACTATGAAGAAAGTCTGGCGACATGCCCATCCTGTGGTTGTCCTAATCCGATAAAGGTAAAAAAGAAAAAAAAGAAAAGGATAATAGGTAATATTATTGCGGCAATTATATTGCTTATGATGATGATGGGTGATATTTCAAAATTTAGAGAACGAAAAGAAAATAAATATTATAATAATTTTGCAAATGCAGTTAATTTAATAACTAACAATAGTGCAGAGGTGGCTAAAACTGGAGAATTTATAGCTAAAACATGGTATAATGCAATATTACAGATTCAAGATGAAGAGACAGATAAATATACCATGAGAGGTGGAGAATTTGTAGAAAATTTTAATGAAGCACTGGAAAATCTATGGACAGATGAAGATTTTATCAGTAAAGGGACGGAAATAAATAATGGTAAATCAGAAGTTATTGCAGCAATGAAAAAAGTGAAAAATCCTCCATCAAAATATAAAAAAGCAAATTCTGAACTGAAAGAGTATTATGACATTTACCTGAAATTGGTAAATGAGGTTTGCTATGTGTCTGGAAGTTATGATGATTATGTAAATAGCGTAAATGAATACGCAAACAGGTTATATGAATTACGTCAGAAATTAGAAATATATAATAAAGAGTAGAAATAAAAATAACATTAGGAATTTATTTTATAAGTTAAAAATTTAGTATATGTAAAAAACTGACCAATTATATAATCTGTATAAGAAAATATTGGTTTGAATATTAATAAAACCTATGTTATATTTTATATATAGTGGCAAATTTGTTTGAAATTTGTGGATATGCAGTGACAGTATATGGATATTTGAAGTTTAAGTTGAAAAAGAATAGTTCTTCGAAATATTTCCTATGTGTTGCAAATAGTTGGGATACTGGTGTAATTGAATATATTGCATATGATGATATAAGAGTTCATTCATCTTATGGAATAAAATTTATGCATGTATATAAATAATATTTAATGGAGGTATAGGATGAAAATAAAAGAATACAAAGAACTTATTTGTGTCATAGGTGTAGTAATTTCAGTGGCAGCCATTATTTTCGTGAGAAAATATAATGGTAATAAGACGGATAAAGTGGAAGATATACATATAGATGTTGATACCGAGGATATACAATATGCAACAGTATCAGGCAGAGGACACAAATATACAATTTATAATAAAGAAACAATACAAGAGATAATAGACAAAATTAATGCTGAAACTATAGTAAAGAATGGTAAGAAACATCAATTTTCAACAAGTGACTATGGAATAGGCATTTATACTGCCGGTGGTGAACATATTGGGCTGGTTATAGGAAGAGAATCGGCAGGATATAATGGCAGAAAATATTATTTTCAAGATGAGGGAAAACTACAAGATGAAATAAGAGACATGCTAAAGTATTGCGGAAAAGATTTACCAATAATAAAAGCAGATGAAGATGTTGAATTCAGTGCAAAAGGAATAGAATTTACACAAAACGAAGCAATTGGTGAATATAATACATTATTAACGGCGAAACCTATAGAAAAGGAACAGTTTAAAGAGAGTGAGCAGTATTATTGTATAAAAACTGCATATTCCCAGGAAATATATGTCTATTATGTTGAAAATGAGATATACATAAAATATACAGATTATCATGCCGGAGTGTCAGATGTCGATGAAAATGGAAATGAGGTACCGATTGTAAAGCAGTGGTATTATGTGATTGATAAGAATACTTAACTTAAAATATTGATTTTTAACATTGCATAAGTTAAAATAAAATAAACCAAGTTAAAATAGGAGGTGAGTTAAATATGCTGACAAATGTATTTGGTTTTGAGATAGAATATGAAAGTTGGAATAAGCAAAACTCATTACCAATATATATATCGGGTAATTATAAATTTTATATGGCATTTATATGTGAAACCAGGTGCATTATAATTAAACCAGCAGGTGAAACGGATACACTTCCTGCCCTGAAGAAGCACATAGAAAAGATAAAGGAAATTGATGATGTACCCGTTGTTTTGCAACTTAATTCGGTTTCTTTCTATAGAAGAAAAAGTTTGATAGAGAATAGAATACCTTTTATGACAGATAAGCAGGTATATCTTCCTTTTATAGGTACATTTTTGACTAATGAAAGAAAAGATAAAAAAGAGAAAATTGATAAATTTGTATTCTCTACACAGCAGTTAGTTTTACTATATTTATATACTAATGAATCAAAATTATATATTTCGGATGCTACCAAAATACTTCCTTTTACGGCTATGACATTAAGTCGTGCTGTAAGGCAGTTAGAAAGTACGGAATTATTTAATATAACAAAAGATGGTGTGAATAAGGTAATTGAGTCGAAATATGAAAAATATGAATTATTTAATAGAATAAAAGGATATCTTTCTAATCCGGTATGTATAAAAGGATATATAGAAAAAGAGAAAATTACTAAAAATATGATTCTTGCAGGAGAAAGTGCATTGTCAGAATATACGATGTTAAATTCAGGCAGAATTATCACATATGCAGTAAATGAAAAAGATTTTGATAAGAGCTTATTAATAGATGAGTTGATTGATCCGTTGAAACAAGTACAACTTGAATTATGGAAATATGATCCTAAGTTTTTTTCAGACGGAGAAGTAGCGGATAAACTATCAGTTGCGTTATCATTTATGGAAGATAAGGATGAGAGAATTGAGGAAGCAGTAGATGAACTAATAGAAAGGGAGTTAAGGAAATAGTGATTACAGGATACGAAAAATTTAAAGAGAGATTTGCAGGATTTGAAGAACAATATGTATTAATAGGTGGAACCGCATGCGATATTATTATGGAAAATGAAGAATTACCATTTCGTGCAACAAAAGATATCGATATTGTATTACTTGTTGAGTCAATAACTGTCGAATTTGGAAAACAATTTTGGGAATTTATTAAAGAAGCAGGATACGAACATTTGAATAAAAGCACAGGAAAAGCTCAGTTTTATCGTTTTACATCACCTAAAAACAGAGAGTATCCATATATGATAGAGATATTTTCTAAAAAACCGGATTTTATTATGATAGATAATAAATCTATGCTTACACCATTGCCTATAGATGAGGAGATATCCAGTTTATCAGCAATACTTTTAAATGATACATATTATGATTTGCTTAAAAATGGTCAGATAGTTATCGATGGAGTTCCGGTACTCAGACCTACATGTCTGATACCATTTAAGGCAAAGGCATGGCTGGATTTAAGAGAACGTAAAAATAATGGAGAACATATTGATAGCAGAAATATTAGGAAACATAAAAATGATGTATTCCGGCTTGCGCGATTGATTACATCTGATACCAGACAGCATCTCGAAAAAGAAATTTCAATAGATATGAAATGTTTTCTAAGAGCAATGACTAAAGAAGCAGTAGATTTAAAATCGATGGGAATAAAGGGAATAAATAAGGAAAGCATAATAGATTTATTATATACGTGTTTTGGAATAGAACATTAATACATAAAAACTGACCAATTGTATATTTTATCATCTAATATGATTGAAAATAATAAAAAATCACGATATAATATACCTTATATTGGGAATTAGCAAAATATTATGTATTAAGAGAAGGATTTTGCGAATTATATATTACAGTTGCAACAAGGAGTGGTTGCAGAATGGAGGATTATAATGGATACTTTTTCCAAAGCAGAATTCAAAAAAGAAGTAAATGATTATGTGAAGATTACTTCACGTAAGACATTAGATGAAGCATCACAGTTAGAGAAATATCAGGGTGTTGCTTATGCACTGAAAGATTTTATCATTGACCAATGGATTGCAACTCATAAAGAATATGAGAAACAGGACGCTAAGACAGTATACTATCTGTCAATGGAATTTCTTATGGGTAGAGCATTAGGAAATATTATTATAAATCTTGCAGCAAGAAAAGAGATTAAAGAAGCTATTGAAGAATTAGGACTTGACTTAAATGCTATTGAAGATCAGGAACCTGATGCAGCACTTGGTAATGGTGGTCTGGGACGACTTGCAGCATGCTTTTTGGATTCGCTTGCAACTTTAGGATATCCTGCATATGGTTGCGGAATCAGATATAAGTACGGAATGTTTGAACAGAAGATAGAGGATGGTTATCAGGTTGAGGTGCCTGACAATTGGTTAAAGAATGGTAATCCATTTGAAGTAAGACGTGAAGAATATGCCTGTGAAGTTAAATTTGGTGGATATATCAGAGTAGAACGTGGAGAAGATGGAAGAGAGCATTTCATTCAGGAGAATTACAGCTCAGTAAAGGCTATTCCATATGATTTACCAATCGTAGGATATGGCAATAACGTGGTAAATACACTTAGAATCTGGGATGCTGAACCAATGCAGCATTTTATGCTCGATTCATTTAACAAAGGTGATTATCAGAAAGCAACAGAGCAGGAAACTCTTGCTAAAAACATTGTTGAAGTATTATATCCTTGTGATGACCATTATGCAGGTAAGGAATTAAGACTTAAACAGCAGTATTTCTTCGTATCAGCAAGTGTACAGACAGCTATTAAGAAATATATGGATAATCATGATGATGTCAAGAAGTTATATGAGAAAGTTGTATTCCAGATGAATGATACTCATCCAACTATAGCAGTTGCGGAGATAATGAGATTATTGATGGACGAATACGAACTTAACTGGGATGAGGCATGGGACGTAACAACTAAATGTTGTGCATACACAAACCACACAATTATGAGTGAAGCACTTGAGAAATGGCCTATAGAATTATTCTCAAGATTATTACCAAGATGTTATCAGATTGTTGAAGAGATTAACAGAAGATTTGTACTTGAGATTCAGAATAAATATCCTGGTAATCAGGAGAAGATTGCTAAGATGGCAATTATATATGACGGAAAGGTTAAGATGGCTAATCTTGCAATCTGTGCAGGATTTTCTGTAAATGGTGTTGCAAAACTCCATACAGAGATACTTGAGAAACAGGAATTAAAAGATTTCTATGAAATGATGCCACAGAAATTCAATAATAAGACAAATGGTATCACACAGAGAAGATTCTTATTACATGCTAATCCATTATTAGCTGACTGGGTAACAAGTAAGATAGGTGATGACTGGGTAACAAATCTTGCACATATTAAGAATTTAGAGATATATGCAGATGATAAGAAGTGCCAGAAAGAATTTATGAATATCAAATACCAGAATAAGGTAAGACTTGCAAAATATATTAAAGAGCACAATGGAATAGATGTAGATCCACGTTCGATTTTCGATGTTCAGGTTAAACGTTTACATGAATATAAACGTCAGCTTCTCAACATTCTTCATGTAATGTATTTATACAATGAGATTAAAGAACATCCTGATATGGAATTTTATCCAAGAACATTTATATTTGGTGCAAAAGCAGCAGCAGGTTACAGAATTGCGAAACTTACAATTAAGCTTATTAACAGCGTAGCAGATGTAATTAATAATGATAAATCAATTGATGGTAAAATCAAGGTTGTATTTATAGAGAATTACAGAGTATCAAATGCTGAGATTATATTTGCGGCAGCAGATGTAAGTGAACAGATTTCAACAGCAAGTAAGGAAGCATCAGGAACAGGTAATATGAAATTTATGTTAAATGGTGCACTTACACTTGGTACAATGGATGGTGCAAACGTAGAAATCGTAGAAGAAGTTGGCAAGGAAAATGCATTTATCTTCGGTATGAGTTCTGATGAAGTTATCAATTACGAGAACAATGGCGGATACAATCCAATGGATATCTTTAATAACGATATGGACATCAGAAAAGTGCTTATGCAGTTAATCAATGGTTTCTATTCACCACAGGATCCTGACAGATTCAGACCTATTTATGATTCATTATTAAATACTAATTGCACAGACAGAGCAGACAGATACTTTATTCTTAAAGATTTCAAGTCATATGATGAAGCACAGAAGAAAGTAGAAGCAGCTTACAGAGATGAAGCAGGCTGGGCTAAGTCAGCAATTATCAATGTAAGTAATGTTGGTAAATTCTCATCAGACAGAACAATTGAGGAATATGTTCAGGATATCTGGAAACTTGATAAAGTAAAAGTTGAGGTTTAGTTGTAAGAAATATATAATGTTATTTTTAAGACAATTTAAAATATATGACTTAAGATTTTAAGATTTTTAGGTATATCGTCATAAATATATAAAATGAGCTATACACAATTCAGTTTAATGAAAAGTATATAGCTCATTTTTTACTTACTAGGAAATTTCGTTGAAATTGTCCTGGTAAGTAAAAACGCTCCGCGAGGAGCGCACTGCGGCGGAGCAGAAAATGTTGCTATCGCAACCTGCAATCAAAAATATTACTATGAGAGAAGCTATCGTTAACTGTAATTTTGATGAAGATTTCTTTGAAGGAATTGATCATCCGGAGGGATATATTCAGGATGCCTGGTTTCTATACAACATGAGAAAAGGTTTTGAGCTCTTTAATGAGATGCTGGGAATTCTCGGGGACGAAAAAGAAGAGTTTGTCCTGATTATAAGCGGAAAAAAGAAGTTTGATGACGAGAACTATGGTTACAGTGAGGAATACGAGGACGATGATGTGGGTTTCATCGCTGATGATGAGGACAACGAACCCGTATAACAAAGAACAGGCATAATGCCTGGGGTAGTCTTCGGATTGCCTTTACATAGTCTCCACTTTCAAAAAATAAAATATTTTGTGTTTTTGAAATCAACCTCTTGCATATACTATTAGTAGACAGTATAATAAGTACATCGAAGCAGTTTCAAGAAATGAAAAATCTTCGACTTTTGAAAGCGAGTGACGATATGAAAATAATTACAAGAGCAAAGTATCTCGACAGAATCATTGAACTGAATGGTACTCCTGACATCAAGATCATCACGGGCATTCGTCGATCTGGTAAGTCCAAATTGATGCAGGCGTATATTGCGTATCTGAAAA
>ENA-ORMS01003236-ORMS01003236.1-human-gut-metagenome-genome-assembly--contig:-NODE-3236-length-10805-cov-2.662977_pt1 | contig 10805 bp, 11 predicted proteins | sample MGYA00242104_ERZ508997 | MGnify/ENA primary metagenome ERZ508997 (study PRJEB26280, sample SAMEA2338704) | human gut metagenome | biome: human gut; feature: human-associated habitat; material: faeces... | reverse complement strand
TCTCGCCCATTGGCGTCCACCGGCGTCTGCCGTCCCGGATGCGTTGGACGATATCGAAGGTCTCCTGATCAATGATGGCCTCATGCGTATTCTCGAACACAGCCCATTCGGACGGATCATTCGCCATTTTCTTCTTGTCCCGGAAGGACTTCGTGTGCGTCTTGAAATTGACCGTGTGGCCGAGATACTCCTGTCTGGTGAAAATGCGCGTGATCGTCGTATCATCCCATGCGTAGGGGCTGTGTCCGTCTGACCGGGCAGGCAGCGTGACACCGAGCCGCTTTGCATGGTAGATCGGGATTTCGATCTGCCGCTTCTCCAGAATGGAGGCAATCTGCGAGGGACCATATCCGGCGATGCACAAGCGGAATATCTCCCGGACCACCTCTGCGGCCTCCTCATCCACAATCCAGTGGTTCTTATCTTCCGGGTCCTTCAGGTACCCGTAAGGCGGATTGGTACACAGTGGCTTGCCAGCATTGCCCTTTGCCTTAAACACGGCCTTGATCTTCCGGCTGGTATCCTTGGCATAGAACTCGTTGAAGATGTTGATGAAGGGCGTCATGTCGTTTTCCGTGCCGTTGATGCTATCCACACCGTTGTTGATGGCGATGAAGCGGATATCGTGGGCTGGGAACACCATCTCGGTGTACATGCCCACCTGCAGGTAATCCCTGCCGAGGCGGCTCATGTCCTTTACGATGATGATGCCGATTTTGTCCTCATCGATCAGGCCGAGGAGCCGCTGCCAATCCGGTCTGGTGAAATTCGTCCCGCTGTAACCATCGTCCACGAAATACATAGTATTCGGGAAATTATGGTCATCAGCGTACTTTTTGAGGATGGCTTTCTGAGACGAGATTTGTCAAGGATGTTTTCTGCGAAAAACGCCTGAATTACAAATTAGAAGATTAGCAATTTGGCTTTAATTATTAGAAGTTGTATTTTTGCTTCAAAAGAGTTCTATTTTTCAATTCTGTCGCAAAATAGTGACACCAGAAGATTGAAAATACGACTGATTATGATATAATGTTAGTGGATTCCTTTACTATTATTTGGGAGCGTTCCACGATGAAAGAGAATCACCAAAAAATCAAGCTATTGAAGCTGATGGAATTGTTACGACAAGAAACGGATGAACTCCACGCCCTTTCTACTAACGAGATTTGCAGTCGTCTGAGCGCTATTGGAATTTCTTGCGAAAGGCGGACCTTGGCCAAAGATATTGCCCTTTTGAATGAGCAGGGCTTTGAAGTCATGTCGTGTAGAGTCGGCAAGGAAAAGGGATATTACATCGCAGATCGGAGTTTTTCCATACCAGAGCTGAAAATACTCATTGATGCAGTGCAGGCTGCAAATTTCATTACTGAGAACAAGAGTGCCGAATTGATTAAGAAGATTGCGGCATTAGGAGGCAGCCATCAAGCCGACATTCTACAAAGCAACCTGGTGTGCTTCAATACCCGGAAGCACACCAATGAAACGATTTATTACAGTGTTGGTTATTTAGAGGATGCGATCCAGCAGAAAAACAAAGTGTTGTTCCGTTATTTTGATTTAAACGAACACGGTGAAAAGGTTTATCGCCGCGAGGGGCATCGTTATGTCGTAGAGCCGGTAGCGCTGGTCTTCCATGAGGATAACTACTATATCGTGGTGTACAGTGCCAAGCACGACAGTACGGCAAATTACAGAATTGACCGTATGGATAGTGTCGAAATCATAGATGAATCGGTATCACAAAAAGCGTTGGCGCTGCGAAATGAAGTTGCCGGTTATACTGAGCGAGTTTTCAAAATGTACGGCGGACAGCCCGTTGACATCGTAATCGAATTTGACGATAAATTGATTGGTGTGGTGTACGACAAATTTGGCGAGAACACAAAAATGATCCGTACTCACGAGCATACATGTGTGGCAACCGTAAAGGTGCAAATCAGCCCCACTTTTTGGGGATGGTTGTTCCAGTTTGGTAAGCAGATGCGAATTTTGTCCCCTGCCATCTTGACAGAGGAATACAAGAATATGGTTGGCGAGGTGATAGAATGTCAATAAGCGGAAATTTACTTAGGAAAATCTTGTCCATTGTTTTGGTTATTGCTATTTTATTAACCACAGTCGGCTGTTCTGGATCACCTCCTAATCCTGTTTTGTCTGATCCTAATGGAGAGACATTGGTTGAAAAAACTCAAACGGAAAATGTGATTACAGAAAACACTCTGACTGAGTTTATAACCAGTGAAATTTATCTGGAAGAATTTATACTTGCCGAGAATAAAGTAACTGAGTTGCTACTCGAAGAAGAGATGATCAACGAGGTAATACTTTGCAAAACGATTTATATACCTCAAGATCATATAAATGAATTTGCAGAACACAGCCAGACTGCGCAATTGTTCGGTGAAGGTTTCCAAATTAAATCGGTATTGAACAAGGTTGCTATTGGAACTGGCGTTATTTTGACTATTGCTATTGTTGAAAAGGCCGGCCTCCCACAACCCATTGCTAGTATTGTAGCTGCAGCAGCGGATGAGTCATTAAAATTTGCAGCATCGGGTGCCGTTGTTGGTACAGTATTTGGAGCATTTACTGGTGCTGCCGATGAAATTGATGAATCCGGCAGAATTTCCGCAGTAGCCGCATTTGCGTTAGCCACCGTTGGTGTAATAGTTACAGGTATTTCACTGGTGGGTGCTATTCCTAGTGGCGGTACCTCAGGATGGGGTGTAGCCGAGGGCATACATTTAGCTTGGACTGGTGTCAAATTCATCTTGGCAGCGTCTGGAGCAGTCGTTGCAGCGCGTGATACTGTAAAGGCGTTCACATCAACCCCCGTTTCAGAAATAGATTGGGATAATGTTAATTGGGATCAGTTAGGTGTCGCAACAGCACAAAAGGCTATTCAATATGGCGCTGACGGATATATGTGGGGCTCGATATTTGGCGCGATAGATGGTGGTGTAGAAAGTTATTATCAAAAATTCTGCACTCCCTACACGCAATATCAGAACAGGCTAAAGCAGACACCTGTGGAAGGTAAAAAAGGACATTGGAGCGGCGACCGCGGCGAATCAGATTTTATACTTGATGAGCCAATTAAGTTGTCAGATGGAACTGTGATTACTAAAATCACATATCAGAATGCTGTCCCAGATTTTTCTCCATATGCACTTGCGGAAGTTAAGATACCCAATATGACGGATCTGCGATATGGTACTGGCGGTAACTTTGAGCAAGCTGATACTGCGTTGGCTGAATTGTGGACAAAGATGAAATACCAAAATCGGACTTGGACTGCTGCTGATGTCGAAGCATTCCGAACAGATTACCCATACAAGCTCACATGGCACGAAATGAGCAATATGGAATCGATGCAGCTTGTGCCATTCGATGTAAACAACACATTTACACATTATGGCGGCGTTGCAGAATATAACGCCATGATCGGACAGACAGGAGGTTCAGATTTTGATTAAGCATTTAGACATCTGTATATGGGGCAGAGATTTTTCTGTCCCAGTCGATTATAATTGTTACGCAGGAGAATCCTTGTTGCCTGAGCAGACGGAGGCTATTAACACCTTTCTGGATTGCCCGATATGGCTTGAAAATGCCAAGAACTCAGTTGAACAGTACTGCCGCGATCAGGTGATGGAGGATACCGAGAATAGCAAGAAGGAGAATATCTTCAGCTATATTAAACCGCAGGGATTTTTTGTTAAACGCGAAAAGAACCCGCGCATCGCACTTATGTGCAAATACCGCTATGATATCGAGCATGGGCTCGCGGTTGTATTCTCTGCCGATGGTAGCATAACAGTCGGCCCACAAGATATCATTCTGTAAAATTAAAACATAGATAGAGGGAGTTTTAATCATGAGAAAGTACAGCAAAATTTGTTCACTCGTTCTCGTCATCGTAATGATGATGAGTGTATTGTCTGGTTGTGGCAAGACCACCTATGAAGCGGCATCCGGTTTTTTCTATAGCAGTGATAAGGGTCACAGCTATGGTGACGGAACCAAGGAATATGCAGTTGGCGAAACTGTATATATGAAAGTTATGTTCAAAGTTACGTCCGATTCCAAAAAGGCCTCGCAGGTTAAAGTGGTCCTTACCATTCCCAATGTCGAAAGCGTTGACGCAAAATATATGGACGGACAGGTGATTACTCCCAACTTTGATGCTGTGAATAATGTCACTACTTACGAATTTACTGCCAATGCATCCAATGATGCCATGGAGCATGAGTGCGTTATCCAGTTTAAGCCCAATGCAGCAGGCTCTGTGACAATGACGCTTGTTTACGACGATAATGTTGATGCATCTTATGATATTCAGAGCACCCTGGAATTTGTTGAGTCCAAAGAAGTTAATGCGGAGGGATAATTTATGAAAGGCTATTGGGTAAGACACAGACTATTGCTTACGATAATTCTGTGTATCGCCTCTGCAATGGTTGTTGGACTATTGTTTGCCTTTCCGTATATCGCTCAGCAGGCCAACAACTATAATGCGCAGAGTATTTATAAGAATACCGAAATGGACTTCATTGCTCCAGAGCCTTCCTATGAGCAGGTAGCGGAGTCGGAAGGCACAAACGGTATTGATAAGGTTTTCCCGTTTTATCTTACAAAAACGCAAGTATCTGTGAATGGCATGTCTCGGACAACGACAGTGCTTTTGAGCGATCAGTTCCAGACTGTCGGTATCACAATGTACAACGAAGCCCGTGTTATTGAAAAAGCCTCTGCAGAGGTTGCAAATCCGATATACATTGACTGGCAGTTTGCTAAGGATACCGGCGCAAAGTTAAACGACACGGTGTCCTTATCCATCAACAACGAAGTTGTAAAATTTCAGGTATATGCCATTTATGAAACAAACACCATCTATGATGGTGGAGCAATTTTGGCTCAGATCACAGATGAGCAGGCAACTGGAATCAGAAACAATTCCGCAAATAACGGTTATTCTGGAATGTATATTTCTGCTGCTGATTACAGCACCTGCCGCACATATCTGACAACAGATTACAGACCGTTGGGCAGGCTCAAGGATCGTGAAGCATTTGATTCCGATGAACAGTATCAGATTCATTACGATGCGATTATGTCCGCCGGATATGCAAATGAAATTACCGATTTTCGTGTTAGGGAAACTGATGCTGATACAGAAAACAATGCAATGATGATTTGGATTGGCGCTGTATTGGCAGCAACCATAGCCATCGTGTTCAATGTGGTAATGAGAAAACGAGGCTGCGAAAGGGCCTACTTTACGAAGTTTTGTATCCCAAGGGGGCAAGCGGTTAAACCATACTACAAAACCGCTCTTATTGCTGAAACAGTTATTTGGCTTTTGATGTTTGCAGGGGTGTTGTTTGGTGCGGTGTATACATCCGATGAATTTATCCCAAAAGCAGCGCTGGACACTCGAATTCTAGAGATTCCAGCGGCTGTAATAGTTGCTGAAATCATTTGCTTGCTTATGAACAATGCAATGATTTATGATATTACTAAGAAGATAGCTAAAAAGGAGAAAGAATCACAGCCTAACGCCTCGCCAGATGTGTCCAGCCTGGAAAATCACCAAGAAGATAGCCAAAAGAAAAAAGAATCGCAGCCTAACGCCTCGCCAGATGTGTCCAGCTTGGAAAATCACCAAGAAGATAGTCAAAAGAAAAAAGAATCGCAGTAAGAATTGAGAAAGGAGGATGATTGTGGTGAAGACTTTTGTTGCGAATCTTCATCCACCCCGCAAATGTATATTGGGGTGGATGGCGGCGTCCTTAGCCACCTTCCTTCTGATCTCTCTGGTTGTATCCGTTGCTGTGGGTACAAATATGTCCCAATTGAATACACTCTTGCACTCAAAATATGAATACTCAGCGATTACACAGCACAGTGCGGCTGAAAATACATACTACCAGTATAACGCAGGAATTTCGTTTACAACAGCAGCGGATTCAAAAACACGGTTTAATGCCGAAGTGTTGATGCAAACAGAAGAAGGTCATTATTCCGATGCGATCTACTGGAATACAACTAATCTAAACCGTAATGGTGTTGCGGTGTCAAAAAATATTGCAGACCATTATGGATTGAATGTGGGCGATACGATTTTCTCGAAGCATATTGTTGACGGAGTTATCAAGGATTATATTATTGAGAACATATTGCCTGCCGTCATATCGACAAGAATTTCAGGAAATAGTAAGCATAGCGATGGCATCATTATTATGGGATATGATGAACAGTACGCCGCGAACATATCCTATAGTTGCATTATCTTTACCAACAAGCCGATTGAAGTTGTAGCAGAAGTATGCTCGAAAATGCCCACTGACATATTGTACAGAGAGGATGAAATTATAACTGTTGTTATAAAAATTCTCCCGTATTTGATTGTCTACGTTATTACGGCTGCAGTGTTGATTGTGATTACGATGATGTTCCTTTCAAAATCTATCGCTGGCAATTTCAAACGGTTGGCTTCAAATGGAGCTGATTTTGGCGCGTTGAACCATGCCTATTATAAAATTACGATAGGAACAGGTATCGGGGTAATTATCATATCTGTGCTTATATCAGCAGTTTCTTTCGGAATGGCAGGGTTCTATCCAATAAATGCCGTGCCTGCATTGGCTACCGTAATTGCTGAATCAATTACATTGATTGCAACGGCGACCATATCCAATAAGCGCTTATGGAGGAACTAAAATGGAGAAAATCCTTAGTATAAAAGACTTGTCCATTGCTGTAAAAAACCGCACATTGGTGAAGAACATTTCTTTTGACATAGGTGAAGGTGATGTAGTTCTTCTATCTGGGCAAAACGGTGTAGGCAAAAGCTCCATATTGAAAAGTATCATGCGGTTGGAGACTGACGGAAAGAGTATCTGTGGCACAATCACCGAGCGTAGCTTTGGTGATGTCCTTTCGTTGGGGAGTGAAGAACTGCAGCGGTATCGAGCAAGAGTAGCTTATGTACAGCAGAAGGATGAATATGCTGAAATGGGCAACATACAGGTGCGAGATATTATTAGCGAAAGCGGTGAAATTCATTCTGGCAGATCTTTAAGCTACACAGAAGTGAATGACCTCATTGATGAATGGATTCCACGTCGTAACGATAACAGCCGTGTGTTTGATGCAAAAGCAAAACCGGCACAATTCAGCGGTGGTGAGCAAAGACTGCTATCGGTATTGTCAGTAATCGCCACACGGCCACAGGCGGAGCTGATGATAATCGATGAGCCGCTTAACAACCTTGATTTTATTAATGCTCGAAATATAAGCAACTTGATAAATAGACTTATCCGAGAAAATCCTAAGATGGGTTTGTTGATGATAAGTCATTGTCGGATATTCCCTTTTATCAATCGTGAGATAAATATTACGGCCAATGGAGTGTCGGAACTGTCAGAGCCGTATGTTTGTCATAGTTGTTTCGGAGAACCGGATGAAAACGGGTTTTATTAACCCATACAGAGAAAAAGAAAGCGTATGATTGAAATTCTTGTTATATTAGGGGTACTGACTGTCCTATTTTGGATAGGATTTCATGTGACTGGCGCATTGCTATCGGCGGCGATTTGGCTATTCATTAAGTTGCCGTTTGCGTTGATTCTTGGATGCTGTTAGCGCCGGGCGAGAATCGCCATATTGAGCCGGGCGAAAAGCGCCAATCGTAGTCAAATAGAAAAAGCCATTACTTTTTCTTTCAAATCCTTTATACTGGAAAGTGCCAACAACCCAGTGAAAGGAGCAACATGAAAGAAAATAAAAGTAATGGCTTGGATGACATTATGACATTGGGGTCAAAAGCATGGTTTTTTGTCTAAGAAGCCAGCCATAAAAGAAAAAACGACTGACCAAGTAATGAGGTCAGCCGGATGATCTATCCTGTTTATCGGTATTTACCAATGTTTTTATGTGAGCAGTGGGTTTTGGGAATGACAACAGAAGCCCCTTCGTTGCCGAAGCAGCTTTTTAAAATTTACTGCTGAAATTTTAGCGCCGAAGAAAAACTTGCCGGGAATCTTGCCGCGCACCGGCATCTCATCAACATGATAACAGTTTCGCAGAATAGCCGGGATCGCTTCAACTCCGTTTCGTATCCTTCTCCAATTACGGAAGTCTTCTGCTGCTATGAGTCTCTGCTGGTTCGCACGCCCTATGGCAGAGCGGGATAGCACGATCAAGCTGGAACATTTTCTGAGTTTTGGATGGCAGTGTTCAAGATGTGGACATTGAGAACAAGATTCATTTGGGAAATATGCTTTCACTTGGTTGCTTGTAGAAATATATTTGCAACGGATCGGCTTATGGCCGGCAGGGCACCACAAAATTTGTTCGCCATCCTCGCTGATCTCAAAATCTGCATAGATGTCGGGCACCGGTGTGCCTTTCAGACTTGTGTTGATCAGTTTCACATTCTTTTCTGCTGCGGCATCCCGGTGCATCTGCCCGGAATATGCTCCATCCATCACAATAAAAGCGGGGGCTTCTTGAGGTAGCAGCTGGTCAAGGTGATCGCCAAGGAAACGGGAATCGGAATAGATATTTTGCTCATATTGGTAATCCACGATGACAGAACCGCCATTACTGACAGTTTCTACGATATTCGCCACATAGCCGATGTGCTTCTTTCCAGCCTTGGCACTGAAGGTAGCCTCTGGGTCTGTCGGGTTTTGAAGAGATGTCGGTTTCGGTGATTCTTCCCCTTTGATGCGAAGCCTACGCCCTCCATTATCAATAGCGGTCTGCTCCTCCAGACACCGCAGTAACAACTGGTGCTCTTTCACATGGCTGTATTTGTCCTGACAGCGCTCTAACAATATATCCGCATCTTTGATGATCGCTGCTGTCCTGGTATCAATATCAATATTTCTGCTATGGTAAATGACAAGATTGCGGTCGTCCGGATCGGTGTAGTGCTCAAGACCGGACAGATCCATGCCGGTATGGTTTTTATGGTGGTACTTTACCGCTCTGGCAACACAGGAATACAACAGTTCAATGCGGCTCAGATTTCGGATATTGGCTTCTATCATCAGAGAATCCATTCGCTTGATACGGGAATTGATCCCCATCATTTTAGCGATTTTTTCACTCAGATCCTTGACACAGTCATGAAACAGATCCACGCCGTGGGCACACTCATATTCATAACAGCGGCGGCGAAACCGGGACAATGTTTTGTCACTCAACGGCTGTTCTTCAAAACTGGTAGTGCGCAGTGCGTATTGATAGTGGATGTCCAACATCAAATTCTCCACCATTTCGTCATCAGAGAGGTCAAAGAGTTCTTTGATGATCAATGCTCCAACGATGATGTTTACCGGAGTATTTGGTCTGGATGCATTTTCAGAGTATAGAACACGAAAGCGTTCTTCATCGATTGCAGGGAAGATCTCATCGGAAAACACTTTTGCCCATGATTTTTCCAGACATTTTCTTTCCCGCTCTGTCAGACGAAGACTTCGGTCAAATATTGAGAGCTGCTGACTGGGATTTGCTCTGTATGACATGAAAACACACCACCCGTGTTTTCTTTTATTCTATCATATTTTTCGCATTTTTTCACCTGAAAACTGCTCGAACAAATGACCTTTTGACCCCAACGTCAAAATGTGATACCAACCTCTCAGAGAAAACAGATAAATATTTTTCACAAAGTGAACTTTTGACGGATTACCCTGTATAATAAAAAGGAAACTGACAAAGGAAACAGAAAATATGATTTATTACATTGCAGATATGCATTTTGGACATACGAATGTGCTCCGTTTTGATAATCGCCCGTTTCCAGATACCGCACAGATGGACGATGCTCTGATTCAAAACTGGAATGGCCGCGTCACGTCAGAGGATACAGTCTATGTGCTCGGCGATGCGTTCTGGAAAAACGAAGAAAACAGTATTCGGATTATGGAGCGGTTGCGGGGACATAAGCACCTGATTCAAGGCAACCATGACCGCGTGAAAGGAAAGCTCCGCCCTTATTGGGAGAGCATCGAGCAGTACGCGGAGGTCAACGATGAGAATCGGCTGGTGATTCTGAGCCATTACCCGATTCTGTTTTATAAGAACCAGCATTATGGCGCGGTCATGCTGTACGGGCATGTACATAATACGCGCGAATGGGAACTCGTTGAGAAGTGGAAGAAAGAGCAGTGGGCGATGGGCATTCCAAGCAGATTGATCAATGTCGGCTGCATGATGGATTACATGAGATACACACCGCGCACACTGACGGAGCTGCTGGACGCCAACCCGATGCCGGAGATCGCCAGAGATCGCAAGGACGGAAGCGCAGTTGAAAGCGCGGAGCAGCAGAACAAGCAGGAAAGGACGTGGGATCTGAATGAAGGTTACACCGCTGAAAAAACAGAGTAAGAAAAACCAGCGTAAATTTCATGCAGCCAAGCGCGGCACATGGAACGGCGTTTCGCCGGTCACCCGCATTGTGCAAAGCAAGCGGCTTTATGATCGAAACCGTGCAAAGCAGGAGGATCGTCGGGATGAAGATTAGTGAGGCGATAGTGCGGAGTACGAAAAACCGCAAACTATGCAATATCTTTTTGGGTTGCACAGTGACCATTAAACAGTACGCTGCGCCAACGCGGAAAAAGATTGCCGAAAGTAGCTGAAACCCTTGAAAACACTGGAGAAATCATTGTTATCTTAAAGGGTGCAGCTTGCCATAAAACCACCGTATTTCACTTGAAATACGGTGGTTTTTCTAACTTTTTGACTGTTTCTGAAGAGACGCAGAAAAGCGTTTGACCCCATTCTGA
>ENA-ORMS01003232-ORMS01003232.1-human-gut-metagenome-genome-assembly--contig:-NODE-3232-length-10815-cov-2.232900_pt1 | contig 10815 bp, 6 predicted proteins | sample MGYA00242104_ERZ508997 | MGnify/ENA primary metagenome ERZ508997 (study PRJEB26280, sample SAMEA2338704) | human gut metagenome | biome: human gut; feature: human-associated habitat; material: faeces... | reverse complement strand
CTCTCATGCGATTGATGCTCTCCTTTCCGAAGAGCATCAATAACCAATACATCAAGGTTTTCCAACTTAGCGTACTCCTCTTCCGGAAGATATTTAAGGTCGGTCAAGTAAGCCATATTGCCGATACGGAAACCTAAGATCGGCAGCTTAGCGTGCATTACACGAATGGGAGTGATCATGACACCGGCGGCCTCAAACGGTTTCGTCCCGATCGTATGCAATACCAAATTAGGCACTCCCGGATATTTATGCTCCCGGAACACATAAGGAATGCGAGTTTTTATCGCCTCCACGACATTGTCTTCCGCATAAATATCCACATCTTTATACCGACCAAAAGGACGTAGATCATCTAAGCCACCTACATGATCGTAGTGCTCATGGGTTACTAAAACGGCGTCAAAATGGTAAATCTTATTGGTTATCATTTGCCAACGGAAGTCCGGACCACAATCGATCAATATCCGTTTCCCTTCCGTCTCTACCAAGATCGAGGCCCGTAGACGCCAATCACGGGGGTCTTTACTAGTACATACCTCACATTGGCAACCTATCTCAGGATTGCCCGTAGACGTTCCTGTTCCTAAAAAAACGATTTTCATTATCCGACATATTTAACCTCAGGCATAAGCTCTATACCGAAACGATCTTTTACGGCGGTACGAATGCTCTCCGCGACCAACGCGATCTCATCCCCCCGGGCATCTCCTAAATTCACTAATACCAACGCTTGTTTCTCGTAAACACCTACCGACCCATGGTTTTTACCCTTAAACCCACATTGCTCGATCAACCAACCGGCCGGAACCTTGATCTTTCCTTCCGAAGCGGGATAAGACGGGATTTCCGGGAATTGCTTTTTCAATTTCTCAAAATGCTCTGCCGTAATTATCGGGTTCATAAAGAAACTGCCTGCGTTGCCTAATACTTCAGGATCGGGAAGCTTCTGCCTGCGAATTGTTATGACAGCCTCACGGATCGTTTCCAAAGTAACTTCCGGATATTTCGTCAACTCCTCCTTTAAGTTCCCATAATTAACTGAAAAACCAGGGTTCTTGGATAGTCGAAGCGTGATATAAGTTATGATGTGGGGGTCATGATGTTCATTCTTGAAATAACTATTACGATATCCATATTCACAATCCGAATTCGTAAAAGTCCGTTTCTCGAATGTCAACTGGTTATAAGCCTCCACGCTCTCGATCACATCCTTGATCTCCATGCCATAAGCCCCGATGTTCTGGATAGCGGCAGCGCCCGCCTCACCGGGTATTAAAGAAAGATTCTCTATACCTCCCCAACCTTTCGATACGGCGTATGCCACGACATCATCCCAGATCTCCGCAGCCCCGACACGAAGCGATACATACTCGTCCGTTTCCGCCGAGATAGAAATCCCCTTGATTCGGGAATGGATGATAATGCCATTATAATCGTTGATGAACAATAGATTGCTCCCGCCTCCTATATGCAAGGATAAACATTCCTGAAAGTATTCATCATGTAAGATTCGTTGCAACTCCTCCTCCGTCTCATACTCCATGAACCAACGTGTCTTTACTGGGAGATGGAACGTATTGTGTTTCTCCAACGAATAATTCTGCTCTATTCTCATCGTCTATTTTATTTTTAGGGCAAAAGTAGTCATAAATAACTCATCCGCAAATTATGTAGTTCCGGATTTTTTCAGTAGATTTGTATATAGAGTTGATCGTATGGATGAGAACACGTCCGGCATATCCGGTGAAATACAGAAGATGATCCTCGACAAGTTAAACACGTTCAATCGAGGAAAAACGTCAGACAAAGGGCGGTACTACATTCTTTTGCCTACCTCAAAGACCTTATATTATACGCTTTGGTTCTTTACGCCTTCGGCCACTTATCATCCGACGGTCTATTTGGCGAATCTCGACTTGAATGCCATCAGCTCGGTGAATAAGGCAATTAAGATGGTAAGCAACTCCTTTCTACCTTTATTTATAACGACAGATATCAAAGACTCTCCCGATAATGGAGACGATATTATTTCTTTCGGTAAATACAGAGGATACCATTTGCATGACATCTATACGATCGATCCCCGATACGTCGTTTGGATAGCCGATAAATATGAGCCTCACGTAAAAAGCGAGATGCGTTTTAAAGAGTTAGCGGTGACCTACAGTAAAATCTATCTCGACCTACAGACCCGTAAGAAATATAAAATGCCTGTAAGCCGCTTTGTAGGAACACCGGGAGAAAAATTGAGCGATTTAAAGTTAACAATCACAAAAGTCCGCATTGAAGACGATTCTTACAAGACACAGATTATCCGTGGTACCGAATATTTCTATGTAGATCAATTGCTCACGGCCGTGGACATCGCCGGAAATTACTTCTTATTGAGGATAAAAGCGAAAGATCGTAGTCTTACCACGCAAACGTTGCCACCGGGCGCTCATGCTTTCCAAGTAGGGGAAAAATTGACTTTGACTTCCGCTAAGGTCTTAAAACATATAGAATCCCGTACTATCAAGTACACACGAATCGGGTATATCAAGATTCAATAAATGTTTCGAAATTCGCAAACAGACACATTATTAACATTTTTTGTTCTTAAAAATGTAACAAACATCTGTAGGCCTTGTTTAATAAGAAACTCAAATGCAAATGTATCTTTGCAAAACGTAACTATAAAACCAGCTTCAAAGTGTACATTTGTAGTGTTTAACAATTTAAAAAATTTGCATTTTATGAACAAAGCAGAACTTATAGAGGCTTTAGCAGACAAGACCGGGTTACAAAAGCAAGAAGCAAAGAAAGTATTGGATGCTTACATCGAGATCGTAACTGAGCGTATGTCCGAAAATGAAGAAATCGTACTTGTCGGATTTGGAACACTGATCCCAAGACCGCAAACACAGCGTCTTGCCAGAAATCCTAAAACAGGTACTCCGGTAATGATCCCCGCTCGTACGACCGTAAAATTCAAACCGGGTAAATTCCTCCTTGAGGCGATGAATGCCCACCTGAAATAATAAAGTCACCGAAAACGTAGTAAAAATATCCCCGGTAAGGGGATAAAAAATCATAAGTATGAAATCTTTCATTTATAAGTATGAATGAAAAATTTCATACTTATGATTTTTAGTGTCCGGAAATGATTACTTTTGGGCTCAAAAAAGACTCATGAGAATCGTTAATCTTGGAGACACCAATTCCATATTAAACAAGTTCGTAGCCGAACTTAGAGATGTAGATATACAAAAAGACAGCCTTCGCTTCCGTCGCAATGTCGAGCGTATCGGAGAAATCATGGCTTACGAGATCAGTAAGGAATTTCATTACAGTACGAAAGACATCCAGTCCCCGCTAGGTATAGCCCCGATGAATACGCCGGACGATCGAATCGTGATTAGTACGATCTTGCGTGCCGGGCTTCCATTCCACCAAGGTTTCCTTCGGTATCTGGATAATGCGGAGAACGCTTTCGTATCCGCTTACCGCAAATATAAAGACCGTTTGAATTTTGATATTCATATCGAATATATCGCCTCTCCTCGCTTAACAGGTAAAACCTTGATCATATCCGACCCGATGTTGGCCACCGGAAGTTCTATGGAATTGGCGTATGAGGCCCTGTTGACCAAAGGAGTACCCGGCCATGTACACGTAGCCTCCATCATCTCAAGCAAACAAGCCTTGGAATACTTGCAGAAGAAAATGCCGGATGACAAGACTACAATCTGGATCGCCGCATTAGATAATGACCTCGACGATCATTCTTATATCGTTCCCGGATTAGGCGATGCAGGAGATTTAGCGTTCGGCGAGAAGGAATAGGGATGTGTAAACCAAAACGTACTGCCTTTGCCCAACTCGGAATTTACACCGATCCGACCACCTAGTCTATTTACGATGGTCTCGCAAATAGATAGCCCCAAGCCCGTACCTTGTTTAAACGTATTTCCTTTATAGAAACGATCAAAGATATGGGGAAGATCCGTCTCGGCGATGCCGTTTCCATCATCCTGTATCCGGATCATCACATTCCGTTTATCAGTCACGGAGAATTTTATCTCATCACCTATGATCTCGTAAGCTAAGATGATACAACCTTCGCTCGTATACTTGATCGCATTGTTAAGGAAATTGGAAATTACCTGCGTCAGCCGCATACGATCGCTATAGATTTGGCATTCCGGTGAATCTTTGGGAGCAATCAGAGCTACGTTATCGGGCATCTTAATACGGAAAGAGGTCACGATCTCATTGATCACCTCTTTTATGCTCATATCGGCGAACTTGAAATCCATCGTACCAGATTCAATTTTTGCCAAATCTAGAATATCACTGATCAATTGAAGCAACATCCGATTATTGCTATCGATGATTTCCACAAACTCATGCCTCTCCTCGGGATCATCCGTTTCCGCCAATAATTGAGAAAAACCGACAATGGCATTTAATGGCGTACGAATCTCATGACTCATATTCGCTAGGAAGGCAGACTTCAAACGATCCAGTTCTTCCGCCCTTTCCCTTTTCAATTGAGAGTCCTTTAACTCCGTGATATCATAATTAATACAGATCATCTCCGGTTTATTCGGGTCTACGCTTTGAGGGTTACGGGTGATATTGGCACAAATCCATTTCCATCCGTCACCAGACTTCACACGCACTTCCCTACGGAAATGATGCGCTTTACCCTGTTTCACCTCCTCAAAGAATGAGTTTATATATCCAGCGTCGTTCGGATGAATATAAGAATAAATCCCAATAATTTGGGACAAGGGGGTTCCATCCTTCTCTCCCATATTCTCATACCATTGCTTAATGGCATAGCCCTCAAAGGTATATAAGTCATAAAGGGCATAACCGACTTTAGCGTATACGCTGACCAAGGTAAATACATTCTCAAACTCAGAAATACGGTTATAGGCGATCATCTTTTCCGTATTATCCAAATTAATAAGTAAATAGCTGGAAGGTTCACCTCTTTGGTCATATAAAATACTGGCCTTGGTAACGATATCCAACTCGCCTACTTTCGAGGTGTTATAATAATCATCGACCTTCTTAAACGAATAATTCAGCCGGAAATTCACGGATTTATTCTCCTTGAGTTTCTTGATCACATCTTTAGGCAGAATCGGGTTGCTAAAAATATTGACTCCTAAAACGTCCTTCTTTGACCGGATACCGAATATCTCCATATCCTTTGCGTTCAGATCAATCAAGTAACCGTCCCTGTCATAAAGCTCGACTCCCACAGGTAAATTTACATACAGCTTTCGGAAGATCATTTCATTATGATCGATCATCTTACTAATCTTTTCCTCTTTCAGTTTGAAATTAGGTAAAATCTGTAATATGCCCAACGCTTTTACGCACACTCCGTTATTCAACTTACGCTCACATAATCTGGAGCGTACCCATTTTTCCCCAGTCGGTGTTATTATCGGAAATATTTGCTCATACGTATCGACAGATTGGATCGATAAAAAATCCGTAGTAATCAGATCCCTAAAGTCTTCCCGGATTATATAGTAAAATTCAAAAAAAGAGAGATTATTCCCCTTCTTCCCAAATATACTCATTAAATAATCGGAACAGATATAACTTCTTTGAACAAAATCGGCTTCCCACAAGCCAACTTCCGCCCTATCCAATAACAATTTACATTGATCCAATTGAGTCTGTATATCCTCCATAAAAATATCCCTTCCGATAAAATTACACTATGATTTCACAAAGATATAATTTAAATAGTATAAATCCTCTATAATAAAAAAGAGATTGTCTCGAATAACTCAAGACAATCTCTTTCTATATTCAAAGCCTAATATAAATTATTTCAATTCCTTGATACGAATATTGCGGAATTTGACAGGGGAACCATGCCCTAAGAAACCTATATGACCTTTTTTGTTAAACAAACCCGGATGCTCCTTTCCATCAGGCGCACCATTCTTCACGGCATCCCGAATATTTCCATCCAAGATTACTACTCCATTCACCGTCACACGGATATGATCGCCATCCGCCATGATCTCTTCCGTATTCCATTCTCCAACCGGCTTGAACGCTTTCGGATGATCCTCACGGGCGGGAATGATACCGTATACGGAACCGTGATGTTGCAGCGGAGTGATGTTTCCTTGGTAAATAGGATGTTCACAATCCAAGACCTGCACTTCCATACCTACATATGCTGCATCTCCTTCCATCGGCGTACGAATACCGACACCGTTATTAGCTCCCGGGGTTAACTGGAAGTCAAAACGATAGATAAAGTTTCCGTATTCCTTCTTGGTGTACAGATTACCACCGAAACTACTGCTTGGGACCATAGAGATACAGCCATCTTCCAAGATATAATCAACCGTGTTTCCAGTCCACTCATGCATATTCGTTCCGTCAAACAAAACCTTGAAGCCCTCTTTTTCCTCTTCCGGCGATAATTTGAACGGTTCTTGTTTTTCCAATTCCTTTACGTAGATATTACGGTAATAGACCTTGCTGCCATGAGCTTGCATCTCGATTTGCTCTACCGGGAAAATCGGAAGCTTGCGATCCCAATAGTTTTCCAGAATCACGTTATCTACCACTTTTTCTCCGTTCAAGACAACCGTCACACGGTCACCAACCATCTTAATATAGAAGGAATTCCATTCACCCAATTTATTGTCGGCCACTTTCGAAGGCTTGCTCTCGTTTACCTGATTGTTGTACAAGCCACCGGAACCTACTTGCGCACCAACATTTACCCGAGAAGTATCCCAGATCTGGACTTGAGGAGTACCACGCAGATAAATACCGGCATCAGCCTCAGGGCCTTTCGGATCCAACATCCAATCCACATACATCTCGAAATCACCATATTGCTTTTCCGTACATAGGTTATCGTACCCAGTACCGTCAAATACTAACAGGCCGTTCTCTACTTTCCAGTCACGACGCATATTCTCATCTGCCTTCTCCTGCGCTTTCGCCAATTGAGCCGGTTTCATTTTCGCGCGGGCGATCGGATTCTCGACCAAACCTTTCCAACCCGTTAAATCCTTACCATTAAAGATAGAGACAAATCCGACCTCGTCCGGCATCGCATCCAAATGTTGCTTCAAGGCATCGATATCATAACGAGCGTCTTCCCCGTCAAACATGGTCAAAACACGTTTCAAGATAGCCTTCACATTGTCACCCTTATATTCCGGATGGTTACGAGCGATATTCCAAACCGCATAAACAGCCGCAGAACGAACAGCCGCATCGCTTGAATCCAAGAATTCCGACGCATACATCAATGCCAAGAAGGTATCCGCCCGTTGGATCTGACGTAAAATAAGAGCCTTTTGCTCACTCGTCCGGGCAATCTCCATGACTTTCCGCAAGCTCAACAAACGATTCTCTCTCGTAAATGCCGGATTAGATACCAACTGCACATAACGCTTTAACGCCCTGTCGAATACTTGATCGGAAGCGGCTGATTGGCAAACCTTAAATAGTTCGTCGGCAGCCTCAATACCCTTCCAAGCCAACAAAGCGTCAAGAGCCGCATCCTTGGCCGCTCCATTCCCTTTATTCAATCCTTCCACGATCGTAGCCAAAGCCTCTTTCTCGCCAGTCGCTGATAAGACCTTATAATAAAGATATCTCTTGCTGTCCCCCGCTTGTATCATACGACGATTCACGTTAGATACTTGAGTTGCCGCCGGTTGTTTAGAGATGGCGGCAATGATCGCATCTTGAAGCGGAGCGACAGCTGAAGCCTCCGCAGTCTCCAACATTCCGCACAATAAAGTGAAATCTTTCTCAGACACTACATCTTTCAATGCGGTATAAGCGGCTTTCTTCACCTCTGAGGAGCCGGATTTAATCTGATCCAGTACCGTATTTAGATTCGCATCGGCCATACGTATCGCCAACAGCTCCAGACCGGCTACCTTTCCCGCATCGGAAGCGGACGGGATCACTTTAGCGACCGCTTGATCAATATCGCCGTTAAATGCCATCAAAGCATCTTGACCCAATAATATCACTTGCTTGTCATTGCTCTTCAACAAATCCGCCAGCACAGGAATGACACTCTTATCACCGATTTTAACCAAGGCCCAAACAGCGGCCTGTTGCACATAGAAATCCTTATCTTTCAATTGATCCAAAAGAACTTGTCTTGCTGGTAGATCAAAACGAAGTTCCAGATTCTTGATCACGTCATGTTTAGACGGGCATTTGCTTTCACGGCCTATCCAGTTCAAGATATCTACCTTGACTTCCGGCTTCGCCTTTAACATGTGTTTCATGACCTCGATATAAACATTTTGATCAGCGAAACCCGAAGCAAAGTTCAAAGCCGCATTACGGTATCCCTTATCCGTATCTTTCAAAGCCGATAATAAATTCTTCGTAGCGGCTTCCGGCTTAGCGGCCAATAGAATCTGAAGAGCGGCCTCACGGGTCTGTGTCATGCCCGCTTTCGTAGACTTCTTCAATAAATCATTCGCCGCTTTCTCCGCGTCTTTGGTATCGCCTTGCTCAAGGACACGTTTAATCAAAGCGATATACGCCTCATTCGCCCCGGTCTTTTCCATTTTATAACCGGCTTTCTCGGCAACGGCGGCTAAATCACTCAGAGAAGCTTTAGAACCTACACGGCTCAACGCATAAAGAACCTCTTTCTGCATATTCTCATCGCTGGAGCCAAGCATCGCTTTCAATACATTTTCCGCATCAGCGATTTGCACGTCAGCGATCGCACGGATAATATCCTTTTGCGTCTTCGGAGTACCGGAACGACGCATCAAGGAAGCCACCAAAACCTTCTTAGCGTTATCGGTACGGATTGCGGATAACGCACGGGCAGCAGGACCGCTTAGGCTCTCATCGTTCAAATAGCTAGCCAGCGTATCCACACACTCATCTTTTCCCAGTAATTGAAGCTGCCGGATAATAAAAGCCTTTGTCTCCCGGTCGCTCACCTTATCTAAGGCTTTCAAATATGCGTTGGCTGTTGCTAGACGGGCATTTTCCTCACCTTTCGCCATCACGTAGTGAGTCAATCCGCTTAACGCATAATCCACGTTCGAGTTACTGCCTTTTCCCGGAGCGTTAATCTTGTTAATCAACATCAAGACCCCTTCCTCGCCAGTGGAGCTTAAGTCATTAATTAATTTGTTATATTCAGCTTGTTGCTCCGCCGGCATCTGTGCCAGTACATCGGCAACGATCGTCTTCGATGTACGATTAGCCGGGCTTTGAGCCATTAACATACTACCGCACAACAATAAGCTGGCAATTGATATATATACTTTTTTCATATGTGTATGTATTTAAATGTTCCAAGGCGCTCTCATCGGCTGATCCAACAAACGATTAGCGGCCTCATCATTAATAAATTCCAGTTTTACGGGATCAAAGTGAAGCGTACGATTCAAACGAAGGGCTACGGCACCCATATTCACGATCGTAGCGGAACGGAAACCATTACGTTCATTCAAGGCAAAAGGCTGACGAGTCTTTACGCACTCGATAAAGTCGGTAACCTGTGGCTCAGGTTCGGGATAATCGGATAACTTTTTCTCCCAATCCGGGATATCACATACGAAATTCTTATAAACATTCCCGTTCGGTCCGGAAATATAAGGTGTGTTCGGATCCCCGTAATCACCTCCCCAAAGTACGATCTGGCAACCATCCTCATAGGTATACGTAATCGAGCGCCAAGTACCCACGGCGTCCGGATGTTGTTGCGGAGCATCCACCTCTACCTTAACCGGGCTGGTATTATCTTTTCCTAGAAAATATTGTACAGGGTCAATATAATGCTGTCCCATATCCCCTAAACCACCGCCGTCATAATCCCAGTATCCACGGAATGTCTGATGCACACGATGCGGGTTATAAGGTTTGTAAGGAGCCGGACCCAACCAGAAATCATAATCCAGCTCACTAGGCACCGATTGTGGTTCCAGATATTCTTTACCAACCCAATAGAACTTCCAGTCGAAACCGGTATGCTTGCTGATCGTTACCTTTAGCGGCCAGCCCAACATACCACTTTGAACCAGTTTCTTCAAAGGTTTCACTGGAGTGCCCAGTCCATAGAACGGGTCAGCGAAACGGAACCAAGTGTTCAAGCGGAACATACGTCCGTATTGCTTCATCGCTTCCATTACCCGTTTACCCTCCCCGATCGTACGGGTCATAGGCTTCTCACACCAAATATCTTTTCCTGCTTTAGCGGCCTCGACAGACATGATACCATGCCAGTGAGGAGGCGTAGCTATATGAACGATATCTACATTGGGATCTAGAATCAAATCACGAAAATCATGGTATGCGGCAATCTTATCCTTTACCAACTGTTTACCTAGCTCCAGATGATTCTTATCGACGTCACACACAGCGACAAGACGAGTCCCGGCATAGTCCACATGTCCACGGCCCATACCACCTGTACCGATAATTCCTTTTGTTAATTGATCACTTGGAGCGATGAATCCATTACCCAACACGTGGCGCGGTACAATCGTAAATGCCGCGATTCCTCCAAGAGTCTTCAGGAAGTCTCTTCTGTTTGTCTTCATAGTACGAATTTAAAATTTAGATAGAATAGATTAACTTGAGTGACAAAAATAATCATAATACTCGAAGAGACAAGAAAAATGTATATAAAAAAGAAAAGGATGCCTTTAACAAAGACATCCTTCCCTAGTATTTTATGAAAATCTATTACAAAGCGAATTGCGGTTGACGGTGAATCCATTGCCCACGGGTGAAATCCGGGAAGTCTACCAAAGCACCGCCACGAGCGATTGACATCTCCGACAA
>ENA-ORMS01003213-ORMS01003213.1-human-gut-metagenome-genome-assembly--contig:-NODE-3213-length-10870-cov-2.589829_pt1 | contig 10870 bp, 10 predicted proteins | sample MGYA00242104_ERZ508997 | MGnify/ENA primary metagenome ERZ508997 (study PRJEB26280, sample SAMEA2338704) | human gut metagenome | biome: human gut; feature: human-associated habitat; material: faeces... | reverse complement strand
GCAGCGCCAGTAGTGCCGCAACGTGCATCGCCGTCGGAAAGACATCGTTGGAACTTTGGCTTTTGTTCACGTCGTCGTTAGGGTGAACTTTACGTTCCATCCCGCGCACGCCGCCGAGTAATTCACTGGCCCGGTTAGCCAGCACTTCATTCATGTTCATGTTACTTTGCGTGCCGGAGCCGGTCTGCCAGATAGCCAGCGGGAATTCGTCGTCATGCTGTCCTGCCAGTACTTCATCCGCCGCCTGCCGAATGGCGCTCGCTTTCTCTTCAGACAACAAGCCTAAATCTTCATTAACTTTTGACGCTGCGCGCTTGGTTAGCGCCAGCGCATGAATCAGTGAGGTGGGCATTTTCTCCGTCGAAATGCGGAAATGCTCCAGCGAGCGTTGAGTTTGTGCGCCCCACAGCTTATCTGCCGGGACATCAATCGCTCCCATCGAATCTTTTTCGCTGCGTACTGTATTCATGGCCTGCTCCTCACCTGATTAATTTTTTCTTTCTGTTTTGCTTTCGCTAAGCAACTTTTAGCTCACTCATTATTTACCATTTGATAACAAACGTTTGGTCTTTCGTGCCATGTAAAAAAACCGCCCCGAAGGGCGGCTCTGTTTATTTCACACAGCGGGTGCATTGTGTGAGTTGTATCTGCTGGAAGAAGTCATTCCCTTTATCATCCACAAGGATAAACGCCGGGAAATCTTCCACTTCAATTTTCCAGATGGCTTCCATTCCCAGTTCCGGATATTCAACACATTCCAGGCTCTTAATACTTCCCTGCGCCAATACAGCTGCCGGACCACCGATACTGCCAAGGTAGAAGCCGCCGTGTTTTTTACAAGCATCCGTCACCTGCTGGCTGCGATTACCTTTCGCCAGCATGATCATGCTGCCGCCGTGGGATTGCAGCAGATCCACGTAGGAGTCCATACGACCTGCGGTGGTTGGGCCAAGTGAACCTGATGGATAACCGGCAGGCGTTTTCGCCGGACCCGCGTAGTAGATCGGGTGATCTTTGATGTACTGCGGCAGTTCTTTACCGGCGTCAATCAGCTCTTTCAGCTTGGCGTGTGCAATATCGCGACCCACGATAATGGTGCCGGTGAGCGACAAGCGGGTGGATACCGGGTATTGCGAAAGCTGGGCAAGGATCTCTTTCATCGGGCGGTTAAGGTCGACTTTCACTGCTTCGCCTTCACCTGCCTGACGCAGTTCTTCTGGAATGTACTGGCCTGGATTGTGTTCCAGTTTTTCGATCCAGATACCTTCGCGGTTGATTTTCGCTTTAATGTTACGGTCAGCGGAGCAGGAGACGCCCATGCCTACCGGGCAGGATGCGCCGTGACGTGGCAGACGGATAACGCGGATGTCGTGCGCGAAGTATTTACCGCCAAACTGCGCGCCAAGACCGAGTTTCTGGGCCTCTTCCAGCAGTTCCTGTTCCAGCTGGATATCGCGGAACGCCTGACCATGTTCGTTCCCTTCCGTCGGCAGTTCATCGTAATAGTGAGCGCTTGCTAACTTGACGGTTTTCAGGTTGGTTTCCGCAGACGTACCGCCAATCACAAACGCGATATGGTACGGCGGGCAGGCTGCAGTACCGAGGGTACGCATTTTCTCGACGAGGAAGTTTTTCAGTTTGCCGGGCGTCAGCAGGGCTTTGGTTTCCTGGTAGAGATACGTTTTGTTGGCAGAGCCGCCGCCTTTAGCGACACAGAGGAATTTGTACTCATCGCCATCTACCGCGTACAGGTCGATTTGCGCAGGCAGGTTCGTGCCGGTGTTGACCTCTTTATACATGTCCAGCGGCGCGTTCTGTGAATAGCGCAGGTTATCTTCGATATAGGTGTTATAGACGCCTTTCGACAGCGCTTCTTCATCACCGCCACCGGTCCACACGCGCTGACCTTTTTTACCGACGATGATCGCGGTGCCGGTATCCTGGCAGGTCGGCAGCACGCCTTTAGCGGCGATTTCGGAGTTTCTTAAGAATTGCAGCGCCACGTACTTGTCGTTTTCGCTGGCTTCTGGATCGTGAAGAATAGCCGCAACCTGTTTCTGGTGTGCCGGGCGGAGCATGAAAGAAGCGTCGTGAAAGGCTTGCTGCGCCAGCAGGGTCAGGGCTTCTGGTTCCACTTTCAGGATGGTTTCGCCGTCGAAGTCGGCAACGCTAACGTAATCAGAAGTGAGTAGATAGTATTCGGTATTGTCTTTCCCCATCGGGAAAGGTGCCTGGTAGATAAAGGGTTTGTTTGACATAGCTTCCAGCCTGTAACTCTGTATTTGTTATTCGAAAATGGCGTGCCGCGTAGTCACGGGCGGCACGCAAAGTGCATTTATAAGAACCCGTACATCGCGGCGAAGATCCAGCCGAAGACGCACGATACGCTCACACCAATCAACCCCGGCAGAATAAAGCTGTGGTTGATGACGAAGCGACCGATGTGGGTGGTGCCGGAACGGTCAAACTGAATCGCTGCCAGATCGCTCGGATAAGTCGGCAGGATGTAATAACCGTAGCAAGCCGGTGCTGAAGCCACGATGTATGCCGGATCAACGCCGATCGCCAGCGCGACCGGAACAATCGCCGCCAGCGCCGCAGCCTGAGAGTTTACAAACTTGGAAACCAGCAGCAGAACAATGGCATAGGCCCACGGATACTCTTTCACCATTTCACCCAGTACGCCCTGAATTTCAGACATATGCGCACCGAACATGGTTTCAGCCATCCATGCGATACCGTACACCGCCACGATGGCGATCATACCGGAACGGAAGACTTCGTTTTTTGAGATAGACGCGGGATTGGTTTTGGTCAGGATAATAATCAGCGCCCCGGTCAGCAGCATAAACATCTGAATAACCAGTACCATCGACAGCGGTTTGCCGCCGAAGGATGGACGCAGGTCCGAATCAGCACCAAGAAGGGCGACTACAGCGATTGCCCCGAGGAAGATCCACATTGCCAGCCAGTTGCTTTTCGGCAGTTTTTTATCCAGCAGCGTCGCGGTATCACCGTAAACATACTCACGGTTTTCCGGTACGGAGATGAATTTTTGGAACTCTTCGTCTTTATCCAGATCTTTACCGCGGAACCAGCTGAAGATACCGATCGCCAGGATACCGATTAACGTCGATGGAATGGTGATTGCCAGCAGGTCGAGGAACTCAAGATGGCGACCATCAAAGGTGACATTACCCAGCATCGCAACCAAAGATACGACCGCAACCGACACCGGACTGGCGATAATCCCCATCTGTGCACCGATAGAACTTGCCGCCATCGGACGTTCCGGACGGATGTTGTTCTTAATGGCGACGTCGTAGATGATCGGCAGAATGGTGTAAACCACATGACCCGTACCGCAAAGAATGGTCAGCGTACAGGTCACAAACGGCGCGACAATTGAGACATATTTCGGGTTGCGACGCAGCAGCTTCTCGGCAATTTGCAGCATGACATCAAGACCGCCCGAAGCTTGCAAGGTCGCCGATGCCGCCACCACCGCAATGATAACCAGCATGACATCAACCGGTGGTTTACCTGGCTGAAGGTGGAAGACGAAGACCAGAATGACCAGACCGATACCGCCTAATAAACCCAGCGCGATACCCCCCTTTCTGGCACCATAAAACAGACATATCAGTATTATGATAAGTTGGATAGTAAATAACATGTGTGAACCCTCGCGATAATCCTATTTAAATTTTTGCTGAATAGATCACAGTCACGTTCTGTTTTGTATGAACTGTTTTCAGAGCCTGACTAAATATCCGTTTGGTCGTTACCGGCTTGAGCAAATACCTCACAGTGAATATTGGCTGATTAAAGCAGCGGCAAATTTATGCACTGTGATAAGCGGCTTTTTCAGAGAGAAAGACTCTCTGGCGATGGGTTTATAGTTTGTACAGCGCAGATGTTAATGTTTTGTTTGCTGTTATCTTATTGATATTTATCGGTCTGTTTTTTGTTCTCAGGGCAGGTATCATTAGGTTTATAGATTAATCTGATCTACCCATTTGTGGGTAAAAATACACATAATGTGGGTGACATAATAGTTAATTAACTTTTGTTAGCGTTTTGAAATTAAAAACACCGTTCATCTGAAGAGATATTAATTTTTAGCGATGATGGAGGGATAATTATATTTGATCTGGCACAAGTTTTACTGATGAACGATGTAACTTGTGCCAGGGGGATTTTGCATTACGGTAATAATTATTACTTACAGATAACCAGCGATCCGTTATTGGCAATATTGTTTCAGTAGTGAGTAGTGTTCTGCCTGAATACGGTAACGGTAAACCGGACGCCCCGTGACGCCATAATGGATACTGGTGAACAATATGTGGCAGTTGACCAGCCAGATAAGGTATTTACGGCAGGAAACACGCGAGATGTTAACCTCGTTAGCCAGCTCGTCGGTTGAAAACTCATAGTCCTGATGCGCGTCAATCCACTGGCACAGCGTGCGTAACGTCTGCGGCGTTAAGCCTTTTGGCAAGCGACGAGGATCCTGCTCGTTGGAGCTGCTGCCGTGGATTAGCTGATCAAGCTCGGCCTGGTCATAATACTGATGTTTTTCCAGCGCCATTTTCTTTTGCCGCCAGCCGGTGAGCGCCTCTTCAAAGCGGGAAGCCTGGAAGGGTTTGATCAGGTAATCCACAACACCGTAATGCAGCGAATCTTTAATGGTTACTGCATCGGCAGCGGAGGAGATGACAATCACATCACTTTTGCAACGCGCGTTATGCAGGACAGGCAGTAAATCGAGCCCGTTCTCTTTTTGCATATAGATATCTAGCAATATCAGGTCGATAGGCGTATCGCTATTGAAGATAATCTCTTTGGCTTTCTCCAGCGTCGAAGCCGTTCCACGGCATTGAAAGCCCGGGATTTGTGCCACGTATCGGCGATTCAGCTCCGCGACCATTGCGTCATCATCGATAATTAATACATTGATCATCTGTTCGACCTCTCCCCGTCCCAGGGTATCTGGACAAAAAATTGTGTGAAAATCCCGGGTTCCGATTCCACGGCGATGCTGCCGCCGAGATTTTCTACCTGTTGTTTGACAAGTGCTAAACCGACGCCTCGCTCGCTTCCTTTTGTCGAGACACCTTTGTCAAAAATGTGATCGATTTTGTCGGGTGCGATCCCCGGTCCATCATCATTAACTTCACAGTGCAGCCAGCCGTGACGGTAGTGCAATGTTACGCTAATTTCGCCACCGGGTTCCGGCCCTAATGCCTCCAGCGCGTTTTCTATCAGATTTCCCAACGTGGTAATCAGCGTCGCGACCTGATCCTCACTACCGCTGTCTGGCAGCTGGCTTTCACTGTTTAAAATCAGCGTATGGCCTAAATCGGTCGCGCGGTTAATCTTGCTGATTAAAAAACCAGCGATAACCGGAGATTTGATCTTACCCAGCAGAGAGCCAATCTCTTCCTGATAGTTATTGGCTGTTTTGAGAATGTAATCTTCCAACTGCTTATAACTCTTCAGATGCAATAATCCGAGAATCACATGCAATTTATTCATAAATTCGTGGGATCGTTCACGAAGTGCGTCAGCATAGTTGACCAGACCGTCGAGTCGCTGCATCAGTTTACGTACTTCAGTTTTGTCCCTGAAGGTTGAAATGGCACCGATGATAACGCCATTACTGCGCACCGGAACGGTGTTGATCAGTAATAGTCGGTCCTTAATCGTAATCTCTTCGTCGCGGCGTGGGGTTCCGTCGCGTAACACTTCCGAGACATCTACCACCTGTGACCACGAGTGGCTTAGCGTCGACAGTTTCTCATCGTCCTGCGACTTACGGTAATTCAGCAATTCTTGTGCGGCATCGTTGATCAGCGTGACCTCGCCGCGATCGTCCACGGCAACGACGCCTTCTTTGATGGACTGCAACATGGCCTGGCGTTGCTCAAACAGTGTGGAGATTTCGTAGGGTTCCAGGCCGAAAAGGATTTTTTTCAGTACGTTAACCAGAATGCATGTGCCGATCAGTCCGACCAGCATGCCAAATAGTACCGACCAGATAATGCTCCAGCGACTGTCATTGATCTGTTGGGTCACGCGGCTTAACTCAAGGCCGATCGCCACCACGCCAATTTGTTTATGATTTTCATCGTAGATGGGGGTAAATACGCGTAAAGCCTGCGCCAGAAAACCGCGATTGATAGCGACATTTTCTTCGCCATTCAGCGCTTTAAGGATGTCATCACCTTTAAATGGCTGACCAATACGCTGGGCTTCAGGATGCGAGTAGCGAAGGCTTTGCATATCGGTAACGACAATAAACAGCAGATCGTTGCGTTTGCGCACGGCTTCCGCGATGGCCTGGATTCCACTCTCCTGCGGTTTTTTCTGCAAGCCCTGACGGATTTCCGGCGAGTCGGCGAGGGTACGCGCTACTGCCAGTGCCTTGTTAGCTAGCCCGTCTCGCGTCATATCACTGATTTGCGAGAAGTAAATCAGATGCACCACCAATAGCACCGAGAACAGTACCGCGCTGACCATTAAGATCACAGTGGTACTCAATTTCATCGGACGTTTGCGTAACATACGGTAGGGCAATGAATGTCTCATCAGCTTCCTTGTGTGACAAATTTCTTAAGCATTATCTCTGATGAGGCGGGTAATTCAAAGGGAGTAAGAATGATTGGCTATATAGGGGAAGAGACTCTGGCAACGGAAACTGCCAGTGCTGTATGAAGATTCCGGGGCTATGCTTATAGCGATAATCATACTGATGAGAGAGGGAAGGTCATGGATCGGGCGCTACTGGACGGGGGTTATCGCTGTTATACCGGCGAAAATATCGATGTCTATTTTAACACTGCGATATGTCAGCATTCTGGCAATTGCGTACGTGGCAACGGCAAGTTATTTAATCTCAAACGAAAGCCGTGGATCATGCCGGATGAAGTCGACGTTGCCACTGTGGTTAAAGTGATTGATACGTGCCCGAGTGGCGCGCTGAAATACCGTCATAAATAAGCGAGGGTAAAATGGAAATACGCGAAGGCCACAATAAATTTTACATTAATGACGAACAAGGCAAGCAAATCGCTGAAATTGTCTTTGTGCCGACCGGAGAGAATTTAGCGATTATCGAACATACCGATGTCGATGAAAGCCTGAAAGGGCAAGGGATTGGTAAACAGCTGGTTGCGAAAGTCGTGGAAAAAATGCGTCGGGAAAAACGAAAAATTATCCCACTATGCCCATTTGCGAAACACGAATTTGATAAAACACGGGAGTATGATGATATTCGCAGTTGATGGGAGAGTACAGAGTCACGATATTTTTCATGCTCTCCGCGGTGTGATGCAGGAGAGCATCTGAAGGGTAGGGGGATGCACAAAGAATGGTCAGAGAGAGCGTTTTTTTGTCCCAAGTCATCCCCTTTACTGAGCAAAAAAAAAAGAATATCTCCTATATGAGAATCATCATTCGGGGTTAATAAGTTTTGCGTCCCCAGAGCGTTCAATATTGATAGGAGTCATATTATGGAAGGTAAAAACAAGTTCAATACTTATGTTGTTTCTTTTGATTATCCATCATCTTATTCCTCAGTGTTCTTAAGGTTAAGATCATTGATGTATGATATGAATTTCTCCTCTATCGTGGCTGATGAATATGGGATACCACGACAACTGAATGAAAACTCCTTCGCAATAACGACATCGTTAGCCGCAAGTGAAATCGAAGATTTAATCAGGCTCAAATGCTTAGACTTACCGGATATTGATTTTGACCTCAGCATTATGACAGTTGATGACTATTTCCGTCAGTTTTACAAGTAGCCAGGAAGGATAAGAAGAACATAAAAAATGGCACTATTCTCTAAAATATTAATTTTTTATGTGATTGGTGTGAACATATCCTTTGTCATTATCTGGTTTATCTCACATGAGAAAACACATATTCGTTTACTTAGTGCATTTCTGGTCGGAATAACCTGGCCAATGAGTCTTCCTGTGGCATTACTTTTTTCTCTCTTTTAGGAGCTGTAGTTGAGTGGACCCGCTGGTTATCTTGAAACGAAGCGTCTCTCCTCAAAACTGGATTTGCGGAATGACGAACGAAGCAGTCGCCTGACTGCTTCGTTCATTAAAGTGAAATTTATTTCTGTGGGCGCATCGCCGGGAAGAGAATAACGTCGCGAATAGTATGACTGTTTGTAAACAGCATAATCATTCGGTCGATACCAATACCCAGACCAGCGGTTGGCGGCAGACCATATTCCAGCGCAGTCACGTAATCTTCGTCATAGAACATGGCTTCGTCGTCACCTGCAGCTTTAGCGTTAACCTGTTCCTGGAAACGTTCAGCCTGATCTTCTGCGTCGTTTAATTCGCTAAAACCATTACCGATTTCACGACCACCGATGAAGAATTCAAAACGGTCGGTGATTTCCGGGTTAACATCATTACGGCGCGCCAGCGGGGACACTTCTGCCGGATATTCCGTAATAAAGGTTGGCTGAATCAGATGTGCTTCTGCCACTTCATCAAAGATCTCCGTAACAATACGTCCCAGCCCCCAGCTTTTCTCTACCGTAATACCGATAGATTCAGCTAATGCTTTAGCAGCATCAAAATTATCCAGATCCGCCATATCGGTTTCTGGACGATATTTTTTGATTGCTTCGCGCATGGTGAGTTTTTCAAACGGTTTGCCGAAATCAAACACATGCTCGCCATAAGTGACTTTAGTGGTACCCAGTACCTCTTGTGCCAGGGTGCGGAACAGTGACTCTGTCAGTTCAATCAAATCGTGGTAATCCGCATACGCCATGTAGAGTTCCATCATTGTGAACTCAGGATTATGGCGAACAGAAATACCTTCATTACGGAAGTTACGGTTGATTTCGAATACCCGTTCAAAACCGCCTACAACCAGACGTTTCAGATACAGCTCCGGCGCGATACGCAGATACATATCTAAATCCAGAGCGTTATGATGGGTAATAAACGGGCGAGCAGATGCCCCACCTGGAATTACCTGCATCATCGGGGTTTCTACTTCCATAAAGCCGCGCGCGACCATGAACTGACGGATAGCGGCCAGAATTTTTGAACGGACAACAAACGTTTGACGGGATTTATCGTTAGCGATGAGGTCCAGATAACGTTGACGATAACGGACTTCCTGATCCTGCAGACCATGGAATTTATCTGGTAAAGGACGTAGTGCTTTAGTCAGCAGGCGCAGCTCAGTACAGTGAATGGAAAGCTCACCCGTTTGCGTCTTAAACAGCGTACCGCGGGCACCGATAATGTCACCCAGATCCCATTTTTTAAACTGATCGTTATAAACACCTTCTGGCAGGCTATCTCTTGCAACGTACAGTTGAATACGGCCACCGACATCCTGCAACGTTACAAAGGAGGCTTTCCCCATGATACGACGGGTCATCATTCTGCCGGCGACAGCGACTTCGGTGTTCTCAAGTTCGTCGAAACGGTCGCGTATCTCCTTGTTGGTGATGGTTACGGGGTACTTTGTGATAGTATAGGGATCCTTGCCTGCAGCCTTGAGCGCGGCCAGCTTCTCAAGTCTTACGCGGTGCTGTTCGTCGAGCTGTTCCGCGGTCATCTCCTCAGCCTCGGGCTGCTGGTTCTGGTTGATCTCGTCTGCCATTTACGCTTCCTCCTTCTTGGTGATGTTGAGTATCTTGAACTGAAGCTCACCGGAGGGTGTGTCAGCAGTTACGATCTCGCCGATGGAGTGGTCAAGCAGCGCCTTGCCTATCGGGGACTCGTTGGACATGTGCCCCTTGTCGATGTTGGCTTCGCTGGTGCCGACGATCTGGAATGTCATTTCCTCTTCCATTTCCATATCGAGGATAGTTACGACGTTGCCGATGCCGACCTTCTCGGTGGAGATGTCGCTGTCGTCAACGATCACTGCGTGCTTCAGGGTGGCTTCGATCTCGGCGATACGGGACTCCACAAGACCCTGCTCGTTCTTCGCTTCGTCGTACTCACTGTTCTCGGAAAGGTCGCCGAAGGACAGCGCTACCTTGATCTTGGCTGCGACCTCGGGACGGGTAACGGTCTTGAGGTGCTCCAGTTCCTCGCGGAGCATCTTTTCGCCGGCTTTTGTAAGCTGAATGTTTGTACTGCTCATAATAGTTGTTCCTCCAAATATATTCTTGCAGAATTTCTGCTCAGGGCGCGCTGAATTGACCGAAGCGTAACGGAATCAGACGAACTCAGCGTTTCCATTATTTACTCTGTGGTGACGCGGGGGGTGAGTACCTCCACCGCCTTTTTCAGCTGCGCGTCGGAGTCGTCGTCCACGGTGTCCGGGGTGGCTCCTGCGGCAAGCTCTACGGAATAATCGGGCTTCAGCCCGGCGTCGTTCCAGGTGCCGGATTTGGTGTATATCGTGCCGACTGAGAGCGTCAGCGCGCTGCCGTCCGAGAACTCGAACGTGCTCTGCATGACTGCCTTTCCGTAGGTGCTCGTGCCTATCAGCAGCGCCCCGCACTCGTCCCGCATGACTGCCGCGAAAAGCTCGGCCGCAGAAGCGGTGCCGGAGTCCACCAGCACTGCCACGGGCAGGGTGCAGACTTCCGTCGCGTCGGTCTCTATGAGGGTCTTGCGGCTGCCGTCGGCGTATTCCACCGTTGCAGCAATGGCTGAGGGCACGAACTGGTTGAGTATAGGTTTGAGCGCGCTGGTCACTCCTCCGGAATTCTGGCGCACGTCGATGATGAGCGCCTTCGCGCCGGCGGTGGTGACTACGGTCATTGCGTTGCTGAACTGCGCGGAAGTGCGCGCGTTGAACGAGTTTATGCGGATATAGCCGACGCTGTTATCGAGCATGCGGCTGCTGACGGACTCCAGCTCCA
>ENA-ORMS01003210-ORMS01003210.1-human-gut-metagenome-genome-assembly--contig:-NODE-3210-length-10872-cov-6.591014_pt1 | contig 10872 bp, 15 predicted proteins | sample MGYA00242104_ERZ508997 | MGnify/ENA primary metagenome ERZ508997 (study PRJEB26280, sample SAMEA2338704) | human gut metagenome | biome: human gut; feature: human-associated habitat; material: faeces... | reverse complement strand
CCTCTACGTTAAGGGAGACCTTAATGCAAGTTGTTTCTATGAAGCAAGAAGCTCCATCCTTTAGGTTGGAGTAGTTCACGATTATGGAAAATTGAAATCGTAATATATATTATATAATAAAATATGTTTAGATAATGAGTATGGGAGTTTATGGAACGAATGTTCCGATTTATATAGATAGTAATAAAATTGACAGCTTGGTTGACATATCATACTGCTACAACGAGTCTAGGTCTTATGACTCATTGTCTAGCTCTGAGTTCAAGAGTCTTCCGTCTTCAGTGCTAGTTCCTTGCACACGTTCAAACGACGGTAGTGAGCTTGATACATTTGTTGAAGGTATGTATACATTACAGCTTCCCTTAAGTGAATTCAACAAGAAGGGTTTCTATACTGTATACATAAAGCCAAAGGAATGCCCAATCAACATAACAGACGTAGGAATCTTGAGTGCCTTTTCTAATGTTAGGGGTATTGTATTGGATACTTCTCAGATAGAGGACTCTGTAATAAGACAGATGGCACGTACAAATAACGGATTGGTAGGCTTTAGAATTGTATTCTTGGATGATAACGGAAGAAGGGAAGATTATTATAGGGTGGTTACTAGTAATAATAAGTGTGAACCAGTAATACAAGCGCCTAACAGTTCTAGTGATAAGACATATACATATAGATATGATGATAGTTCTACAATGACATTCTTGACTGTGTCTCCTTCATCTGCACCTACTTTCAAAAGTAATGCTACTCCTTACATAGGAAAGCCTACACAGAGGATATATCTAGTTAATACATTATTTGAGCCTATACAGCTTGATATTGAAATGGTTACACATGATGCTGATACGATATCAAACATGTTGGAGGGCAGTCAGTTGAGAGACTTGGATAACGGATTGGTTACGACATATAATGACAAGAATGAGATATACGCACAGTCTGAACACTATACATTGAAGGATGAGTATATAGGAAAACCAGTTTATGAGGTTAAGAAAAATAAGACTGATTCAATCGATTTCAGTCAGACTATAAGTGACAAGTTATAGAAATGGCATTAGTTAAATCACATTCGAATTATGTATTGAAGTCTAGACATCAAGACGTTAATGACGGAACGATATATGAGAGGGATATTACTACGATAGGTGGTGTCAACCAGTTTGCTAAAGGTATGACACCAATATATCGTAGCAACAACTTTATCATAACTGTTCGTAATGACAACAGCTCTACTAATGTCTTTAACAATACGAACTGGGAAAGGAACGATACTGGAACAGTATGGACTCTTGAAAACGTAAGCGGTCTTACATCTGACAGCGAAGATGCTAATGACATGAAGATTGTCTTGAAGCAAGATTACTATGATTTCTGTGATTTTGCGTATTATGGCTCGTTGAGTGAATTGTTCAGAGCATCTATAACAGATATTATTGATAGATTTCCAGGAGAATTATACTGCACATCAAACAACATCTACTACACGGTTTCAGAAGTAATTGACAAAGAAGTTATTGAGGATAGGGTTATACTAGGTAATGAAAATCTTTTTAATCTAGATAATCCATTCGGCATCGATTTGCATTCCAAGGTAACACCTAAGAATAACACGAATCCTCTCAAGTACTTTGCTAGTGACGGATATAAGAATTATTTACTTATAACTGATGATAACCCTAGTGGTGTAACAATTGATAGTTGGAGCTCAGAACCTACAAGCAACGACTATTGTAAGGGTAATAAGATATGTGATATAAGAATAAACAACTATACCATTGAGGCATATGTTGGAGATGACGGAAAGATTTTCTATTTCGGAGATGAAAGCATGAAAGGTCTTCATATAAGACCTAATGAGAAATATATTACGGAGTTCTACAATAAATGTGACAATTTCCAGAAAATACTCATGAATAGGAAGACAACTCCTTTGTATAAGGCTACGTTTTCTGTCTTGGGTGAAAGCAAATATGGTCTTACAAAGAGTTTTGAAACATTTATATTTCCTACAACATATGGAGACTACAATATAATTGCTGATGAATATGGATTCAGTGACTATACGTCTAGGCTGATTAAGATAGGCGAGTTCTATGACAGCAATATCACAGATAATATATATAGGGCTATGACTCATGAGGCAATCAAGAACTTTGATTGGACTTATACTAGGGAATACACTAGTGGAGAGGAAGAGGAATACGTTCTTGGAGGTCATAAGATTCAGAAGGCTCTTAGAGTGATAGGAAGGGAATTTGATGAGATTAAGGCATATATAGATAATATAAAAAACATATGTAGGGCTTCTTATGATGATAGGGGCAATATGCCAGATTATTTCTTGAAGGATTCTCTTGCTGATGAAGGATGGGATATCAAGCTTGTTTATCCGTATGAAGGAAAGGTTAACAATGAAGATTGTAAATTTGTTATCACGTCACAAGATAGGAAGGTAAGACCGTATTCTAGTGATATTATAGATGACAAGATGAACAAGTATGGTTTCTTCATGTATAAGGGAGATGAGGATGATGATACCGTAAAACTTGCCGTTCCTAATAAATATATCGGAACTGACTATCATTTTGCTTCTGCTGAAAACAGTGGCTCTACTTGGTATAGATGTACAGTAAGGAATAGAATAAGACCTTATGTTGATAATAAGGAGTATTCTTACCATGAAATGTCTAATTTGTTCTTGAAAAGGCTGAAGCTTAATTCTAGACATATATGGAGACATAAGGGTACTGTCGATGGAATAGAGATGATACTGGGAATGTTCGGTCTTAAGAGCCAGAGATTCTGTGATGCTTCATATGATGATGAATTGAAGGCTGACTATAAGATAACAGAATATAGTTGGTCAACAAGACCTTTGGAGGATACAAAGAACTGCCTATATGATATGTTCAATATTGATTGGATTAATTCAACAAAGAACATTATATATGATTACAGGGGCGTTTCTAATTATACGAGCATAAGTGCAGCTAGTGACTATATTCCATACCAAGGACTGCCAGTAGAATATATAGAAGTAGATGATAATAGACGACTTCTGTATCCGAGTTTCAACAAGGATGAGAAATATGACGGAGACCCTTATTTCCAAATGAAAGGTGGATGGCAAGAGAAGACATACGATGATGGCAACGGCAATAAGTGTTATTTCCAATTCAACGATGATTCAACAAAGATTGTTTCGTCTACCACGACACCTATATTCAAGGAGACACTGAAGACGATAAAGAGTGTTAATTTCATTGGTGACTTGCTTGCAACTCCTTCTGAAAATGTATTAGATGGTGCTATCTGTTATGTTGTGAATGTTAATAACAATCTTCTCATTATAGATGATACTGCATATGATATATATACAGAAGATTATACAGATGAAAATGGAGTTACTGTAATGAGAAGGTATGTCAAGATGGTTAAGGAAGGTGGATACATAAAGGCTACAAGTGACAAATTCTTTACTGATGACTTGACAGTGTTTGATATTGACTTGAAACCTAGGAGATATGACATCTATAATTCTGAGAACGGACTCATCGTAAGAGCTTACATAAACGAAAATCCTACTAAAGACGGAGATAACGAATACAGTAACAGAAAATTCTTATGCATATCAGATAATGATGGAGAATTTGAGATATCATCTGTTACTATATTGGAAAACGGCAATGGATATTCGAATTATTTCTATCTAGACAATGCACAGTTCTCACATATGATGGCAACCGAATACGCTGTTGTGGATTCTGATGATAAGACCATAATACAGAATGGTTGGAGAAGATTGAAATATTCTGATGAAGAATATAGGAAGATATCAACGCTTACTAATTATTTCAACGGAAATAACCCTCATAATGGAAACTTGACATATGATAACGGATATGAGTATTTCAAATATTTCAAGACATTATTCAAGTATGCTTGTGAAGAGGAGCTGTTTGATGACAGGTGTCATGATAACGTATATGATTTGGTTCAAATGTTACAAGAAGATAAATACGGTTTTTCTAGCTTGACAGAGGAAAATTATAAAAATCTTGATGCTGATACCAAGATTCATTATTTTGGAAACTACATGGAAAGACCAAAAAATGGTATTTTATCTGATGATGATTACAAGAAATACGAACATATTAACCAAATTGACTGTGGTAAAGGAGATGTAACTAAGTTATATAAGAATATAGACGGAAATGACCCTGTTACGAATCAAATTATAAACACAAAGAGAATTGGAATTGAATTTTTCATTGATGACTTTGGAGATGATTACAAATGGAGCCAGATAAAGTATATTGACGATATAATAATGGGATATCTAACACAGATGATACCTTCTACTGCAATACTAAGCATTAATTATTCTACAAGAAAGAAATGACGTGTTTTTTTCTATCGGAAATGATAAGATTGAAATATCTGTAGATTTGGATAAGAAAATAATTAAAATTTGCGTTCTAAGGCTTAAAAATAGATTGGTGAACAAATATACATCAACAATTCTTTTAATGCAATAGAGAAGCAATAAAACGCTAAAAATAGATATTATTTATTATAAAGACAAACTATTCACGATTAATGTCACTTAATAATAAAATAAAAGGCTAATCAGAAATTGATTAGCCTTTCTTTATCTTTGTCAATGTCATCTATTGAATTTATCTCTATATTATAGAGACCGTATTCGGTATCGACATCTACGAATTTATATGTCATATCTTCAATGTTCCATACTGCAAAGCCATGTGATGATACGGTTTCTCCGAATCTCTGCTGTATAAGGGAACCAGGATAAACGATATTGATTCCGTTCCTTCTTAACACTTGGCGTTTGTGTATATGTCCTGCCATAACACAGTCACATCCGTTGAACGCATCTGAATCTGTACCTCCATCTATTATGGAACCGTTATCCATTGTAGCGCCTACAACAAGACCATGATACAGTCCTATTATCTTGCAACTTGGATATTCTTCCTTTAATTCATCAATATCAGGTCTTATATATGAATCATATATAGAATATACTGCCCATATAATATTACCATCCTTAATACATCCGCTTGTGTACCCCAACATTGCATCTAGAAATTTACAATTGTCAAAATTAGCAGTATCAAATAATGCTGTAAGAGTATCTGTTCGTGATGTATTGTCTAAAACAAGGTCATGATTTCCTGCAAGTACTAATACTTGCGCAATCTCTTCCAACTGTCTTAAAAAGAAGCTGCTGAAAGTCATAAGCTCATTTGATACAGTATTTTTGGATTCAAACAAATCCCCACTTATAACTATTCTGACCTCATCCTTATCATATTCTGATACGGCATCTTTGACTTGGTCAATAAATGTCGATAGAACTTCTGAATATTCACCAAGTCTTACATATGGTCTTATATGAACATCAGCTAAATGAATTACACATTTTATCATTATAACAATTTATTTTCAATTTCTTTAAAATTTTTTATAAAAAAAATACTCCAATACCAAAATCTAAAACCCTTCATACTTTGTATAGTTTTATCCGAATATCTGTCCCATTCAAAAAAACTACCAAGAGTAATGTTTTTTTTATCAAGCTCTAATGCTTTTACTAAAGGTGATTGTTTAAAATTGCATTCTTTGCAAAAATCATCAATCAAGTTTTCTCTTTCAAGGAACTTCATTAAACTAATGAATCCTTCTGAGTTGTATGCAAATCTTTTATATAAAAATGAATTCTTAATCTTTTTTCTAATATCTATTATCTTCATAATAGTTTATTTTCAATTTTTTTAAAATTTTCATTACGAAAAATTTTTTCATACCAAAAATCATTCACTTTCTTACTGTCTCCAAATGAACAAGTACTAGATAAAAGAAATCCGCAAAGATTAATTTTATTTTTATCAAGTTCTAATTCCTTTGCTAAAGGTGAACATTTGAAATTACATTCTTCGTAAAAATCATCAATCAATTCCTCGTCTTCAAGAAATTTTATTAATGCGACAAACCCTTCCGATTGATAATAAGCAAATCTTTTATATAAAAATGAATTATTGATTTTTCCTCTAATATCATCTATTCTCATAATAGTTTATTTTCAATTTTTTTAAAATTTTCATTTTCAAAAATTTTCTTGTACCAAAAATCAAATCCTTTCCTACTTTCTGCGAATTCAAACGAATAGTAAGTAGATTGAAAATATCCCCAAAGAGTAATGCTGTCTTTATAACGTTCTAATGCATTTGCCATTAACTGTCTGAAATGACATTCTTTACAAAAATCATCAAGTATATTTTCTTTTTCTAAGAACTTCATTAATTCAATGAATCCTTCCGATTGACGATAAGCGAATCTTTTATACAAAAACGAGTCCTTAATTTTTTTTCTAATATCTAGTTTCATAACAATTTATGTTCGATTTTTTGAAAATTTTCATTTTGAAAAATTTTTTTACACCAAAAATCAATCCCTTTTCTACTTGTTGCAAACAAAAACGAATAACTATAACCAGATAAAAAAAATGTCTTAAGACTAATCTCTTTTTTACCAAACTCTAAATCATCTGCTAAACATGACCGTTTGAAATTGATTTCATTACAAAAATCATCAAGTATATTTTCTTTTTCAAGGAACTTCATTAGCTCAATGAATCCTTCCGATTGATGATAAGCGAATCTTTTGTATAAAAATGAATTATTAATTCTTTTTCTAATATCTAGTTTCATAATATCTTATCATTTATTTTTCGAAAATTTTCGTTGTAAAAAATTTTTTTAGACCAAAAAACTTCTCCAAGTTTGCTTTTAGCAAAACTGAATGAATATCCACCATATCCAAAAAAATCGTCAATTGTAATTAGTTCTTTTGTAGTATCTAAATATTTTTCGATATTTGACTTACTGAAGCTAAATTCTTCCCAAAAATCATCAAACAGATTCTCATCTTTAAGGAATTTCATTAATGCAACGAATCCTTCTGATTGATAATAAGCAAGCCTTTTATATAAGAAGCTACCTTTAATTCCCTTTCTAATATCTTGTCTCATAATATTTTATCACTTATTTTTCGAAAATTTTCGTTGCCAAAAATTTTTTCGAACCAAAAATCTTCTCCGAATTTACTTTCCATAAAACTGAATGAATATCTACTATATCCAAAAAAATCTTCGAGAGAAATCTTTCTATTGTCCTTTAATTCTTTTATAAAAAACTTCTTATTAAAATTACATTCTTCATAAAACTTATCAATCAGATTCTCATCTTCGAGGAATTTCATTAATGCAATAAACCCATCTGAATTATAAGCAAACCTCTTGTATAAAAAGCTGTTTTCGATTCTACTTCTAATATATAGTCTCATAATATTTTATCACTTATTTTTTTAAAATTTTCGTTTTCAAAGATTTTCTGATACCAAAAACCTAATCCATGTTTGCTCATCGAAAAACTGAATGAACAACTTGACGTATCAAAGAATTCACCAAGTTTAATTTTTCTGTTTTTAATAAAAAAGTTTCTCTCAAAAATGGATTTACTGAAGCTAAATTCTTCCCAAAAGTCATCATACAAATTCTCATCTTTAAGGAATTTTATTAATGCAATGAATCCTTCTGACTGATAATAAGCAAATGTCTTGTACAAGAAACTGCTTTTAATTCCCTTTCTAATATCTCGTTTCATAATATTTTATGTTCAATTTTTTTAAAATTTTCGTTTTCAAAAATTTTTCCACACCAAAAATCTCTTCCACGTCTAGTTTTGCTAAAATTGAAAGAGATTTCTGATACATTGAAAAAATAATAAAGATTTAGGTTAAGTTCACTTTTACTACTAAGCAAGTATTTTGATAATAAAGGTCTTGGGAAATGGAATTCATCGCAGAAATCATTAATCAATCCCTCTTCTTTTAAAAAAGAAGTCAAAGCAGCAAATCCTTCAGATTCATATGCTAGCCTTTTATATAGAGATATATCTTTAATCCCTTTTCTTATATCAATATTTTCCGACATAACATTTATCTTTTTTTTATAATTAACTGTGCAAATATATAGAAAATATATTATTTTTCAAATTTAAATGTATTTAATCTATTCATCCAACCTTTTAAAAATACCTTCTGTGAAGGATTTCTAGCAACTAGAGATTCATAGAACTTCTTTCTTCTGTTCCATATTTTCTTGAATGCTTCTTCTTGATTCTGTGAATTTATACAAGATATTGTCTTTGAACCTACAATGCCATCTGCCTTCAAACCGAATAATTCTTGTATTTTCTTGATTGTGCCGTATCCGCTCATCCAACACCAATCCACAAGTATGTTTGCTATTGACTGATTCTTTATTTCATCAGCCTTCCATTTATTCCAAAATAGTTTTGTGAAAATGTAATTCCACTGCTCGTTTGTCATTTTCTTCAAGTCGTTCTTTGTCTTGTTTTTACCATATACTGATTGAAATACAGCTATAGTGACACCGCTATTAGTAGCACCTCCGTGGTCATTTGGATGCTCTCCGTATCCACCTTCCCATCTCTTGATAATCGGAATCAATTTGTTTTTATCTGCCATTATTAATAATATTTATTATTAATAATAAATATCATAATATGTTTAACTTTTTTGAATTTGATAAACTATATGCGATTCCCTTCCATCCGTATTTCTGGTAAATTGATGATGGGTCGTCGTCATCATTCGTCGGAATGTACCTTATTCTATCATATAAGTTTCCATGATTCAACAACGAGTATGTTTCCTTTACAGTCTGAAAAGCATCTCCATCTAGCCATATGTTTATCTTTGCGTTTGATTTGTATAATAAATCCCAATATACCTTATATCCGTCATTCAATGCCTTTCCTAATAGTGGTATCGAATTAGGAACTACAAGATGGTCAAACGGTCCTTCAACCAATGTTATGTCAGCATCCCATTGAACCTTTTCCTCATTGAATATTATATTCTTCTTTTCTACTTTAGGATTATCATACTTAATCCTTCTGCTATTCATAAGGTAATCTCTTCCTACCCAATAGTTTATTTCACCATACACATCATATGAAGGTATTATTATCCTATATGACGACTTCTTGTCATCTTCTTGATACGATGTGTATCCTATGTTGAACTTGTCAATGATATCCCATCCGATTCCTCTGCTTTCTAGGTATTTGAATGCCATCTCATTATATACCTTATCCTTTTCGAATTTCATGTAACTCGGAGGAAACCTCAATGCTTCCTCTGTTATTATTGATGTATCAATATTGAAATCCTCATTTGAGAAATTGAGTCTGTACATCTCGCTATCTCTTATCGAACGTATAACAGACCTATACTCATTGGCTAATTCCTCGTTTCCGTACATATTCAGAAGTTTCAGTATCGAACCATGCATAGGTTCACCTTCTGAATTGCATTTCCAACATTGGAACCTTCCCTTTGAAATGTTAAGTGATAGATTGTATTTCCTATCTTCCTTCTTTCCGTATTTCTCCCTACATCTCGGACATGGGAACTCTAATTGCATGTTATGCCCATCAAATCCGTTCTTTGCTTCTCCCAATATGGAAACTAGTATTTCATATATCTTGTATATATCCTTGTCCACAACTATATATAATTTTGTGCAAATATATAAAAAATATTAGGAATAATAGAACTATTTATTGTTATAATTTTATAAATTATTATAATTAATGGCAGAAAATATTAAATTCAAGGATAGTGATATACTAAAGAATATGGAATATCTGAATGACTATGAAAGTATCGTATATGGTGCAAACGGTCATTATGCAAACGGTGCTTTCTATAATCTTAATAAAAATTATACTGATTCTGATAATGTAGGTGCTGTAGAGGAATTTAAGAAGGAAAGCGGAATTGATGAGAATTTAGAGAACTCTATCTAGATGATTCATTAGTAATAAAAAAATAATACCAAGAATCAGTGAAAAGAATAATTAATAATGTTATAAACGAGCATATAAACAGAAAAAAGAAGGGATAGAGTTTAGTTACTCTGCCCCCTTCTTTTCGCTTTCTATATATGTTGTTCTAGTGGTTTTCTTATCCCAATAGGATACATCATAAGTGATAGTTATACTTCCGTCTTCATTCTTGACTTCTTTAATGTTTTCAGTTTTGAAATCAAGCTCTCCGTATCTCTTTTTATTCAAACATCCCAATAGTGCAACGAATGCATCTGAGGCATCGAAATTCTGCTTCAAGAGCTCTCCTTTCTTGTTATAGACCCAGTTTATCTGTGGGAATATTTCAGCAACTTTCTCTTGCAGAACACTCTTTTTATCAATAGTCCAAGGATAGCTTCCGAAAAGAACCAACTTTGAATCCTTTATTTCTTTCTTTATTTTCGAATATTCATATTGTGATTCATCCTTTCCATACTTCCTTATTCCCATTAATTCTGGAAATGAATACTTCCTTGCGTCATATGATGAAATATACTGTGGAACAATTCCCAATTCATTGTATACAGCTAGTGAAATCATTCCGTTGAACTGTAGTAATGTTGCTACAGTCTCATTGTTATTACTAGATAAAAGTGGTGCTTCGATTACACACTCTGTAATTCCGTAGTCTTTATATTTTGTAAGAAATTCATTCTTGAATATATCAGTCTTCATGAATAACGCTTCACGTTTGTCAGTTTTCCTAGGGACTTTAGGGCATATGTGCGTAAGTTCTATTATCTGACCGTATTCGGAACCGTCATCTAATAGTAAGCATACTCCAATCGTAGCAGTAGAAATATCTAATCCTAGAATTATATTTTTTTTATTATCACTCATTATTATTATATTAATATAATATATAAACTAAATAATAGCTAATTAT
>ENA-ORMS01003208-ORMS01003208.1-human-gut-metagenome-genome-assembly--contig:-NODE-3208-length-10879-cov-3.456948_pt1 | contig 10879 bp, 9 predicted proteins | sample MGYA00242104_ERZ508997 | MGnify/ENA primary metagenome ERZ508997 (study PRJEB26280, sample SAMEA2338704) | human gut metagenome | biome: human gut; feature: human-associated habitat; material: faeces... | reverse complement strand
ACCTCCTTGTAGATGCCCATGCTCGGGATCCACACTTCGATATCGTAGGTGCGGGCCATGGAAGCGGAGCAGTCCCCTGCGGCCAGCTTCACGGTGCGGAAGTGGAAGCCCAGGCCCTTGACCAGGTTTTCGGCCTTGGTCACCAGCTCCTCAAAGGCTTCATCGGATTTTTCAGGCAGAGTGTACTGCACCATTTCTACCTTGTTGAATTGGTGTCCCCGCACCATGCCCCGCTCGTCTGCCCGGTAGCTTCCGGCTTCTCTGCGGAAGCAGGGGGTGTAGGAAAAGTATTTCTTCGGAAGGTCGGCTTCATTCAGAATCTCGCCCCGGTGGAAGGAGACCAAAGCCGTTTCCGCTGTGGGAAGCATGAAGCGCCGACGCTCGTCCTCGGCGGTTTCCAGCCAATAGACCTCGTCCTTGAACTTGGGGAACTGACCGGCGGTCAGACCGCATTCGTAGCCCAGCATATGGGGAACCATCAGGAATTCGTAGCCGTCGTTCCAATGCGTCTCCATAAAATAATTGAGCAACGCCCATTCCAGCTTGGAGCCCATGCCTTTGTAGATCCAGAAGCCGTTTCCGGAGAGCTTGGTGCCCCGCTCGTAGTCAATCAATCCCAGATCGGTACACAACTCCACATGATTCTTGGGCGTAAAATCGAAACGGTGGGGTTCTCCGTAGTAGCGCAGCGGCACATTGTTTTCTTTGCCTCCCGGCAGAAGATCCCGGTCGGGAAGATTGGGCAGCGACAGCATCAGCGTGTTGTATTCCTCTTCAACCTTTTTCAGTTCCGCTTCGTCTGCCTTCACGGTGTCGGCCAATTCCTTAAGTCTGGCGAAGATCGGCGCCACATCCCTGCCCTCTTTTTTGTACTGAGGGATCATTTTGCTTTCTTTGTTCTGCTCAGCCTTCAGCTTTTCGCTTTTGCCGATCAGCTCTCTGCGCCGGGCATCCAGCTCCAGAATTCTGTTGATCTCTTCTCTTGCTTCTTTGCCCTTGTTGTGTAACCGGGTGATTACATCCTCCGGGTTCTCTTTGATCCATTTAATGTCTAACATCTTTCTTCCTTTCGTGTATCTATAGTTGCCTTTTTGTTATATCATACAACTTTCAAAGCGTTCAATCAGGCTTCATCTTCAAAAATGCGGTCGCCGCAGAGAACCTTCAGGAGGTTTTCCAAATCCTCCCGATCCTCATAAAACAGCTCCAGGCGCCTGGTTTTGCCTCTGCCGTTGATGGAGACCCGACGGCCTAACATTCGGCCTGCTTTTTCCTCCAACACCTTGGTGTAGTTCACTTTTACAGGAAAATCCTTCAAGGTCTCTTCCGCTTCCTCCGCTGCGGAGGCGGCGTTGAGGCGCTTGACCAGAGCTTCGGTTTCCCGGACGCTCAAGCCCTTTTCCGCCACTTCTTTGGCGGCTTTGATCAGATCCTCTTCATAGGTTGTCCCTAAAAGCACCTTTGCATGCCCCTCAGACAGCTTTCCCGTAGCGACCAGAGCGCCGGCTTCTTCCGGCAAATCCAGAAGCCGCAGGGTGTTGGCAACGGCGCTTCGGCTTTTTCCTACGGCTGAGGCCACTCTGTCCTGAGTCAGCCCGTATTCCTCCTGAAGCTTTTTATAGGCCTGGGCCTCTTCCATGGGGTTCAGGTCTTCCCTTTGCACATTTTCAATAATTGCCAGTTCCGAGGCCTTCCGGTCATCGGCTGTCAGAATGGTCACCGGGATTTCCGAAAGCCCGGCCATTTTTGCCGCCCGCCAACGCCTTTCTCCGGCAATGATCTCATAATATCCGCCTAAAGCTTCCCGCACGACCACCGGCTGCAGCAGGCCGTGCTCGGCAATGGAATCGGCCAATTGCTGAAGGCTCTCCAAATCGAAATTTTTTCTCGGCTGATCCTTTCTCGGTTGGATCTCTGAGAGGCGCACCAGTCCGTTTCCGCCGCTGGGGGCGGTGTTGTCTATAAAAATCGAGTCCAAGCCCTTGCCTAAACCGGTTTTCATTTTGCTTGCCATAGTTTTTTCCCTTCTGAAGCAAGAGGTCGTCCGTCGCCTTAAAGGGGATTTCCGGGACTTCCCTGCTTTAAATTTTTGTCATCAGTTCTTTTGCCGCCTTTTCATAGGCGAGAGTTCCTTTGCAGGACTTGTCGTAGAAGCAAATGGGCATTCCGAAGCTGGGAGCTTCGCTGATGCGCACGCTTCTGGGGATGGGTTCCGAAAGAAGCTTGTCCGCATAGTAACGCTTCAGCTCCTTCAGAACCTGCGTAGACAGATTCAGCCGGCCGTTGTACATGGTGATCAGAATGCCGGTAATGTCCAGATCTTGGTTGTACAACTCCTTTGTTTTGCGGATGGTCATCATGAGCTGGGTTAATCCCTCCAAGGCGAAGTATTCGCATTGCATGGGAATCACCACGCCGTCGCTGGCCGCCAGAGCGTTGATGGTCAGAATTCCCAAAGACGGCGGGCAGTCGATGACGATATAATCGTATTCGTCTCTCAGCTTCAGCAACTCGTTCTTCAGACGATATGCCCGGTCTTCCAGTTCGACCAACTCAAATTCCGCTCCTGCCAAAGAAATGTTTGCCGGAATCACCGAGATGTTGTCGAAAGCGGTCTTTTGAACGGTGTCCAATGCCGATACTCTGCCCACCAGCATATCATAGCTGGTGTTGTGCAGTGACTTTTTGTTGATGCCGAAGCCGCTGGTCATATTTCCCTGCGGGTCACAGTCCACCGCCAGCACCTTTTTTCCGGCAACCGCCATGGCGGCGGCGATGTTTATGGCCGATGTGGTTTTTCCGATTCCACCTTTTTGGTTGGCGAAAGCGAGTATCTTTCCCATTGTTTGTCATCCTTTTTTGCTTTAAGTGCGTCGGTCGCCCGCTAAAAAGCCGCCTTTCTGCCCAGAACCGGCAAGGGCCGAAACTGCGACAGAAACGATACAGCCTAAAATGGGTGCGACCGTTTTTGTACATTTATATTATAGCAAAGCCCGTGAGGATTGTCAATGCAAAACGGCTTTTTTCTTTTTCTTTTTGTTGGAATCTTTTTGTTTTAACGTTTCTTTCCGTGGGACGGCACAGCGCACGGTGCCGCAAAGGCCTTCTGCGCGGGGGTGTTTTGTGCGGTTGTTCCATGTGGAACAATTCGAATGCTCAATCTTGAAGGTTGCCCCCAAAAAACGGCGGACGATCAGCTTGGCGGCGCTCTGTAAAACGGAATGTTCCATGTGGAACAATGCAACAGAGAGTCTTGGCTGTTGTCCGATAAAGGCAGCGGCGTCAGCCGGGGACGCGCTGCAAAAGAGCTGTAAAAATCGATGTTTTTACAGCCCCTCAAAAAAGCCGGCGGGGATTCCGGCGTTTTTAACGCGATCTCGGTCGGTTTGGCCTTTTGGCTTTGTAGAAACTTCGGTGGATGTCGCGGCAAATGACAGCTGAAAGCCGCCAAGACCAATGTCATCGGGGATGAAAAATTCTATCGGAATTTTTCACAGCCCCTTTGTTACGAAGCTCTGAGCGGCCTTGAGGAGAAACAAAAACTTCGTCTGTTGAACGCAGAGAACTTTCTCGGTTTGTCAAACGCAAACAAACTGCTGTTTCAAAGGCGGTCGGAGGGGCTTCTGCGCTGCCACAAACTATTGGGCGCTGAGCGCATCCGGGGCTTTCGTTTCGGTGCGGCCTGCACAAGGACCCTCCTTTGCCACGCTGGCTTCAAGGCTTTCCTTTGAAAATCGGCCGGACGGAGCTTCCTTGCAGGGAGAATCGGCAGAGGCGGAAGCGCTTTGCAGGTCTGCAATATACCTTTGGCTCAGCTTGGGAATGCGTATCGTCACAATGTATTCCGCAGGATTTTCAGCCTTGTGACTGCTTGCGCCAAAGCCTGCCGCCCGAATCTGCGCCACCAGCCGATCCACGGAATTGTAAAAGGGACGAATGTCGCTGAAAACGCCTCTGCGGTTTTGCCCAACCACACCCACCGACTCGGTCAACTTGCGCAGGCAGGTGGCGCATTCGGCTACGGCTCGTTTCCGGGCGTTTTCCGGCTCGACTGTAGACAGGGCGAAAATCAACTCCTCCGGAAAAGCATAGTTGCGCATCATTTTGGCTTCTTCGTGGCTGAATACCGTGCAGCCAAGGCGCTTTTTCAGTTCTTTCGGATCAATGGACAGACGCCTTGCCAGCTCTTCATTGGAAATGCATTGCTCCTCTGAAACGGCAGAGAGAATTTCCGCCTGCTCAAAAACATCCCGCTTTTCGTTGTGAAGCAGGGAAGCAGCAGAGGCCGACAGGGCAGAAGAGGCGGGTAGATTAACGATAAAGCAGGGGGCCTTCCGTATGCCCAGCTTTTTCAGCGCCTCCAACCTACCGTTCCCTGAAATAAGGGTAAAAATGCCCCCGAGGGAGGATGCTTCCTTGCAAACCCGCCGCACGGTCAGCGGCTGTAAAAGTCCAAACCGGCGGATGCTGTCGCATAGCTCATTCAGCCGATCGGCCGGGTAGGGAAGAACCAAAGCGGAGGGACAAATGCGGTCGATCTCGATCAGATGTATGGTTAAATGCTCCTTCATCATTTTCAGGCGCAGTTCCATTTCCTCGATTTCGGAACAATCTTCAGCTTTCTCAGCGTTTCTGATTCTTTGTTTTTTGAGAAATTTCATTTTGCAGAATTTCCTTTCGGCATATTTTTTGACTTCCGTATTCCTGATTTTATAAGAAGGAAAATAAAAAAGCTGTCGCTTTGAGAAGGCGAAAGAAGGCTTTCTTGGTCTGAAAAAAGAAAAGTCTGTCCCAAACAAGGAAAAAAGCCGAAAAAGACCGCAAATTCAACGAGTTGGAGAAAGAGCTTAAAAAGAATAAAAATGCAATGCATGAAATAATATTCAATAAAAACAGCATTTAATATAAACAATTAAACAAAAAACGCCGAATATATCGTTAGAATGCACAAAAAATATGTTCGCTTCAAAAGGGATTTGAACAGTAGAAGCGAGCGGCTCGAAACTCGGCCGAGAGGAGAGCCGACAGAGAAGAGGAGCGGAAAGGCAGAGATACAGAACGAGCTTTTGCCGTTATCAAGGAAATATATCCCAGCGACAAACAAAGCGCCTCCTTTTCTGTGGAGAAAATCAGATGCTTGAAGGGACGGTTGGGGTGCAGAGAGAGACGGCGGCAAAGTTCAGAGAAAAAGGGAAGAGCGGCGGACAGTTCGGGCTTCGCTGGGGACGGAAAAGCGGGACGAAGAGCTTTGAAGGCGGCGTAAACCGCTTCGGACGCCTCGAAAAATTCCTGCCCCTCCGGTGCCGGAAGTTTCTGCACAGCTTCGTTGCAAAAAGCTCAAAAAGGCAATGGGTGCACTTTTGTTTTGCGCTTGGTTCTTCGGCACTGCCGTTGGCTGCCGCGGATATTTTCTAAAGTCAGAAGTGCCGTTCCGAAGAACCCTTCAGAACAAAAGAGCGGGAGCCCGGAAGTTCAAACGGAAGGGCAACAAGGGCGTTGCGCATACCGCAGGGGCAGAAATGACAGGGGAACCGAAAAAGCGACGGAAAAGTAAAAAATGCCGGTTGCAACCGGCGGGACAAAGCTGTGGGAACAGGTGAATCCGGGGGAAGAACAGAAAAAACCGGACGGTTTTCGGCCGATTGTCGGTTTTGGGGGTGCGCCGGGGGTGTTAAAAGGGTCGGTAAAAGGAGGTGTAAAAACCTCTGACCGAGCTTTTTTGCACCTCCTGTTTCTATTCCAGATACTCCGGATCCGCAAAAAGGTCTTCCAGCACATCCGGGGCTTGAACCGAACCGACTTGTTCTCTGCGAAAGAGGCGCAGAAGCCGCTCGGCATATTTTCTCTCGGTTGCAACATCCTCAAGAGTCCGGTTGCCGTCTGAATCGTAGATCAGCAAGTCCCAGCAGAATTTCCGATGAAACGGATCGTTGACAAGCAGGCGTTTTTTCAGTGTGACCACGGGAAAGGCACTTGAATCAGAGTCGCTTTTTCTCATGCTTTTTTCACTATCCTCACTATATATTGTGCTTCGATGTGGATATTATACCATATGTGGTGCTTTTTGTAAACAAATTATTTCTGGTCGGAACGCTTTAGAAAGGAAACACGAAGTGTGTTCGTTTTTTATATTTTGCAAAAAAAATATGTCTTAATGTAAAATACAGTTCAATTTGAGAAGAAAAAATAGTAAAATAATTCAACAAAACGGAAAATAAGAACAAAAACAAATTATAAAAGAATAAAAATTCATGCTTTTAATAGAACTGACACCGAATTTTTTGAAAAAAGAATAGCGAAATCTGTTGACAAAAATCTGCGGGTGCGGTAGAATCAACAAAAAAAGCAGGAGTGCGTGCTCCGGTGCATACAGAAAGGAAAGACAGAGGCTATGGCAAAGCATAACAAGAAGAGCACTTTTTTTAAGGATTTCAAGGCGTTTATCTCAAAGGGCAGTGTGGTCGATATGGCAGTCGGCGTTGTTATTGGCGGAGCTTTCGGAAAGATCGTGACCGGCTTGGTCAATTACATCATTAACCCGTTTGTCGGCCTTTTTGTCAAGTCGGGCAGTCTGGACTCTCTCAAAACAGTGATTCATGAAGCGACCTACAAGGCTGACGGCGTTACGGTGGATCAGGCGGAGGTTGCGATTCTTTGGGGAACATGGCTACAGACGATCATTGATTTCCTGATTACGGCGCTCTGCATTTTTGTGGTTCTGCGGATCATTGTGAAGGCCAAGAATCTTGCCGAGTATAAGAAGACGATGGAGGCGGAAGCGGACAAGAAGGCGGCTGAGGAGAAAGCGGCAGCGGAAAAAGCGGCGGCAGAGGCTTTGGCCGCCAAGCAGGCTCGTCTGGAAGAAAGCACGCTGAAGCAGGAGCAACTGCTTGTGGAGATCCGGGATCTGCTCCAGAAGAAATAGAATTCCGGAAATCCTAAATTCTGAAAACGAGACCCGGAAAATTCCGGAAAGACCGTTCATACCTTTTGGTTCCTGTGGGGCTGTAAAAAACTGCTTGTTTTACAGCCCCTTTAAAAATGCCGGCGGGGGGGTTCCGGCATTTTGGATAGGATTCTGGTCGGTTTTGCCCTTCATTTTTTGAAATGAAGGCGGATTTTGCAGCAAAATGAAGGCTGAAAGCCGTCAAGACCAATGCCGGCGGGGGGCGTAAAAAGACTTGGCACGGGTTTTTTACACCTCCTTTTTCAGAAGCAGAAGCCGGAAAGCACAGAGAGAGAAAAGGAAGCGGGTCGGAAACGGGATCGCACGGTACAAAATTCACACAAAGCACCTCAAAACACCCAGAGCATATTCAAAAATATATCTATCCGGCGGCGGTTTTTGCGAAGAACAAGGCACAAAGAGGAAGGAATACTTTGTGGATTCGTATTCAGGCTTTCTGCAACGAAGCTCCGGAGCAAAAATTCCCTTGCCTGCGGTGCGGGGAATTTTTAGAGGTGTCCGAGGTGTCCAAAAGTGAGGATGGGCAGAAGGGGATTGCTTATGGGCAGATATTTTGAATATGCCGAAAAAGAGAAGCGGTACCATACCTATGACTACTACCTGAAAAAGGCCTTTGGCTGCAAGTGTGCCAAAATCGGTTTGGACGGAGGCTTCACCTGTCCCAACAAGGACGGGACGAAGGGAACGGGGGGATGCTTCTTTTGCGGAGGAGGCGGCGGGGAGACGACCGCTCCGGCGTGTGAGCCCCTGCGCCTCCAATATGAGAAGGGCAGGGCAAGACTGGAGAAGAAGTGGGGACGGCTGCCCACCATACCCTATTTTCAGGCAAACACCTCCACCTATGCGCCCGTTTCCCGCCTGAGGGCGCTGTTTGAGGAGACCCTTTCCTTTGAGGATGTGCGAGGGTTGACCATAGCTACCCGGCCGGATGCACTGCCCCCGCAGGTACTTTCCTACCTGGCGGAATTGAACGCCCGAACCAGGCTGACCGTAGAGCTGGGGCTTCAGAGTGTTTTTGAGACGACTGCCCGACGGATCAACAGAGGCCACACCTATGAAGAGTTTTTGCAGGGCTATGAAGCGCTGAAAAGCCGGGGGATTCGGGTCTGCGTGCATCTGATCGACGGATTTCCGGGGGAGACGCCGGAAATGATGCTGGAGAGCGCCCGAGTTCTGGGGAAACTGGGGCCTGACGGGGTGAAGTTTCATCAGCTGTATGTGCGGAAGGGCACCGGGGCGGAGGAGGCGTACCGGCGGGGAGAATTGCCTTTGCTGTCCCTTGCGGAATATCTGGAGATTCTGGCCTGTCAGATCTGCCTTCTCCCTCCGGAGACGGTGGTGGAGCGGATTTCCGGCGATCCGGAGAAATCGGAATTGTGTGCGCCGCCGTGGTGTTCGGACAAGAAAAAAATTTTAGGAGGACTGGATCAATACCTTGAAAAGAGAGGATTGGTGCAGGGACTTTGGCATAATTGCACAAAAATATCTCCGGGATTTCTCGATTTTGAACAACAAAAATTCTAAAAAACAGACTTGAAAAGTAAGAATATATCGTATATAATATAAATTGTTCGTGAACTCGCACAGGCGGAACGCCGGTACTTTCGCTTTGGTGCTTTTATCTTTCATAGAAATCTTGTGGAAAGAGGTATTTTGTAAAATGGCTGTCATTCAAACAAAGGACTTGCGGAACATCTGTTTTTTAGGACACGGCGGAAGCGGAAAGACCAGCCTTGCGGAAGCAATGCTGTATATGAACAAGGCAACCGACCGCTTGGGCAGTACCGGTGCGGGAAATACGGTTTGCGATTATGATCCGGAAGAGATCAAGAGAGGCTTTACCATTTCGGCCTCCTGCGCAAATTTCAACTATAAGAATGTGAAAATCAACCTGATCGACACCCCCGGATTTCTGGAATTTGTGGGCGAAGTGCTGACCGGACTCCGGGTTGCCGGGTCTGCGGTCATCACGGTGGATGCCAAGTCCGGAATTCAGGTGGGCACGGAGTTAGCATGGGAAAACACCTCTGCCGCAGGCTCTCCCAGAGCCTTTTTCGTCAATAAGTGCGACGATCCCGAAGCGAATTTCCAGAAGGTGCTTTCCTCTTTGATTGAAACCTTTGGTCAGTCGGTTTGTCCGATCGTGGTTCCGGCCGCCACTCCGGGTGCTTTTATCAACCTGTTGGATCTGAAAAAGTATGTGTACGATGCCAAGGGAGGACATACCGTGGGCGAAATCAACACCGATTATATGCCCACCGTGGAGAAATACAGAGAACAGCTTTTTGAAGCGATTGCCACCACCGATGAAGCGCTGATGGAAAAATACTTCAATGGCGAGGAGATCACCAAGGAGGAGGCCAACGAGGCCGTCCATAAAGGCGTTTCCGACGGATCAATCGTTCCGGTATTTTCGGGCGCCGCCACCAAATTGTGGGGTGTGGATACTCTGGTGGAGATCATTGCAGATGCATTCCCCAATCCGATTTCCAAGGGAAGCGAGCGTGTGATCGTGGATGGGAAAGAGGAAAAGAAGGCCATCCGTACCGAAGGAGCCCCTGAACTGTTTGTGTTTAAGACTACGGTGGATCAGTTCGGCAGAACCACCTATTTCAAGGTGATGGCGGGAGAATTGACCTCCGGCGTGACCCTGAAGAACAATCGGAGCGGTGTTGCCGAAAAAATGGCGCACTTTTCCACTGTTGTCGGTAAAAAGACCACCGAGGTTCAGGCTCTTTCCTGCGGCGACATCGGCGTAATTACCAAATTGGTGGGCACCGGTACGGGCGATACCCTGTCTGAATCGGGCGAGGTGGAATATGCCGGCGTGAAATATCCGGAACCCTTCTACACCATGGCTGTCGCCCCCAAGAACAAGGGCGAGGAAGACAAGATCGCTCAGGGCATCAACAGGCTGTTGGACGAGGATAAAACCCTGCGCTTTGAAAACGATGCCGAGACCAAGCAATTGCTCCTTTCGGCAATGGGCAATATGCAGATCGATGTGGCGCTTTCCAAGCTGAAGAGCCGCAACGGTCTGGATGTGGTGCTGTCCGCTCCCCGGATCGCCTACAGGGAAACCATCAAGGGCAGAAGCGATGTGCAGGGCAAACATAAAAAGCAGTCCGGCGGTCACGGACAGTACGGCGATGTGAAGATCCGCTTCTCTCCCGGAGAGGGCGACGGGCTGACCTTTACCCAGAGCGTGGTGGGCGGTTCGGTGCCGAAGAACTATTTCCCGGCAATCGAAAAGGGACTCTTGGAAGCAATGCAGAAGGGCGTTTTGGCCGGCTATCCGGTGGTTGGACTGGCGGCCGATCTGTATGACGGTTCTTACCATGATGTGGACTCCAACGAACTGTCCTTCAAAATGGCCGCTTCCTTGGCATATAAGGCAGGCTTGCCTTTGGCAAAGCCGGTGCTTCTTGAGCCTATCGGAGAATTGAAGGTTACCATTCCCGACAGCGTGGTCGGTGCGGTGATGGGCGACATCAACAGCAAACGCAGAGGTACGGTGCTCGGAAGCAATCCCGCCGAGGGCAAACCCGGATATACTACGATCGATGCGGAAGTGCCGAAGGCCACGATGGTGGAGTATACCATCGACCTGCGTGCTATGACGCAGGGCAAAGGCTCCTATTCCTTTTATTTCGTGCGCTATGATGAGGTGCCCGGAAGCGAAGCCCAGAAGATTATCGCTGAAGCTAAAGCCAATATGAGCGAAGAGGATTGAGTATTCTTTCGGTGTTCTTGCAAAGAAAAGAGGGCTGTGCAGTCGAAGATTGCACAGCCCTTGGTTTTTGTTTTTCCTGTTCATTTTTGCGCTCTGGCTCCCTTTTTATACTTTTTGCAGGGCCCCCGCCCTGCACCCGGCGACCCCTTTTGAAAAAGGGGTCGATCCGAAAACTTTTT
>ENA-ORMS01003207-ORMS01003207.1-human-gut-metagenome-genome-assembly--contig:-NODE-3207-length-10882-cov-7.338783_pt1 | contig 10882 bp, 14 predicted proteins | sample MGYA00242104_ERZ508997 | MGnify/ENA primary metagenome ERZ508997 (study PRJEB26280, sample SAMEA2338704) | human gut metagenome | biome: human gut; feature: human-associated habitat; material: faeces... | reverse complement strand
TCTTACAAGGTATTTCGATATTTATATCTGTCAAATTTACTTTAACAGATGGATAATGCTACATATATATGTGCTAAGTTTGAGTTTTAAATCTAAAAAACCTATAAAATCTAAAGTGGCAACTTGCAATAGATTAAGAAATAAGATATACTATCAACTGTGTGTTCAGAAAATGAACAAAGTATAATGTGCTATGAAAATAGAACGGAGAAATTATGAGTAAGAATTACAAATTAATAAATATGGATGGAAAGGCTAAACGTGGAGAGTTTACTACCGTTCATGGCGTGATACAGACACCTGTATTTATGAATGTAGGAACAGCGGCAGCTATTAAAGGCGCTGTATCTACAATGGATTTACAGCAGATAAAGACTCAGGTAGAATTGTCTAATACATATCATCTTCATGTGAGACCGGGAGATGATGTGGTTAAGAAGATGGGTGGCCTGCATAAATTTATGGTATGGGATAAACCTATTCTTACTGATTCGGGTGGTTTTCAGGTATTCTCACTTGCAGGTTTAAGAAAGATTAAGGAAGAGGGTGTATATTTTAACTCTCATGTAGATGGCCGTAAGATTTTTATGGGACCTGAACAGAGTATGCAGATACAGTCTAATTTAGCTTCTACAATTGCTATGGCATTTGATGAATGTGCACCAAGTACCGCTGATGAGAAATATATAAGAAATTCAGTAGAGAGAACTACAAGATGGCTTAAGCGTTGCAAAGAAGAGATGAAAAGACTTAACAGCCTTGATGATACCATTAATAAACATCAAATGCTATTCGGAATAAATCAGGGTGGTGTCTTTGAAAATATTCGAAAAGAACATGCAGATATTATTTCAGGACTTGATTTGGACGGATATGCAGTAGGTGGTCTCGCAGTAGGTGAAACGCATGAAGAGATGTATAGAATATTAGATGAAGTAGTACCACATCTTCCTACAGATAAGCCAACATATCTGATGGGTGTTGGCACTCCGGCTAATATATTAGAGGCAGTTGACAGAGGTATTGACTTCTTTGATTGTGTATACCCAAGCAGAAACGGAAGACATGGACATGTATATACTAACAGAGGTAAGATTAATCTGTTTAATGCTAAATATGAATTAGACTCAAAACCTATTGAAGAGGGCTGCGATTGTCCGGCCTGCAGAACTTATAGCAGAGCATATATAAGACATTTACTTAAAGCTAAGGAAATGCTTGGAATGAGATTATGCGTACTTCATAATCTGTATTTCTATAATACAATGATGGAAGAGATAAGAGATGCTATCGAGAATAACCGATATAAAGAATATAAGAAGCAGAAATTAGAGGGCTTTTTAGAAAATGATAATAACAAATAGAAATTATTTTAGGAGGAATTATTTATGAACACAGCATTAGCAATGTTAGCAGCAGAGAAAACAGCTTCGGCAGGACAGGGAATCGTTATGATTCTTGGATATGTAATCGTATTTGGTGCATTTATCTATTTCTTAATGATAAGACCACAGAAGAAACAGCAGGCACAGATGAATACATTATTATCATCATTAGAGATTGGTGACAGTGTATTAACAACAAGTGGTTTCTATGGTGTTGTAATAGATATTAATGATGATGTGGTTATCGTAGAATTCGGTAATAACAAGAACTGCAGAATACCAATGCAGAAAGCTGCAATCGTTGATGTAGAAAAAGCAGCAGATGGTATTGAAAAATAAAAACAAATGTATTATAATCCTAGATGGTTGATAAATGACTTATTGCAGTTGTTATTTATAGCAGGCATTTAGAAACTACAGAAAATATAATAGATTTATATTTATGTAGAAATATTTATATTAAAATTTATATGAGATATGAAGTCTTCAGGGCATGGTGAGATTCCATACCGGCGGTAAAGCCCGCGAGCTGATACATTTATGTAGAAGCATGATTCGGTGAGACAATTGTTAATTCCGAAGCCGACAGTAAAGTCTGGATGAGAGAAGAACTTAATATATGCAGGTAATGTGATACTAAGTACCCCTGATGACTAGGCAGTTTATAGCTATTAGTTGTCAGGGGTTTTGTTTTGTGCACACATTTTTCTATAAGGAAATGTCATGTAAAGTGATGTAATGACGTACAGTCATATAAAAGTAGTGCAGAAAAAGTGGCACAGAAAAGGCAGTGTATAATATCGCAATCGATATTTACAGATATGTATTTAAACGGATAAGGAGGATTGCAATGGACGAGAAATATATGAGAAGAGCGATAGAGCTTGCTAAGTCTGCAATGGGACATACTTCACCTAATCCGATGGTAGGCTGTGTGGTTGTTAAAGATGGAAGAATAATCAGCGAGGCTTGTCATGAAAGATATGGAGAATTTCATGCTGAAAGAAATGCATTGCTAAGATGCAAGGAAGATACTAAAGGTTCTGAATTATATGTTACATTAGAGCCATGCTGTCATTATGGTAAGACACCACCATGCACAGAGATAATTATTGAAAAAGGAATCAGTAAAGTATATGTGGGCAGTATGGACAGCAATCCGTTAGTAGCAGGTCATGGTGTGGAAATACTAAGACAACATGGAATTGAAGTCGAATGTGGTATCTTAGAAGATGAATGTATTAAGATGAATGAAATGTTTTTCCATTACATCAGTACAAAGACACCATTTGTAGCAGCTAAATACGCAATGACATTAGATGGTAAGATTGCAGCATACACAGGTGATTCTAAATGGGTTACATCTGAGCAGTCAAGACTTCATGTTCAACAGCTTAGAAAAAAATATTCAGGAATTATGGTTGGGATAAATACGGTTTTAGCCGATAATCCAATGCTTAACTGCAGAATAGAGGAGGGAGTTAATCCTGTAAGGATAATTCTTGATTCGAATTTAAGAATACCTGAAGATTGTAATATCGTTAATACCGCTAATGATATCAAAACAATTATAGCATACTGTAAATGTGAAGAAGCTAAGCTCGAAAGATTAAGTGAAAAAGGCATCACATTTATTAAGACTAAGGGTGAAAGAGTTGATTTAAAAGAATTAATGATTAAACTTGGTGAAATGAAGATAGATAGTGTGCTTATTGAGGGCGGTGCAAGTGTAAATGCTGCCGCATTCGAAAGTGGTATTGTAAATAAAGTGTATGCATATATTGCACCAAAGATTATTATGGGAGAAAATGCAAAATCTCCGATTGGTGGCAAGGGAATTGCACTTATGAAAGATGCAATTAATCTAGAAGATATAACGGTAACAAATATAGAAAACGATATTCTTATAGAGGGATATGTAAGATAGAATATCTTCGGAAAGGATAGTGCGAAAAATCGAATTGATATGTCGATTTTTCACACAGCTAATTAGTATCACATGTGATACTAATTAGCGTTTATCGCAGAGCCAAATCTGAAATTTGGCCCGCGTTTCCTGCGATATAGAATATCTTCGGAAAGGAGAAGAGATGTTTACAGGTCTTGTAGAAGAAATCGGTACTGTTAACCGTATCAATATGGGAAATAATTCAGGAACTATTGATATAAAGGCAGGAAAAATTCTTAATAATACAAAAATCGGTGACAGTATTGCTGTTAACGGAGTGTGTCTTACGGTAACAAAGTTAAAAGGAGACACATTTGAAGCAGATGTTATGGCTGAAACCTTCAGGAGAAGTTCACTTGGTAAACTTAAGGCGAAATCACACGTTAATCTTGAAAGAGCCATGGCTGCTGATGGAAGATTTGGGGGACATATTGTATCAGGACATATTGATGGGACAGGAACCGTATCAGAGATAAAGCCTGAAGAAAATGCAATATGGTATACCATATCGGCTGATAAGAAGATTTTAAGATATATAGTCGAAAAAGGTTCAATTGCCATTGACGGAATAAGCCTTACTGTGGCATATGTTGATGATAAATGCTTCAAAGTATCTATAATTCCACATACGAAAAGTGAAACAATTCTTCAATATAAATCAGCTGGAGATATAGTTAATCTCGAATGTGATATCATTGGTAAATATGTTGAAAGGCTTATGACATTTAAAGAAGATAGTGAAAGCGGCAATCAAGGCAGCGGTAAAGGAAGTAATGTAACATTAGAACTGCTTGCAAGATGCGGCTTTTAGGCATATTAATTTATAGAAAGGAATAACCACTGTTAGTATAGATATAAAATACTAATCAGATTATTAAGGTGAAAATAATGAAAGAAATAGGAACAATACCTCAGGCGTTAGAAGATTTAAAGAATGGTAAAGTTATATTAGTTATCGATGATCCTGACAGAGAAAATGAGGGAGATTTGATATGTGCAGCAGAATTTGCAACACAGGAAAATGTTAATTTTATGGCATCTGATGCAAAAGGACTTATCTGTATGCCAATGAGCAAAGAATGGTGCCAGAAACTCGATTTACAGCAGATGGTAAGTGTAAATACTGACAATCATTCTACTGCCTTTACGGTTTCAATAGACCATGTAGATACAACAACAGGTATTTCAGCATATGAACGTTCATATACAGCAATGAAAACAGTAGAAGATGGTGCTAAGCCTGAAGATTTCAGACGTCCTGGTCATATGTTTCCACTTGAAGCAAGAGAGGGTGGCGTATTAAAAAGAGCAGGACATACAGAGGCTACTGTAGATCTTGTGACATTAGCAGGGCTTAAACCGGTTGGTTTATGCTGTGAAATAATGCGTGAAGACGGAACAATGATGAGAACAACAGAATTGTTACAATTTGCTGATGAACATAATCTCACAGTTATTACAATTGCAGATTTGATTAAATACAGATTAGAAATGGGTGGACTTGTTAAGAAAGAGGCAAAAGCAAAACTCCCAACTAAATATGGTGAATTTGTTATACATGGATATGAAGAAGTATTGACAGGACATCACCACGTTGCACTTACAATGGGTGATATATCAAACGGAGAGCCTGTATTATGCCGCGTTCATTCAGAGTGTCTTACAGGTGATGTATTCGGTTCAGCAAGATGTGATTGTGGCGAACAGTTAGAAGAAGCTATGAAAATGATTGCTAAAGAGGGAAGAGGAATTTTAGTCTATTTAAGACAGGAGGGAAGAGGAATCGGTCTTATTAATAAGTTAAAAGCCTATGAACTTCAGGAAAAGGGATATGATACTGTTGAAGCAAATGTTAAATTAGGCTTTGCACCTGATTTGAGAGATTATGGAATCGGAGCAGAGATACTATATGATTTGGGTGCAAAACATCTTAGATTACTTACCAATAACCCAACTAAGATATCAGGTTTGTCAGGATATGGAATTACAATTGATGAACGTGTTCCAATTGAAATTAAAGCCGGTAAATATGATTTATTCTATCTGAAAACAAAACAAGAGAAAATGCATCATATGACAAACTATTAATAAAATTATATTAGATTAGAAAGAAGGAAAAAGATTATGAAGATTTTAGAAGGAAATGTAGTAGGCACAGGCGCAAGAATAGGAATGGTTGCAGCAAGATTTAATGAATTTATTGTATCAAAACTTGTATCAGGTGCAGAAGATGCTCTTGTTCGTCATGGTGTAGATAGTGATAGTATTACACTTGCATGGGTTCCAGGAGCATATGAGATTCCTGTTATAGCTAAGAAAATGGCAGAAAGCGGAAGATATGATGCTATTATCTGTTTAGGAGCAGTTATCAAAGGTTCTACAAGTCATTATGATTTAGTATGTAACGAAGTCAGCAAAGGAATTGCCGCAGTCAGCTTAGAAACAGGTGTACCTGTATTATTTGGAGTTATTACAACAGATAATATTGAGCAGGCAATTGAGAGAGCAGGAACAAAGGCAGGTAACAAGGGTTATGATGTTGCCTGCTCTGCAATAGAAATGATTAACCTTATTAAAGGTGGATTAAAATAAGAGAAACAAAATATACTAAATAACAGAATGGATATGATAAATGGTCCAATCTGGAATAAAATTATATAATATGCACTTTTAATAGCGGCAACTTCCTAATCCTTAGTGAAACAGAGTTATAGTAAATAACATTTATTGACTTTGATGATGTTATAAATATTGATTCTGAAAACGTCACATTTGTAAATGGTAAATAAAAATTTTAATTGTGTGAAACCAGTAGACAAAAAATCTACTGGTTTCATCATGTTCAAAATTATCTAAGATAATGGATTTTTTTAAATTATAGGATTTTCTGCTCCATAGAAGTCCATTGAAATTGAGTATTTGCATCATACCATCGATTGCTTATCATTAACTCTGTATCGTTATCGAGGCGGACTTTCTGGAAGTTGTAACCCTTATTCATAAAATACTGACCCAGTTTCATCCTCATGATATGTTCCGCATTTGCCGTATGGAATGCGTTGTCTGACTTTGACGGTGTACTTCGGCAGTAGTACAAAAATGGATATTCAGCATTTTGTAGGAAGTCAGTTACTTTCTGGTGGAAAGGCTGATATTTGTAACCAGTAACAGCACAAGTATCCGCAGCTTTAAGATAGCCGCGGATAACGGCAACGATTACGCCGAATGCCGTCTCGGTAAAATCTATCTTTACGGCAAAGATGTTCCGAGAGATAGCGATAAGGCGATGTACTATCTTCATCTTGCCGCCGAGCATGACAATCAATATGCCGCACAGCTCATCCACAGCATTAAGGTAAACGGCAATTGGACGGCGGCACTTGCCTCTCTCCGCCTGCTCGGACACATGGCTCGTATCATCCAAAACCACTTGGAGGACGAGCGCAAAAGCAGAGGAAACAGCATCGACCGCAAGCTGCGCCGGCAGACAGACTTGGTCGCACTCCTGCAAAGTCAGGGCGAACACTTAAAACGCTCCGGCAAGGAATATGAGTGGTGTTCTGTGCGCCAGAGAAGCGGCACATCGTGTCGGTATTCAATGTAATTCAAGAGCTACTCGCTCCGTCCAAAAAGAAAGGCAAGAATCAGTTTCAGCAGCTGATGGAGTTACTGCCGAACGAGCATAAGGCAAAATGGTTTGCGGGTGCGGCACTGAACACCACCGAACAGAGTATGGCAAGTGTTATGAGTACGGCACTGTCAAGGCTCAACGCTTTCCACGACACCGAGTTAGAGCAACTCCTGTGCTTCGACACTGAAATCGATGCTGAAACCTTCGTGCTAAGTCGTCCGTGTCGACTTGCTTTTATTCGGATATTCGTATATAATGTATTGCATTGAGTATTATCCATGCGGAGGTGCGGTATGAACGGGATCAAGGGCTATATCTCCATTCGGGAGGCGTCCTACCGTTGGGGCGTGTCGGAGCGTCGGGTCAATCAGTATTGCGCCGAGGGGCGGATCCTCGGCGCGTCCCGGTTCGGGCGTTCATGGGCGATCCCGGAAAACGCGGAAAAGCCGTCCGACCCGCGCTTTCAAGGACAGCACCGTGATCCGGCAGGACAAGCACCTGACGGATCCCCCTCTGCATTGGAAGCATCCGCAAAAAGGAAGTGAACGTTATGACCTGCGACGAGAGCTTATACCGCCAATATCTTAGCGGCGATGACGCGGGGCTGGAGGCCCTGATGAAAAAATACGGCGACCCCCTGACCCTGTATATCGATGGCTATCTGCACGACGTTCACGAGGCGGAGGAGCTGATGCTGGACGTTTTTGCATATCTGTTCACCAAAAAGCCCCGCATCCGGGACGGCGGCTTCAAGGCGTATCTCTATAAGGCGGCGCGGCACATGGCGCTGCGCCATAAGAGCAAACGGAAGCCCCTGTTCAGCCTCGATACGCTGACCGGCGAGCCGGACGGACGGCTGCTGGCGGAGGAGGTCATCCGGACGGAGGAGCGCAACCGCGTCCTGCATTGCTGCATGAGCGAAATAAACCCGGACTATCGGGAAGTCCTCTATCTCACCTATTTTGAGGATATGAGCTACGCGCAGGCGGCGGAGGTCACGGGAAAAACAGTAAAACAGATCACCAACATGGTGTATCGCGGAAAAAAGAGCCTGCGAAGGCTCTTAGAACGGGAGGGGATCACAGATGCGGAGTCATGAGGAGCGCGTCGCGGAGACAAAGCGGCGCATCGCCAAAATTGAGCGGGAGAAACGGCGGCGGCGCAATACGGTCACCATGGCTTCCGCCGTGGCGGCGTGCCTTGCGTTGCTCATCGGCGCGTCCCTCGCCATGCCCGGCATTGCCGCGAGCATCCAGACAGGCGACTACTCCGGCTTTGAAACGGCGGCAAGCATCTTTCACGGCGGCGCTGCCTTGGGATACATCGTCATCGGGCTGCTGGCTTTTTTACTCGGCGTGTGCGTGACCGTTCTGTGCTTCCGGCTGCGTCAGATGAACCGTGAGGACGGGCAGGACAAGGAAAGCGAGGATGCGCATGGAGCTGATTGAGAACCTGCTGCAACTACTGGTCACGTTTGTCGGCGTGGTGCTTTCGGGTATCGCCTACCGCAAAAGCCGCAGGCCGGCGTATTTCCTGCTGCTGTGCTTCTACGGCTGCTTTGCCCTCGGCGCGCTCTACTGGACGCTGTATCTGCTGCTGTTCGACACCACGCCGCGGGTCTTTTATGTGTCGGAGTTCGGCTGGGTGGCCAGCGTAATTTTCCTGCGCATTTTGCAGGCCACGCTCACCAGTCAGGACGAGCGCAGCTTCCGCTGCCGCAGGGCGTGGCTTGCGCCTGCGTTCGGCGTGCCGCTGCTGGCGTTCTACTGCACCTTTGGGGACACCCTCTCCAACCTGATCTGGTGCGGCATGATGATTTGGCTCTCCTTCTGCTCCATTCGTGGACTGGTCTACGCCAATGGGCAGACAGGCGCGACGCGGAATATGCGCTGCTTCCACATCGGCGTGCTGTGCTTTGCGTTCGCGGAGTATCTGCTCTGGACGGCGGGCTGCTTCTGGCCGAACACCTCTCCGGAAAGCCCCACCTTCTGGTGCGATATGCTGCTGACCCTTGCGATTCTGGGACTGCTGCCCGCCACGAGAAAGGCGGTGGACGCATGACCTACATCGAAAACATCTTCCTCTGCATGGTATCTCCCCTGCTGGTGGCCGCTTTGTGCATGGGCAGGCGGCAGCTCCGCTTCTTCCTGTTCTGCATTGCCGGGATGGGGGTGTGCCTGCTTTCGGCCTATATCAACACCTTCCTCGCGGCGGTGTGTCAGGCGGACGCCCTTGCCGCCACGGCGGAGATCGCGCCGGTGGTGGAGGAAATGATGAAGCTGCTGCCGCTGGTGTTCTATCTGTTGGTGTTTGAGCCGGAGGGCGAGAAGATCAAGCCCGCCGCCATCACGATTGCCCTCGCCTTCGCCACCTTTGAAAATGTGTGCTATCTGATCCAGAACGGCGCGGACCGCTTCTCCTTCATCTTCTTCCGTGGCTTCGGCACAGGAGCCATGCACGTCCTCTGCGGTCTGATCGTGGGCGGCGGGCTTGCGTACACGTGGCAGCGGACGTGGCTGAAAATCGCAGGCACCTGCGGGCTGCTGGGCGCGGCCATCACCCTCCACGCCATCTATAATCTGCTCATCGCCTACGGCGGCGCGGCGCAGTATGTGGCCTACGCCCTGCCGGTGCTGCTGGTGGCAGCGGGAAAGCTGTCCGCTTTTCGCCTCGGGCAGAGGAAATAACCGAATAATCACTCCTTGAGAGCTGCTTTTTGGCGGCTCTCAAATTTTTTTGAAAAATTTTGCGTTTTGGGTGAGAGTTTTTTCGATTTTTTGTACCTATATAAGTGAAAGGGTTTTTAGGCCACAGTTTCAGACACACCGGAAAGGGGGTTCAAACGATATGTACGATACCGCAAGGCGGGTCACACTCGTCAAGCAGCGGGTGCGGGAAAACACCCGCCGGAGGCAGCGGCGCGGCATATATGGACTGAGCGCTATGTGTATGCTGCTGTTCGCGGTGCTGATGCAGGCGGTGGGCACGGTCGCCGGGCCGGGGCAACCGGAAGCATGGGGAGTGTTCGGCGCGATGCTGCTGCGGGAGGATGCGGGCGGCTATGTGCTGGTAGCCGTCGTCTCCTTTGCAGCGGCGGCAGCGATCACCGCGCTGTGCTTCCGGCTCAGAAACAGAGAAAACCAGAAAAAGGGCGGGGCGGACAAACCGAACCGGCACGAACAGGAGGAGAAAAGCCAATGAAGAAACGAATCCTCAGCATCCTGCTGCTGTGCTGCATGGTGCTGACCATGCTGCCGACAACAGTATTGGCAGCGGACGGACCGATGGATACCATACCAAAGTACGACGTGAGCATTGACGTGTACAACCGGACATCGGACATATCCATTAAGGACAGTAGGAGCTACTATATCTACTCGTCCGTTCCCGATAAGCTCAGGGACACATGGGCATGGGATAAGAAGATCTTCATCAAGGGAGACAAAGCCGCGCCGCACGTATTTATTGACGGCGTAAATATCGAGATGAGTCCCAGTTCCAAGGGGCCGGCCATAGAGTTGAACAAAAAGGCTTCGGCATATATCTATTTCATCGGCAAGAACAGCTCCCTGCAAGGCGCCGACGGCCGCGCGGCGATCCAGAAAAACCGCAGCGAGGGGCAGCTGTATGTGCTGGCGCGCACCGGCACCACGGTGACCTGCAAGGGCGGCCACAGAGCGGCGGGCATCGGAGGGAGCTGGGCGATCCGCAATATCGGGGACCCTATGTTTAACATGGATATGTACGGCCACGGCGTCAATATGCACTTTGGCTCTCAGAGCAATCCCGACTACTGGGGCGGCACCATCAATGCCACCGGCGGCGAGTACGGCGCGGGCATAGGAGCCGGCAGCTGGGGACACTCTGGATACTCTGGAAACACCATCCATGGAGGCGCCGGAGAGCGGCTGTACTTCT
>ENA-ORMS01003202-ORMS01003202.1-human-gut-metagenome-genome-assembly--contig:-NODE-3202-length-10902-cov-2.555453_pt1 | contig 10902 bp, 10 predicted proteins | sample MGYA00242104_ERZ508997 | MGnify/ENA primary metagenome ERZ508997 (study PRJEB26280, sample SAMEA2338704) | human gut metagenome | biome: human gut; feature: human-associated habitat; material: faeces... | reverse complement strand
TACACCACGTATTTCTTCTGCTTCTGTTTTTACTAAATTTATAACTTTAGAGTCAATTAATAAAAACATTATTACTGCTAAGAACAATGATAAGTAAATTAAAAAATGTGGTCTATTTAATAATTTGTCTAATTTTCCTTGATTTTTCTTAAACTTTTTTGATAAATAATAAATAAATCTACTTATTGGTACAACTATTTTTTGATCAATAAATTTATATATTTTTTTAAATAATCTTGTTATCATTCTTCATCACCTTCACTTTCATCATCAGCTTCGAAGAATACTTCCATTTTAGGTTTTAATTCGTCGATTAACATCATTCTAAATTGGTCAGGTTCCAAATTATAATGTAAGTTGCTATCAACTGCAATTGATAATCTTCCTGTTTCTTCACTTACAACTAAAGCTATGGCATCACTTTCTTCAGCAATTCCTAAAGCTGCTCTATGTCTTGTACCAAGTCTTTTTGAAACGTTTGGGTTCATACTTGTTCTAAATACTGCTCCGGCACATGTAATTCTATCACCTTGAATAATTACACCACCATCATGAAGTGGTGAATTTGGAAAGAATATAGTTTCAAGTAATGAGTCAGATAAATCCGCATAAACTTTTGTAGCGTTTTTAATATATTCTTCTAAAGATATTTCTCTTTCAATAACTATTAAAGCTCCAATTCTATTTTTACGTAAATACTCTACAGAACGCATTATTTCATAAACAACTTTTTCTCTTTCATCTACTGTTAGTATTTTATGACGTCCTAAAAGTTGTGTACGTCCTAATGATTCTAGTACACTTCTTATTTCTGGTTGGAATATTACTATTATAGCAAGCGGTCCCCATTGAATTGCATATTCTAAAATTACTCCAACTGTATAAAGATTTAGTAAATCACTTACAACTTTAACTAAAAGGATTATAAATACACCTTTTACTATTAAAACCATTTTAATATTATTTTTAACATTTTTTAATATATAGTAGAATGCTAGCCAAACTAAGCAAATATCTAACAATTTTGTGAATATTTCCCAGACTGTTGAGAGATTCATTTAAACACCATCCTTTGTCCAATTTATTATATCAAATTTTTTGAAAAATAAAAAGGGGGTAGCCCCCGATTTTATAAATTGTTTTTGTTGTTATTATTAATACTTTTATTTTCATTAACGTAATCTCGTAAAGATACATTAGCATTTATAGGAATGTCATTTGCAATATTCATTGTTTCATCATCTAATTTGAATACTTTGGCTTTTTCTTTTTTTATAGAAACAAAATATCCAATTAAAGCAAGTATTAAAAACACCCCAATTATATCAAATATTATATAATGTTCTATAATAAAATTAACAAATCCATCCATATAAATTTCTCCTTTTTACTCTATTGTTAAATTTTGTCCAGAGGGTTGAATTTGAATAAATGTATTACCATCATTTACATCTATTTCTTTACCATCCGTATAATAATATTTTGTTTGGCTCTTTCTAGATTCTTTTACCCATTTTATTGGAATGCTATATCCATTTGTAATGTAGTAACCTTCTCCAGAACCAATATTTTCAATATCTTGACGACCTTTGTTTTCACCATCATTTAGTGTTGTATTTTTTACTTGATATGTAATTATATTTTTAAAATGATATTGTTCTTTTGTTACATAGTCAGTATGTGCTTTGCCATTAACACTTCTTAAGTAATATTTGTTAGTTTCATCATATTTGTAACTTGTAACTGTATTACTTGAATATGTTATTGATACATTATTAGCAACTTTGGCTCCCTCTTTTTTAGAAATATCAACTTCATCAACACTATAGTTTAATAATAAATCATTATTTCTAGTTGTTCTTTTACTACCAAGACCATTATTTAACTTTTCAATACTTGTAAATAATGTGTGTTCTGATGCAACATTTAAACTCTTATCTCTCCAGCCAGTTTTAGAATTATCAACTACAATTCTATCAACACCTAGAGAACTAAAATCTCTTTGAGCTTGAGGACTTTGACCATGATGAACATAAATTGCATCATTTTCTAAAGCATAATCTAGGAAATAATGTCTTGCACTTCGGATTGAACCTATTCTTTCGGTATTTTGGTCCATAAATAATGCCATATAACGTGTTATTCCGCCTTCAGCTATTAATTCATAAATAATGTAAGCATCTTGTAAGCCACTTTGTAGTGGTCTTGCAACACTTATGTTATTAATCATAACTGCATATGGTCGAGAATTTTTACTTGTATCAACTATTTTTAAATTTTTCTTTTCTGGTGATTGTGTTGTTTTTCCAGTATCTTTTGTTGTTTCTTTTCCACATCCACTTAGAGATATGCAAAATATACCAATTAATAATATCGTTAATATTTTTGAGAATTTAGATTTCATAATTACCTCCTTAACCTATTATCTCTTTCCATGTCCCTTTTTTTAATCATTTCTCTTTTGTCATAAAGTTTTTTACCTTTAGCAACACCAATTAAAACTTTGGCTTTGCCTTTTTTTAGATAAACTTTTAAAGGAACTAAAGTGTATCCTTCGCGACTAGTAAGTTCTAGCAACCTCTTTATTTCTTTTTTGTGAAGCAATAATTTTCTTTCTCTAGTTGGTTCGTGATTAAAAATACTTCCTTCGTCATATTTATCAATGAACATATTGATTATATATGCTTCATTTTTTTTAATTCTAACATAACTATCTGTTAAATTTACTGAGCCTTTTTTTATAGATTTTATTTCCGTTCCAACAAGGACAATACCTGCTTCCATTTCAGATGAGATAAAATAATTAAAATAAGCTTTTTTATTTGTTATTTCCATTATTGCCCCCCACTAATTCAAAGTCAATAATACCTTGTTTTTTACTAGCCTTTGTAACTATTATTCTTACCTTGTCACCAATACGATATTTTTTCTTTTTATTGCTACTTATTAAGGATAGCATTTCTGGAACATATGTGTAAAATCCATTTAATGTACTTATATGAACTAATCCTTCAACTAAATTATCTAATTCAACAAATAATCCAAAATTTGTTACACCACTAATAATTCCGTCATATTCTTCACCAACATGTTTTTCCATATATTCAGCCATCTTCATGTCTAAAACATCTCTTTCGGCTTCAATAGAATTAACTTCTGTTTCACTAGAATGTTCAGCAACATCTATTAGATATTTAGCATTAAAATTAATTGTTTCTAAATCAATTCTGTTTTCAAAAAGATAAGTTCTAAGAAGTCTATGAACAGTTAAATCTGGAAATCTTCTTATTGGGCTGGTAAAATGAGTATAGTTTTTACTAGCTAGACCAAAGTGACCAATATTATTTGTACTATAAATAGCTTTTTTCATACTTCTAAGTAACATATCAGAAAGTATTACAAATTCATCTTTATCACGAAATTCATCAAGTAATTTTTGCATGGTAACAGGTGTTATTTTGTTCAAGTTAGTATGGACTTGATAACCAAGTTGTTTTATTAAGTTGCAAAAATCTTCAATCTTTTCGGCATTTGGTAAATCATGAACACGGTAGATAAATGGTAAATCCATATTACTTATATGTGTTGCTACAGTTTCATTAGCTGCTATCATAAAGTCTTCAATTAACTTTTCGCCAGTGCCTTGTACTCGTTTTACAATATCAATTGCTCGACCTTTTTTATCTTGTATTACTTTCGCTTCATCTATTCCAAAGTCTATGTATCCACGATTAATTTTTTCTTTTCTTAATATCTTTGCTAACTCATGCATTGTTTTTAATGTATCAACAAATTCTTCGTAACCTTTTGGAACTTTATTTTCATCTAATATTTTGTTTACGTTTTTGTAAGTCATTTGTTTTCTAGACTTAATATATGATGGAAATATATCGTAATCAATAACTTTTCCAGCATCATTAATTGTCATTACACAACTAATTGTAAGTCTTACTACTTCGGGGTTAAGAGAACAAATACCATTTGATAATTGATGTGGTAGCATTGGTATAACTGTGTCTGCTAAATAACTTGATGTTCCGCGAGAAAATGCACTATCATAAAGGGCAGTTCCAACTTTAGCATAGTTTGAAACATCTGCAATATGAACTCCAAGTATATAATTGTTCCCATCTTTTTTTACACTTATAGCATCATCGATATCTTTAGTATCATCACCATCTATTGTAAAAATCATTTCCTTTGTTAAATCTGTTCTTCCAATTAAATCATTTTCACAAACGGTATCAGGAATATTTTTTAATTCATTTAAAACCGCTTCACTAAATATTGTTTCAATTGAATGTTTAGCTGCAATTGTTAAAATATCAACGCCCGGGTCATTTTTGTGTCCTATAATTCTTTCAACTTTACCTAAAAATGTTCTATTACCAATTTCTTTTATAATTGAAACAATAACTTTATGGCCTTCTACGCAACCTTTCATACTGTCTTTAGTCAATTTTACTGCAATATTTAACTTTTCATCATCTGCTTTAAAAGCAAGATTTTTCTTATCTTTTACTATTTCTCCAACGACGGTTTTTAAATCTCTTTTCAAAACATTTCTAATATATCCTTCGGGATTTGGGTCACTAAGTCTTGTTTTTATTTCAACTTCAACAAAGTCGCCGTTTATTGCCCCTAGTAAATCATCATTATGAACAAATACTGGTTCTGGTTCACATTCAACAAATCCATTACCATTTTTATTAATTTTAAGAACTCCAACACGTAAAGACTTTGTGTTAGACATTAATAAATATTCGTGATTTTTAGACATATGAACAATGCCCTCTTTTACTAGTTCAGCTAGGGTTGTTTCGAGTTCTTTTACGCCTTCTACACCTTTTAATTGGATTTTACTATTTATAGTATTTATATCTTGTCCTTTTGTTTCATCTTTTAATGCTTCTAATATTTTTTCCCTCATAATATACTATCCTTCTTTATGTGTACAAATCATTTTACCATCTTTCCAGCTAATTTGTACGAAACTTTTAGTATCTTCACTAACTAACTTATTATTTAAAGGATTTTTTAAATTATTTTTGATATACTTTTTATCAATTAGTCTTTCATACTTAACTTTGCAAAGATATTCAAAACCTTCACACAACGCTTCAGTATAATTTTCATCTTCAGCTAATTTGCATGCAGCTTTTTCTAATTTTTCGTGATAATCATTAATTTCTTTTGTTTTTATACCACCAAAAATCAAAACGACCGCTAGTATAATCGTAATAATTATTATTAATGCTAATAATATTGTCAGTACCCTCTTTTTATTCTTCATTTTTTATCACATATAAAGTATAACATATTTATTGTTATTTAACTAGTACTTATTGAACATTTTTTTTCATTATTTTTCCATGATACTTTTACGCCAATTATTGTTGAATCTTCTAAAATGGTTTTATTATTCTTAGGATTTTTTAAATCTTTTTTTATTAGACCAGCTCTGACAATAGTTTCCTTGCTAATTGTTTCAGCTGTTGTAATGTTATTTATTTCAACATATAAACAAGCAGCGTTTTCTATTTCTGTTTTGTAAGCATTATACTTTTTGTCTTCCTCTTTACCAAATAAGCCAGTCATACTAACTCCTACAGTTACTGATATCGCTGCTAATAATGCTATTACTACTATAATTTCTATTAATGTAAATCCATTTTTTTTCATATTGTCTCCCTTTATTTTAACTAAATTTATTATACACTAAATATTTATAAATTGCATTATTTTTATACAAATTTGTATGTGAGCGGTGCTAGTTTTTCACTTCTAACAAAGTTTGCCACAAACTTGTCTTGGTCTTTTGTTATAATTATTCCTATTGTTGGGTTATTATTTGGTTCTTTAACAAAGTTATCAACTAAATTCATATAAAACTCTACTTGTCCCTTATCTTCTTTTTTAAGTTTTCTACATTTTATTTCTACTACTACATAACAATCATATTTAATATTGTAAAGTAACATATCTATAAAATAGTTTTTATTTCCATCGCTAACTTTATATTGATTTCCTACCCAAGTAAATCCTTTACCTAATTGTAAAAACACACAACTTAATTGTGAATAAATTAATTTTTCTAAATCACTCTCTGATTTTATTTCTTTATCTTTTAATTCTAGTAATATTGGATTTTTAAAGTTATTTATTATTGCTGGTACTTTTATAGGAACAATCATATCAATTTTTTCTGGCTTATGTTCTAATCTTTCATACGAATTACTTTTTATTTCTTTTATTAATTCTCTTTGAGACAAATTATTTTCAATGCATAAATTTATATAATAGTTTCTTTTGTTCTCATCTTTTATTGGCAAAATAGTTCTTATTATTGTCCAACTCAATTGTTGGCGCACTGCGCCAATAATTGGAAAACATAGATATAATTGCCTAAACCTGGATAAATTTGTATAATCATATCCTTTACCATATTCTTTTGTTAACTTTGCTGACCAATCTTTTAACAACTCATTTCCATACTTAGATTTATCTTTTCCTCCTTGGGCTTCCACTATTAATCTTCCCACATTCCAATAACATTCCACTAATTCCATATTAGCATTTGTCTCTCTGATAGCTTTTCCTATTTCTACTTTTTTCACATAACTATTTACTTCATCGTAATAATTCATTTTTTACCTCCTTTTAGAAATAAATACAATTTATCCTTTCATATATATATTTCCTAAAATGGTCAAATTTTTGCACTTTTTTTGAAACTTTTTTATTTATTTTTGAGGAACATAAAAAAATCCCTTTATTTAAGGGAAATTTTTCATTTAAAAAATTTTTTGTTAAATTTTTTACTTTACGATAAAAACGACAATATTTTTAACACATATCGTGTAAAGTGCAGTTTTTGATACTCAGTCTGAGTATTTTAAATAACAAAAAAATAGTGGTTTTCCACTATTTCAAGAACAATATTAATGATATAACGAAGAATAATATTCCTAAAATCATAGTAATTCTACTAACTACTAGTTCTAAGCCTCTTTCTTTTTGGTGTTGAAATAAATTATCATTTCCACCAGTTATTATTCCACCGGCATCACTAGCTTTATTTCCTTGTAAAAGAACTATAGCTATTAGTAATATTGATATTACAAGTAATATATTTTCTAACATTTTAACACATCCGTTTCATAAATAATCTATCACAAGTTGTTAAACTTTGCAACAATTATTTTTCTTCTTCCTTTGTTTTTCTTGGTTTTTTCTTTGGCTTTTTTTCTTCTTCGTTCTTTGTTTCTTTTTCAATTTCTTCAATTGGTTTGATTTCACCAGTTTCAACAATTGACTCAATTTGTTCTTTAGTTATTGTTTCATATTTCATTAATGCATCACTTAGAGCAAAGATTAAATCTTTGTTTTCACCGATAATTTTTTTAGCTTTTAAATAACAATCTTCAATAATTTTACGAACTTGTTCATCAATTTCTAATGCTACTTGGTCTGAGAAATCTCTTGATTTAGCATAATCTCTTCCTAAGAAAACATTTTCACTTTTTTCTTCATATTGAACTGGACCTAAGTCACTCATTCCATATTCAGTAACCATACTTCTTGCAATACGTGTTGCTTTTTTGAAGTCATCACTTGCTCCGGTTGAAATTTCATTTAAGAACATTTCTTCACTTACACGTCCACCAAGTAAACCAGTAATTTGTGCAAGTAATTCATCTTTAGTCATGACAGCAATTTTTTCTTCTTTTGGAAGCATCATTGTGTAACCACCTGCCATACCACGTGGAATGATTGTTATTTTATGAACTTCTTGAGCATCTTCTAGTTTTATACCAATTACAGCATGTCCTGCTTCATGAATTGATACAAGTTTCTTTTCTTTATCAGTTATTTTTCTAGTTGTCTTAGCAGGTCCAAGTAAAACTCTATCTGTTGCTTCATCTATTTCATCCATTGTAATAGCATTTTTATTACGACGAACTGTAAGAAGTGCAGCTTCATTAAGTAAGTTTTCTAGGTCTGCTCCAGAAAAACCTGGTGTACGTAAACTTAAATTACTTAAGTTAACATCTTTACCTAATGTTTTATTTTTAGCATGAACTTTTAAGATTTGTTCACGTTCATTAGCATCTGGTAGACTTACTGTTACTTGTCTATCGAAACGTCCTGGACGAAGTAGAGCTGGGTCTAGAACATCTGGTCTATTTGTAGCTGCTATAATGATGATACCTTCATTTTCACCGAAACCATCCATTTCTGTTAATAATTGGTTAAGAGTTTGTTCTCTTTCATCATGTCCACCACCAAGACCTGTTCCTCTTTGACGACCTACGGCATCAATTTCATCTATAAAGATTAAGCATGGAGCATTTCTTTTTGCTTCTTTGAACATATCACGAACACGTGATGCACCGACACCTACGAATAATTCAACGAAATCTGAACCGCTTATAAAGAAGAATGGCACATTAGCTTCACCTGCAATAGCTTTAGCTAGTAATGTTTTACCTGTTCCTGGAGGCCCTACTAATAAGACACCTTTAGGAATTCTTGCTCCCATTTTTTCAAACTTTTTAGGGTTCTTTAAGAAGTCTATTAATTCTTCAACTTCTTCTTTTTCTTCTTTTAATCCAGCAACATCTTTAAATGTTACTTTTCCATTGTCTTCACTAAGTTTAGCTCTACTCTTTCCAAAATCAAGTGATTTACTACTACTTCCCATTTGTCTACTAAAGAAGTATAATGCACCACCTACTAATATAATCATAGGAAGTACATTTATTGCAAATTGTAATAATGCACTTGCATCTGGGTCACTCTCTGCGTTTATTTCAAAATTTTTCTTATCTTTTTCAGCAATAATTCTTTCCATTATAGTTTCAGATAATGGTAACTTCGCATAAAATGTTTCATTTTCTTTGTAACCATCAAGCTTACCAGTAACTTCATAAATTGAAGCACTTCCTCTAGGGACAAGTTTCAATTCTGTAATCTTTCCTTCTTTTAAATTTTTCTCAAACTCACTATAAGATAGTATATTTATCTTTCCACCAAATAAACCAGTGGAAAATACTATAAATAATGTTGCAATTATAAGTAATAAATATGGCATCAAGCCCTTTTTAACTGTATTTTTTTTCATGTTTCCTCCTCGTACTTGATTATTATATCACACTTTTCATTTTTTTCCCCATTATATTTTGATTTTTTCACTCCTGGTATCCACAGAATAATATCATTAGCGTCTACTACTATTGGATATCTATCTCTATCACTCTTTTTAATCTTTGAATCAATAAATATATCTTTAATCTTTTTACTACCATTTAAACCCTTTACACAAATTTTATCTCCATTTTTTCTATTTCTAACATATATAGGTAAAGTAACATTTTTTTTATTTAATCTGCATACATAATTACTATCATCACTTATATCATCTACTATATGAAATATACCATTATTTATTATTAGTCCATCTTTAATTTCATATTTATAATCCTTAGTAATTTCTTTATTTTTACAGAATGACACTTTGTCATAATTTCTAATAACAACCAATTTATTAGGTAAACTAACTCTCATATTTGGCTTATTACTAAAAATTAATTTATTAACTATGTCAATATGTTTTTTTTCTATAAGATATAAATTATCACCATATAAATCATGAAAAATAAAATTCATTATTTTTTCTCTAATTAAATCATCTAACTTTATATATTCATTTATATATAACTTATTATCTTTATAAACACTATCCACACATTTATTAACTATATCATCTATATAATTACTATATTTAAATAATTCACTGCTAAATTTTAAAAATTTCAAATGAACATTTTTATTTTCATTTTTTAAAAATGGAAGCATATTATGTCTATACCTATTCCTAGTATATAAATCACTTTCATTAGTTTTATCAACAACATAAAAAATCAAAAAGATATAAACAATTAATAATGGTTGGAAAACTGAAATTTCCAATAAGCCTAAGTCCATACCCAATGCTGATGATATATAAAACATAAGGTCATTATATAAAGTACATCTAAGTACCTTATATCCCATTTTTGGATGTACTAGTAAATAAAAGATAGATTGTGGTTGAGCATGTAATTTAAGGTAGATAAATCCACCTGCACAAATCACAAGCAATAAAGGTACCAAAACATACAATAATTTTTTGATTTTTTTATCTTTAAAGACAGGTTCGATAAAAAAGGAAAGAGGTGCCAATATTAAAGGAGCATAAGCAAATTGTTTGCATAAGCTCAATAAAGCACAAGAACCAATAAGTAATGCAGCCTCTCTTTTAGATACTTTTTTATTATAAAATAAAACTACAGTTAAAGTTGTAACCAAAATAGCTAATGTTATAACCACACTATCATAAGATAATGAACAGACTTGTTGTAAAGTCATTGGTAATAATGAAAATACAACCAACAGCTCTTTAAAGACAGGAAGTTTTTTAAAACAGTATACAGCAACTACAGAAAAGAGAAGCAAATTCATAATTCTTCCTAGTAATACACATAGAATTCCGTTTAATCCCAAAAGTCTACCAATAGTGATTCCTAATCCACTTAGATAATATGTAAAAGAATAGCCTTTCGTATTCAAAATGGATTGATGCGATGAAACCATTGTATTATCTACATTAGTTTTTTTCATATCAGTTAAATACATATTCATTTTTTGATCGTCAATATAAGCATATTGAAATAAAGGTTCATCACTTTTTCTTATTTTTATATCGTTTATATCATCATCTATTCTTAACATAATATTCGAGTAATGATATGCCTTAATGATATGTGCATTAGCTTCATCGGGTACATTAGCGACTGGAATCAAAAGATTAAATAGCAAGCCGAAAACGAGGATAGATATTGAAAACAATGCAGATTTTGA
>ENA-ORMS01003200-ORMS01003200.1-human-gut-metagenome-genome-assembly--contig:-NODE-3200-length-10911-cov-2.676308_pt1 | contig 10911 bp, 8 predicted proteins | sample MGYA00242104_ERZ508997 | MGnify/ENA primary metagenome ERZ508997 (study PRJEB26280, sample SAMEA2338704) | human gut metagenome | biome: human gut; feature: human-associated habitat; material: faeces... | reverse complement strand
GGGCGCACATTTTACCGCATCCTGATAACCCTCCTTTCCGGAGTGCTCATCATGTCCGCGGTCACCTCCGCGCTGATCGCCTACCAGAACCGGCATAACGTCGCCATGCATACGGGCGTGCTGACAAATTCAATGGCCAACGGCGCGGAACAGATCGACGGCTATCGGAACAAGGTGCAGTTCCCCGTGCAGGAGCAGAACGGAAAGCCCGTCGCGGGCTTCTTCGCCGGAAAAACGCACACGGTCATTCCGGTCGCACACTGCCGCATCCAGCCGGACTGCGCCGACCGTATCCGCGCAGCCGTTCTGGACTGGATGCGCAAATACAGCATCCGCGCCTATGACGAAGCCGCGCATACCGGCTATATCCGGCACATTTATATCCGCTTCGGCGCGGAAAGCGGCCAGATCCTCGTCTGCATCACGGCAAATACGCAGCAGCTGCCGAAGAAAAAGCAGCTTGTCCAGACACTCCTCGCTGCCGAGCCGGGCATCACGACGATTGTCTTCTCTCCCAACACGAAAAAAGGCAATACCGTGCTTGGCACGGAGTTCTTTCCGCTCTACGGCAGCGGAACGATCACCGATACGCTCTGCGGGCTGCAGTTCCGGCTCTCTGCACCCGCGTTTTATCAGGTCAACCACGCACAGGCTGAGCGCCTGTATGAAAAGGCCGCTGCACTGGCCGGATTGACCGGGACTGAGACGGTACTCGACCTTTACTGCGGCACGGGCACGATCACGCTCTGTCTTGCGCGGCACGCGAAAAAGGCCGTCGGCGTCGAGATCATCCCGCAGGCGATCGAGGACGCGAACTATAACGCCGCACAGAACGGCATGGACAACGCGGAATTTTACTGCATGGATGCAGGCGCGGCCGCGAAGCTGCTGGCTGAGCGCGAAGAAAAACCTGACGTAATCGTCGTCGATCCACCGCGCAAGGGCGTGAGCGCCGATGTGATCGAAGCCATTGCCGCCATGCAGCCGGAACGTGTCGTCTATGTCTCCTGCGATCCGGCTACCCTCGCCCGCGATGTCAAACTGCTTACCCAGACCGGTTACACCCTCCGCTCTGCCGAAGCGGTCGATCTTTTCCCCAGATGCGCACATGTCGAGTCGGTCGTTTTGCTTTCCAGAGAAAAAACCAACTAAAAGTGTTGGGGCGCGCCTACGAGGATATGGTGCTCCCGGCGTTTCAAGATGCGGCAAACGAATGAAGAGAGAAAAGACAAAAATGGGAGGTATCTGCAAAATGAAACGATTCCTTCTCATGATAGTTCTGGCTTTGATGGCAGCGGGGCTGATCAGCTGTGGAAAACAGAACGAAGCAGTTGATCCCCTGCCGCAAAATGAGGAAGTAGAGGTTGAAAAGGATCCTGGCAGCCAGACGGAGGCGCAGATAGAAGAACCAAAAGAAGCCCCGTCCAGAATCGAACTGGTTACTGGGCGGTATGATGAAGCACAGGGAATGCCATATGAATACGCCACGATTACCGCCTATCGCAGTACGGGGGATGTTGTATGGACTGGCGGAAATAAAGAGGATATCGACCTGCAGACAGGGCAAAGCGCTGCCAATGACAACTCCTACATGGAGCAATATAAAGCGGTATTGCTGGTGCACCCGACGATGAGTTCAGGCTATACAACGGAGTATACGCTGTATGACATTGACAAGAACGGCATACCAGAACTCATTGTGCGGGAAAAAGCGGTGTGGTATTATATTTATACATTTGACGGCACAAAGGTTGTTTCAAGCGAAGAAAATTACTGGAGTTACAGTAACTGCCTGTATGCGTATGATGGCAACGGCATCGCTGTTCACGACGGAGGCATGGGATATCTGCACGTTGAATACGTTTCCCTGTTTTCCATGACAGATAATCGGCTGGAGTGGGCAGATACGCTTATGAGTACAGAGGAATGCAGCTATGAGGACCTGCGCGCGTTCCTGGATACCTTAACGCCGATAGACGACTTCATTCCAATCACAGACGATTCGTATCTGACCAATTAATGAAAACGGCAAATTGCGCTGCGGGGGTCCCCAAATCATGCAGGTTGTACCAAAGCAAATATGAAAGTCCCAGGTCATTTGACCCGGGACTTTTTATGTAAAGAAACCCCGGCGGGACACGTCTGCGTCCTGCCGGGGAAATTTTTTCTCAGCCTGCGTCCTCTGAAACGCTGGGGGTTTCGTAGGTTTCGATACGGCGGATGTGCGCGCCGAGTGCGGTGAGTTTGCCGACGATATCCTCATAACCGCGCTCGATGAAGTGCGCGTCCTCGATGAGCGTCATGCCCTCGGCGCACATGGCAGCAATAACCATTGCTGCGCCTGCGCGCAGATCACAGGCACGGACCTCGCAGCCGTGCAGCGTCTGCACGCCGTCGATAATGGCAGTCTTCCCTTCTACCTGAATGTTTGCGCCCATGCGGCCAAGTTCGGCGGTGTAGCGGAAGCGGTTGTCATAGACGCCCTCGGTCACAAGACTGGTGCCGACTGCAGTAGCAAGACAGACCGTGATCTGCGGCTGCATGTCGGTCGGGAAGCCGGGATACGGCATGGTCTTGACGTTTGCGCGGTGCAGCCGGTAGGCCGATTCGACGCGGATGGCGTCGTCATATTCCGTGATGTCCGCGCCGATCTCGCGCAGCTTTGCAGTGATGCAGTCGAGATGCTTCGGAATGACATTCTCGATCAGCACATCGCCGCCGACAGCTGCCGCGGCCGCCATATAGGTGCCTGCTTCGATCTGATCGGGAATGATGGAATAGCAGCCGCCGTGCAGCGCCTTGACGCCGCGGACCTTGATCACGTCGGTGCCCGCGCCGGAGATCTGCGCGCCCATGGCGTTGAGGAAGTTGGCAAGGTCGACGATATGGGGCTCCTTGGCGCAGTTTTCAATGATGGTCATGCCGCTGCAGAGGACTGCGGCGAGCAGGATGTTCATCGTCGCGCCGACGGAGACGATATCGAGATAGATATGGCCGCCGCGCAGCCCGCCCTTCGGGGCGTCGGCGCAGACATAGCCGCCGGACTGCTCGACCATGGCGCCCATGGCCTCGAAGCCCTTGATATGCTGGTCGATGGGCCTCGGGCCGAGGTAACAGCCGCCGGGCATGGCGACCTTTGCCCTCCCGAATCTGCCGAGCAGAGCGCCGATGAAGTAATATGAAGCCCTGAGGTGCTTTGTCATATCGTGGGAAATGACATAGGAGTTGACCCTGCGGGCGTCTATCTCTATAGAATTTTTGTTGATGAGCTTGACCCCCGCGCCGATGGCACGCAGAGTTTTCATCATATAATTAACGTCGCTGATTGAAACGGGGAGATTCTCTATTACGCAGACATCCTGCGAAAGAACGGCGGCGGGGATTATTGCGAGGGCGGCGTTCTTGGCGCCGCTGATGGTGACCTCGCCGTGCAGGGGAGTACCGCCGTTGATAACTATTTTCTCCAAGAGCTTTCCTTCTTTCGTTCCGATGAGAATATATATAATAAATGTTACTGATAATCGTCACACGCAGTACATTATATCACTGTTTTCACGTTTTGAAAAGAGCAAAACGCAAAAAATATGTTATTTTTTTGCCTGCGGGCGGTCAAAATTCCTCTTTTTTCGGATTTTTGCGCTTTCGGGCGTTTGATCGCATATATAGTATGTGATTTTTTGAAGCCCATATATGATGTAAATTCTTTTTTACATGGCAGAAATAAGCGCCCGATCGGGAGGATGAAAATGCGCCAAAAACGCCTTAGTAACTTTTGACAAAAGGCATATATACTTGCGGCGGTGCGAGGCTGATTTTGAGGTAATAATTCACAAATTTATGAATGCTTTTTTGATAAAAAGAGCAAAAAACCGAGCCGTTCAGCTCGGCGGCAATATATTCTTTTGACAGCCCCGTCTTTTGTCTCTTTTGGTAAAAATCAATAAAATCCACGTAAAATTCATAATAAATTCAAAAAATTTTTGAAAAAAACTGCGGATATCTATTGCAAAATGGTGCGTTCTTGTGTAAAATGTATATGTCCCGATGGTCATTTTGTCTAAATTCACAATGTAGTAAAAACTAATCGAATGAGGGGTATTACTATGTCAAACAGAATTTTTCAGGGTCTTGTTCATCAGATGCGTGACGCAGTCGGCAGGACTCTGGGTGTGATTGACGAAACCGGAACGATCATTGCCTGTAGCGAGCTGAGCAAGATCGGCGAGGTCATTTCGACCGCCGCAGACGTGTTTTCGGATAACGAGCTCCACTATATCAACGGCTGCACCTTCTGCAACTTCGGCTCCCATATCCAGACCGAGTACGCTGTATTCGTTGAGGGGACGGACGAGCTTGCTGGCAGATTTGCGGCTGTCTGCTGCGTCTCGCTCGAGAACCTCAAGCAGTATTATGAGGAGAAGTTCGACAGGGGCAACTTCATAAAGAATGTTATCCTTGATAATATCCTTCCCGGCGATATCTATCTCAAGTCGAGGGAGCTGCGCTTCAATTCGGAGGCTACGAGGGTAGTCCTGCTCATCAGGATAACCGACCACAATGACGCCGCCGTATTCGACGCCGTGCAGAATCTCTTCCCCGACAAGACCAAGGACTTCGTTATCAACATCAACGAGCATGACATTGCAATAGTTAAGGAAGTTAAAAATAATATCGAGCCGAAGGACCTTGAGAAGCTCGCGCGCTCCATCTCTGATTCGCTGAGCACCGAGCTTTACACTCATGTGCTTGTCGGCATAGGCACCACCATCGAGGGGATAAAGGATCTTGCCCGCTCCTTCAAAGAGGCTCAGATAGCCCTTGAGGTCGGCAAGGTATTCGACACCGAGAAGACCATCGTCAGCTATGACAATCTCGGCATTGCACGCCTCATCTATCAGCTGCCCACCACTCTGTGCGATATGTTCCTCAGAGAGGTGTTCAAGAGAGGCTCCATCGAGAGCCTTGACCACGAGACTCTTTTCACCATCCAGCGTTTCTTTGAGAATAACCTCAACGTCTCCGAGACCTCGAGGAAGCTCTTTGTCCACAGAAACACTCTTGTCTACAGACTTGAGAAGATAAAGAAGCTCACCGGCCTCGACCTGAGGGAATTCGACGACGCCATCGTGTTTAAGGTAGCGCTCATGGTCAAGAAGTATCTTGACGCAAAGCCGGTCAAGTATTGATTTTCGGCGCAACGCAAGTCATATTGCTCTCACAACTGTTAAGGATATGATACTGTGATTGAATTTAACAATGTTTCCAAAAAATACGACAACGGCACCGCTGCGCTCAAGGATATCAACATAAAGATTGAGAAGGGCGAGTTCGTGTTCGTCGTCGGCTCCTCGGGCGCAGGCAAGAGCACCTTCCTGAAGCTCATGATGCGTGAGGAGGTCCCGTCCTCGGGCACTATCACCGTGGACGGCACGGTGCTCAATACAATAAAGAAAAGGGATATCCCGAAATTCCGCCGCAAGCTCGGCATAGTCTTTCAGGATTTCCGTCTGATACCGAATATGACGGTGTTTGACAATGTGGCGTTCGCCATGCGCGTTATCGGCACCAAGGAGAAAAAGATCCGCAGGCGCGTGCCCTTTGTGCTGAGCCTCATGGGTCTTAACGGCAAGGCGAGGAACTATCCTCAGGAGCTTTCGGGCGGCGAGCAGCAGCGAGTTGCCCTCGCGAGGGCGCTTGCCAACAGCGCCGATATCATCATTGCGGACGAGCCGACGGGCAACGTCGACCCGCAGATGAGCTATGAGATAGTCGACTTGCTCATGCGCCTTAACGAGGCGGGCACGACCGTCATAATGGTCACCCATGAGCACAGCCTTGTGCGCTGCTTTGACAAGCGAGTCATCATCCTTGACCATGGCGCGGTCGTCTCCGACGGCGGCAGCCTCAGCAGGGAGGCGGCGACGGCGCATATCAACGCCGTGAGCGAGGTCACCAACGATTATGTTGTCCCCCCCGAGGAGGATTATTCCGCCTATGTGAGCACCATCCCCTCCGATTTTGCGGATGAAGCGAGCAGCGACGAAGTTTCAACGAGCGGAGGGAGCAACTGATGGGAAATTTAGGATATTTAACCAAAGAAGGCTTTCGCAACCTCCGGGTCAACAAGCTGATGACCGTAGCGTCGATAACCGTGCTTTTCAGCTGCCTTATGCTGGTGGGCATCGCCTTTATGATGCTCGTCAACATTGAGACCTTCATCGCCGGTATCGAGTCGGAGAACGTCATAATGGTCTATGTCGACGACGAGACCGACAGCTACGATTATATAAGGCTCGGCAACGAGCTGAGAGCCATAAATAATGTTGCAAGCGTCGATATGGTTGAGAAGGACGCCGCTTATGCGGAGATCCTTGCGGGTCTCGACGACGGGCTCAGGAATTATCTCCAGAGCACCGACGAGAATCCTCTGCCGGACGCTTACAAGGTCACAGTGGCCGACATGGACGGCTTTGAGAATGTGGTCTCCGAGATCAAAACTCTTCGCAACGTCTCGAGAGTGCATGAGAACAGCGTCCTTGCCCGCCAGCTCGCAGGGCTGCGGAATTCGGTCACATACATAAGCGGCGGCATCATCATTCTGCTGCTTGTGGTCTCGCTTTTCATTATATCAAATACCATCAAGGTGACAATGTTCAGCCGTCGCCTCGAGATAAGCATAATGAAGAGCGTCGGCGCTACCAATTCATTCATTCGCTGGCCCTTCATGGTGGAGGGCGTTGTGATAGGCATCATTGCGGGCTTGCTTGCCACGGGAGCGGTATGGGGTATTTATGAATTCGCTCTCGGCTCATTCTCGGCGATGCTCTCATCCTTCGGCGATGTCAAAGAAGTCAGATTCCTCGATTATGCACCCTATTTGGTTGCGGCATTTGTCGGTATCGGCATTTTTACGGGCGTTTTCGGAAGTGCGACTTCGATCCGAAAATACTTGAAAGAAAGGAAGTTCGTTGAGCTTGAAGACTAAGAACAAACGCTTTATGCTCAAAAAGGCGCTTTGCATAATCGCGGCGCTCACCTGCGCCCTTTCTGCCGTGCTGCCCTATTCGCCGGTGGCCTCCGCCGAGCAGACGCTCGACGAGCTGCAGGATGAATACGACAAGATTGAGAAGCAGATACAGCAGAATGAGCAAAAATTGCAGGACGCTCAGCAGGGCATAGCCAATAACGAGAAAAAACTTGATAAACTCAATGATCAGATAGACGCCATCAATAAGCAGGCGGATCTCCTCCAGAAGCGCATCGACGTGCTCAACGGCGATATCAGCAGCTTACAGTCAAGCATCGATCTGACTCAGAACGACATCGACAGCATCAACGAGCAGATAGCCGAGATAAACTCTCAGATGGCTTCCGCCGAGGAGCTTATGCAGGATACCCGTGAGCTGCTGCTTGCAAGGATCAGAGAGAATTATATCGCGGGCGAGTCCTCGACTCTCGAGATACTGCTCTCCTCAAACGATCTCTCCACTTTCTTTGCGAGGAAAGAGCTTGTCACCCGTATGTCGGAGAACGACACGAAGCTGATAAACGAGCTTTCCGGCAAGATCACCGAGCTTGAGAAGCTTCAGAAGCAGCTCGCCGACAGCAAGGCGGAGCTTGAGGATAAGAAATCCCAGCTCGACTCCGAGATGGATACTCTCAACACCAGGCAGACCGACCTTGAGAGCAGCATGGAGGAGCAGAACGACAAAAAGAGCGCCGCTACCGATAAATATAAGCAGGTGCAGTCGATAATCAATCAGCTTGATAAGAACAGCGCCGCTTACAAGGCGGCGAACGCCAAACTCGAGAAAGAGCGTGAAGCTCTCGAAAAAGAGATCGACGATTACATTAAGCAGCACGGCTCGTCTCAGGGCGATACTCCGCCTGAGGAATATGAGAACGACGGCAGCGGCATGATGTGGCCCGTCAAGGGCGAGACCCGTATCACTGCGGGCTACCCCGCTTATAGCAACGGCAGCCCCCACTGGGGCATTGATATCGTCAAGACGGACGGCAACACAAGAGGTCAGCCCTTCTACGCCGCTCAGGGCGGCGAGGTCATCATCGCCAAGAACGACGGCAACTGGAACAGCGGCTTCGGCAACTACTGCGTTGTCGACCACGGCGACGGTACCATGACCCTCTATGCCCACTCGGACGGTCTTGTCGTCTCCAAGGGTCAGACGGTCAAAAAGGGTCAGAAGCTCGGCATTATCGGCGCGACCGGCAATGTCACAGGCCCGCATCTTCATTTTGAGGTCAGGGTCAAGAATAAGGACGGCTCCGTCAGCAGAGTCAACCCGCTCAACTATGTTTCAAAACCGTAATATTTAAAAATCCAAAGGGACTGCTGAGTTCGGACTCGGCAGCCCCGATTCGGTTTATAAAGGAGGAGAACGGCAGTGAATAAAAAGATATCCATAGGTCTTTGCCTTTCCCTTATCATCGTCTCCATCACGGCGACCTTTGCCGTGACAATGGTGGTCTCAAAGCAGATATACAACGGTATTATCAGCAATATTTCGCAGCGCTCGCAGACCTATGAATCGGTCGACGAGATAAGCAAGATAATCTCAAACTATTTCTACGGCACCGTTGAGGACAGGAGCTATCTGAATTCCGCTCTTGTCGAGGGCTATGTCAACGGCCTCGGCGACCCGAACAGCGTCTATCTTGACGCCGAGGAATATGCCGAGTATACCGACACCCTCGAGGGCGGCATCACGGGCGTCGGAGTTGAGACCGCCTACGATTACGGCAGCGGCAGCTTCGTTATAACTCACGTCTATGAAGGCTCGCCCGCCGCGAAAGCGGGGCTTAAGGCTCACGACGTGGTGACGGCCATAGATAACACCACCGTCACGAGGGGTAATTATTCCGCTCTGAGCGAGAAGCTCTACGGCAGCCGCCTTTCCTCCGTCAAGGTCGAGTATGAGCGTGACGGCGAGACCAAGGTAGTCGAGCCGCTGCTCGGCTTCTCCATTCCGAGCGTTGTCGGTAATCTTAGCGGCAATGTCGGCTATGTCCGCATCACGGGCTTCTATAAAAATACCGCCGCCGAGTTCAAGGAGGCTGTCACAAAGCTCCGTGAGCAGGGGGCGGAGAGCATTATTTTCGATGTCAGGAATACCTCTAAGGGCAGCATTGATTATGCGGCTCAGGTCATTGACGTGATAGTGCCCGCAATATCCGATAATATCGCCGTTGCCAAGGATAAGAACGGCAACGTCTATAAAAACAAGGTCTATACCGCCGAGAACAGCAGCGTGACAATGCCCTTTGCCGTGCTCATCAATTCTTACACGGCGGGCCCCGCGGAGCTGTTTGCCTGCGACCTTCGTGATATCAGCCAGGCTCAGATAATCGGCACTGCCAGCGCGGGAGTCGGCACGATGCAGGAGCTTTTTGCCCTTGAGGACGGCGGTGCGGTGCTGCTGACCGTGGCTCTCGTCGAGCCGAGGGGCGGCGAGCAGGCGGTCTATGACAAGGTCGGCATAACTCCGACGGTCGAGGTCACCCTTGCCTCGGGCGACGATTCCAACCTTCTGCTGCTCACAGGGGAGCAGGATAATCAGCTCTCCACCGCGATGAATATGCTCGCGGCTTAAAGCTTCCGCCGCAGCTCGGCTACCCTGCCGAGGATAACGACGGGCAGCGAGGCAACCTCTTCACTTGAAAAAATAATAGGCTCATACGCCGAGTTTTCAGACACAAGCACGATGCTTGTGTCTTTTTTTATTACCTTTTTCACGACGGCGTCGTCTCCGTTGACGAGCACTACCGCGATCTCGCCGCTGTCAACGTCGGGCTGGCGGCGCACTATGACCGTGTCGCCCGGCTGAAAGAGGGGAGCCATGCTGTCGCCGCTCACTTTAAGGCCGAAGTATTCGCCCCTCGAAGCCATGTCGGCGCCTATCTCCTCGAAGCCGAGCACATTCTCGATAGCTTCCATCGGTATGCCTGCCCGCACATAGCCGAGCACGTGCACTGTTGTGTTGCCGCCGTCGGCGAGGCAGTCAAGCGAAACGCCCAGAGCCTTTGCCAGCTTGCGGTATCCGTCCACGTCAGGCGAGGTGCGCCCGTTTTCCCACTGGCTGACCGCCGTCTGATGCACCGAGCAAAGCTCCGCCAGCTCTCGCTGAGAGAATCCGCGCTGTTTGCGAAGCGTCCTTATAATATTATCCATAATTACCCCTCCGACTGCCGCAATGTTGCCGCGGCGCTGATGAGTTGATATGCTTATTATGAGCTATGCTATTAAATTTGTCAAGAAAAAACCGAAAATTCTCTTGACAAACGAACAAATGTTCTCTATAATCAATAGTGCTGCTAATGCTTTTGAAGCGATTGAGAAAGAGGGTGATGTTATGCAGGGATATGACGAGGCGTTGAAGCTGATTTTTGCCTACCCGAGCGAGGAGGAGATGAGGGCTGCTCAGGCGGTCTGCTGCGGCAGGCGGTGCAGCGCCTGCGAGACCCCGGCGGCTTATGCGTGGCGCAAGCGGACGGTCGATATGTCGCTGCTGCTCGAGAAGGCGATGGAGACCGAGCTGACAGTGACCGAGCGTGAAACGCTCAAGGCATTTTGGTTTGAGACGATGCCCGTCGGGGCGATAGCAAGGCTGAAGGGGATAAGCTCGGCGGCGGTGAGCGACACCCTTGCACGGGCGCAGGAGAAGCTCAAAAAGGCGCTGCGCTATGCCGTGCTTTATCAGTATGACACTCTCGATGAGGAGACGGTGCTGCCGCTTGCCTTTGCGGGGGCGAGGGCAGTCGCGGCGGCAAGGAATTCCCGTGCCCGTGAGACGGGCGAGCGTTTGCGGGGCTTGAGGGCGGCGCAGGGGCTTTCGCGCTCCGCTCTTGCGGCGGCAACGGGGCTGACGCAGGGGCGGGTCAAGGCGATCGAGG
>ENA-ORMS01003194-ORMS01003194.1-human-gut-metagenome-genome-assembly--contig:-NODE-3194-length-10927-cov-3.645603_pt1 | contig 10927 bp, 10 predicted proteins | sample MGYA00242104_ERZ508997 | MGnify/ENA primary metagenome ERZ508997 (study PRJEB26280, sample SAMEA2338704) | human gut metagenome | biome: human gut; feature: human-associated habitat; material: faeces... | reverse complement strand
CGTAAAATCATCTTCAATGATTAGTATTTTTTCCTTCATAGAGATACCTCCCTGACACTTTAGGTAGTGTCAAAAACTACTCATTTTATTGTTCTAAAATTCTTTTAAAACCTTGATTTATTGGAGGTTCGCAAATAAAAAGAGCATTGACCTCCCAAAAGAAGTATAATGAGTTCACCACAAACACCATTATCAACAAGGAGACAATGCTCATGGACATTATACTTTATTTACTTCTATTTATTCAATACCAACATAAACAAATCTGCTGGCTTTTTAATTTTATCTGCAGATATATTCCCCTTAAGCAGTGGGTCTTCGATGATTCCCATTCTCCCAAATATCAAAAATTCAAGATTGATAAGCTCCCAAAAATAATCTATTACGAAAAATGGGATTACAAAGACTACATTCCTTACCTCGAATGGAAGTATGGCAAGAAAATCAAACCTGTCAGCCGCCGTTCTGAATGTGATATTGATGGCAACTGTAGCTGTCCACGTTGCAATGCTCCAAAGCCTTATCTCTACAAGAATAATGGTTCAAAAAGACAGATTCTGTGCAAAGTATGCTCCACCGCATTCTCTCCGGAAGAAAACCGTTTTTCAAAGTCCTACTCCCTCAAATGCCCGCACTGCAATCACTCGCTGGCTCATAAGAAAGACCGCAAACACTTTGTTGTCCACAAATGCGTAAATACAAAATGTCCTTACTACCTCCACAATCTAAACAAGGTTGATAAAAAAGACCTTAAGGAGGACTATGGCAAGAACAAATATAAACTCCATTACATCTACCGGGAATTCCAGATAGATTTCTTTCGCATGGATTTAAACACTCTTCCCAAGAATGCTTCTTCCCTAAAATTCAGTAAACATGACCAGCATGTCATGTCACTTTGTCTTACCTACAAAGTGAATCTTGGGTTATCGCTTCGTAAAACCGCTCAGGCGTTGAAGGACATACACGGCATCAGCATCTCACACCAGCAAGTTGCCAACTATTGTAAAACCGCCTCTGTCTGCATAAAACCTTTCGTAGACAACTACGATTACAAAACTGGCAATGTATTTACTGCTGATGAGACATACATCAAAATCCGTGGTATCAAAACCTATATCTGGTTTATCATGGATGCTGCCAAACGCTCTGTTATCGGCTATCAGGTATCTGATAATCGTGGTGTTGGCCCATGCATTCTGGCAATGCGGATGGCCTTCCGGCATCTAAAAGAACTGCCTAAGAACTTTAAGTTCATTGCAGATGGCTACAGTGCATATCCCCTTGCCGCCCAGCAGTTCTTCCATGAATTCGGTGATAAGTTTAAGTTTGAAATCACACAGGTAATCGGACTCACCAATGACGATGAGGTTTCTAAAGAATTCAGACCTTACAAGCAGATGATTGAACGCTTAAACCGTACATACAAAGCTTCCTATCGTAAAACCAACGGCTTTGATAACATCGATGGAGCCAACTATGATCTCGCCCTCTGGGTTGCTTATTACAACTTCCTAAGACCACACAAACACAACAACTATAAAGTCTTAAATGAAGTCGAAATGCTGTCTCAGGCTGACACGATGCTGGGCAAATGGCAGCTTCTCATCTTCCTTGGTCAACAGACGATTCTGAACCTGCAACACGGCGAAGCCGCTAACTGTTCTTAGATTCAGAGCCAGAGGTAATTATCCCAGCCACCGCAAAGCGGCCTGCCCTTGATGGCACGAAAAAGAACTGCTACACTGCTGTAAACGACGGAAAATTCAAACTGTTCTTGAGTTCTTCGCCGTCAGTGATTAACCTACAGCAGTTCTTTTTCGTACCGTCAAGGGTGGCGGTAAGCTACCACAACATAAAATATCTACAGTTTTCAAGGTTCATTTGAGCCTTTTTTCTTTGGCTCGTTTTTTCATAGGTCATTTGACACTATCACACTTTATTATACTGTATCAGAGAGGCTTTCTCAATCCATATTGAAGAATAGTAACGGAATAATGGGCGGTTGTCTATCAAATTCTTGTGTGTTACTTTACCGCACATGAGCATTATCTCTTGTGCTGATAGTATCCAGATAATTCTTTTCTTTTCCATTTGCAGTCAGATACTCAGAGAAGGAATAAGGATATATATTCATGATGACAAAACGGCCGCCCAGTGTAGAAGCAATTTCGCTGCTGAGCATTTTGCTGATACATCATGTAGGATTTGCCGGTTCTTCTGATGCCGACAAAACAATAGTTTATATTTTCTTCCAGAGGATAGTGTCTAACGATTATTGGGTTGTTTAGGTAAATATCCTTCTGATCAACCATGATCTGCTTTACCTGCAAGAAACAAATACTCATAAAAGTGTACTGCAAATGGAGTTGCAACAGCAAACTTTGAAGTTCAGACAGCAGATACAACAGCAGTTTCACCGAAAACCGGAGATAACGGTCAGGCAGCTTTGTGGATCACACTTCTCATTCTTTCCTGTGGAGCATTGACCGCAGTTGGAATCAGAAAAAAAGTAAGATAAGCAAAAAATAAAAGCGAAATGAACGATAGCATGAGCTATAAGAAAAACCTATAACACCCACAAGGAATCTTCTATAACCAGAACAATTGACAAACCATGACCACATAGTTATAATCACAAACATAAATTAATTCCTATAAAACATATCATAAAGATAGGAAATAAAGAAGGGAGAAAATCATATGAAAACAAATACGATTGTAAAGAACAAAAAACAGATGTGCTGCTGTTGTATGTGCTGTATGGATGAATACGGTTTTATTTTCATATGATTTATGCACCTGAATGTTTTGGAAAAAGAAGAAGCAGGCAGTTGTGATAAACATATGACAACGACCTGCTTCTTTCTTTATGTGCACACTCTTTAGAATTAACGTATGAAAGTGTATGAGAGAAAGATGCTTAAAAATAGAAATAGATAATTGCGAAACTCGTGAAAGAAGAGTAGGAGGAGTTTCACAATTTTCTAAAAAGTAGAAAAATGAAGAGGAGAAAACATTATGAAACAGAGTTTAGTAAAAAAATTAACAGCAGGAATTCTTACAGGAGCATTAGCAATCAGTGTAACAGCGTGCGGTGGAAATAGCGCAGATACAAATAATGCATCCACAAATGCAGACGTCAGTGCAGAAACAGAGAACAGTGGAGATGTCACCGTGATCAATGCAGTGACCGGAGGTTCGCCAAAGCCTTACATTTCCGTGGAGGAAGATGGAAGTTATTCAGGATATGATATCGAAGTATTACAGGCAGTATTTGACCGGCTTCCACAGTACAGTCTGAATTTGCAGACCGCAGAATTTGATGCGATTTTCTCAGGACTTACCGCTGGTAATTATCAGATTGCTGTCAACAATTTCAGCTACAACGAGAAGAGAGCGGAAAGTTACTACTATTCTTTCCCATATGACGAGATCAAGTATGTATTTGTTCAGAGAGCAGATGATGAACCACTCACTTCTTTACAGGATGCCGCTGACAGAGGTTACAAGATTGAGGCAGGTGCCGGAGTGAATGTCACGAATGCCATTGAAAAATGGAATGAAGAAAATCCGGAATCACAGATTGAGATTATTTACACAGAGGCAGATCTCTCGGTTGTATTTGAACATATTCAGGACGGAACAAGCGATTTCAGGGTAGATGACCTTCCAATTTACAACAGCTACATCGAAGAGTTTGGTTTTGACGGATTACAGAAAACAGAACTATCTGCTGATGAGACAGCAAAGTTTTCAACAGCACTGGATGCGTACTTCTTGTTCCCGTTAAATGACGAGGGGGCAGCGCTTCGGGAGGATGTTAATAAGGTATTGAAAGAGTTACAGGAGGATGGCACATTAGAAGAACTTTCACAGAAATATTTCGGGGCAGATCAGGTTCCATCCGCAGATAAATTTGAAACACCGATCAACTAAGAAGAACGAAAAGCAGGAGGCAGAAAAATGGCAGAATTTGATTATGAAGTAGTAAATGGAAGAAAGATCAGAGTCCGTCCGGTAGAGACAGTTTCAGAGGTTGATGAGAACGGATATTTTCATAGACAGCCAAATCATTTTACAAAAGGATTCGGACCGGGCGAAAATCCGGTAGAAAAAGGACGTTATCGTCTGGTCTGGGCAAAGCTGTGCCACTGGTCAAACCGTGCATCCATCGTGAGGGAGCTTCTGGGGCTGGAGGATGCCATCAGTGTCAATATGGTAGAACATGCGCCTCATGAAAAAAATCTCGGCTGGGAATTTGTATATGACGAGAACAACACAGATCCGGTTTTAAACATTCAGTTTTTGAGTGAGGCATATTATAAAGCAGACGATGATTATACCGGACGAACGACAGTTCCGGCGCTGATCGACGTACAGACCGGAAAAGTAGTGAACAACGATTACAACAGACTGACCAACTATTTTGAAGTAAATTTCAGGGAATTTCATGGAGAGAATGCACCGGATCTTTATCCGGAAGAACTCAGGGAAGAAATTGATAAGTTAAATATCTGGTTATTCCATAATGTAAATAATGGTGTATACAAAACAGCATTTGCCCGCTCCAAAGAGGCATTCTGGGATGCTTACAATGCATTTTATGCAGCACTTGATATTCTGGAAGAAAGGCTCGGACATCAGAGATTTTTATTTGGAGATTATGTGACAGACAGTGATGTGAGACTTTATGTGACGCTGGCAAGACTTGATATCCGCTATGCATTCCAGCTTGGCCACACAAAACAGCGTCTCATTGATTACAAAAACCTGTGGGGATATGCAAGAGATCTTTACCAGATTCCAGCATTTAAGAACAACACGTACTTTAAAGATTTTGCAAATCCTTCCAATAAAAAAGCGGGACATCTCATGGAGACATTTAATGCAAGATTTTTAGATGAGATCAATTTTGATGCATACTGGGGAGCACCTGCAGACAGGGCACATTTAAGCAGTGATCCGGGTAACAAATTTAAAATTGGGAAGCGATAGGCAGGAGGCATATTATGGCAGAGTATATAGAAGTAAACGGCAGGCAGATCAGAGTCCGCCCGACAGAGACAGTAAGTGAAGTAGACAAATATGGCAATTTCCACAGACAGCCAAATCATTTTACAAAAGGATTCGGACCCGGGGAAAATCCGGTAGAGAAAGACCGGTACATTTTATTCTGGGCAAAAGGATGCCACTGGTCAAACCGCGCATCCATTACAAGGGAACTTCTTGGTTTACAGGATGCGATCAAAGTGGAAATCGTAGGCTGGGATGATGATGCTTACGAAAAACCTTTGGGCTGGGAATTTGTAAATTCGCCAGAACATATCAACCCGGAAACAGGAGCACAGTTTCTGAGTGAGCTGTATTACAATGCAGACCCGGAGTACACAGGCCGTGCAACAGTCCCTTCTTTTGTGGATTACAAAGAGAAAAAGGTAGTGAACAACGATTATCACAGGCTGACCAACTATCTGGAGGTTGATTTTAAGCCATTCCAAAAGCCGGATGCACCGGATCTTTACCCGGAAGAACTCAGAGAAGAGATTGACAAGTTAAACTGGTGGTTGTTTGAAAATGTTAACAATGCTGTTTACAGAGCACAGTTCGCACAATCTTTACAGGCTTTTTCAGATGCTTATGAGACATTTTTTGCAGGGTTAGATGCAATGGAAGAACGTTTAGAACAGCAGAGATTTCTGTTTGGAGATTACGTGACAGACAGTGATATCCGTTTATATGTGACACTGGCAAGATTCGATGTCGCTTATTCGAGAAACATTGGTCCATGCAAAAGGCGTCTCGTGGATTACAAGAATTTATGGGGATATGCAAGGGATTTATATCAGATTCCGGCATTTTACCACAACACGTATTTTAAAGATTTTGCAGCGAGTGTTGATCTTAGCAAGGCAGACCCGGATTACTGGGAGTCTACTTATTACGATATCGTGATTCCGGATACTGATTTTGATGCGATCTGGAAGACACCGTCCGGAAGAGAGCATTTAAGCAAAGATCCGGCAAATAAATTAAAAATTCCAAACGATTTTTATAAACCGTGGAACTAAGGGAGAAGCAAGGAGCGGAAGATGATGGAAGCAGTGCATGCAACAGAAGAATGGCAGAGAGCAGGAGTGCATTATATCAGAATACAGGCAATGTGTGTCGGGTTTGATATTCCACTCAAATACGAATTTGCGGATGACACAAAGGACAGTGAATACATTCTGGTTCACGAAAACGGATTTCCGGTGTCTACCTGCCGGGTACGGATCGATGAAGAAAATGCCGGTCATATCGAGCGTGTTGCCACATTGGAAGAGTACAGGGGAAAACATTACGGGGCACTTGGAATCAAGGCAGCGGAGCAGCTTTTGAAAGAGCGGGGTGTCACAAACATACGGATCAATTCCCGCGAGAAGGCACTTGGCTTTTATGAGAAGCTTGGATATACACCGGATTTTTCCACCCGCTCCGGTGAAGGAGAATTTGTGTGCATCATGACTTCAAAAACACTGTAAATTTCTACAGACAATTGTAGTGATAAAAACAGAAAACGAACGGAGAAAAAACTATGGAAAAGTTATTTGATTTTGAAGCGGTCTTAAGCCAACTTCCGGAGATTTTAAAATATCTTCCGACAACCCTGATCCTTGCAGTCAGTTCCATGATCATTGCACTTATCATCGGAATGCTCCTGGCATTGATCAAAACCAAAAATATTCCTGTGTTAAAACAGATCGCAGGAGTGTACATCTCGCTGATCCGGGGAACACCAGTGATCGTGCAGCTATATATCGCATACTTTGGAATCCCGATGATCACAAAATACATATACCAGCAGAACGGCTGGAATTATCAGAGTTCGACAACATCCGGTTTTGTGTATGCGATCATCGCACTTTCCATCAATGAATCAGCGTATATCGCAGAGATTTTCCGGGGAGCTTTGGCATCTGTCAATGTCGGACAGATCGAGGCTGCAAGTGCGATCGGAATGACATATTTCCAGACGTTTCGCAGAATCATTTTTCCGGAAATGCTAAGCGTGGCGCTCCCGGGACTTGGAAATTCCTTTATTGGACTGATCAAGGGAACGTCTCTTGCGTTTGTCTGTGCAGTTGTTGAAATGACAGCACAGGGAAAAATCATTGGTGGAAGAACTTACCGTTATTTTGAAGTATATGTTTCACTTGCAATCATTTACTGGGTGATCACATTTGTGATCGAGCAGGGAATCAGGCTGATTGAGAAGAAAATGCAGATTCCGGATCAGGTGGCAAAAGTAGAGATATCCGAGGATGAGAGAGGGGTATAAAAATGTTAGAGATCAAAAACCTTTCCAAAAGTTTTCATGAGAATAAAGTATTAGACCATATTAATTTAAAAATTGAAAAAGGCGATGTTGTCGGAATTATCGGTCCTTCCGGTACAGGAAAATCAACCTTATTAAGATGTATCAACCAGTTGGAGATCCCGGAGGAGGGGGAGGCAGTTTTTGGTGGAAAAACGGTCGATCTTTCCAAAAAACATAAAGACAGCCTGGAATTCCGTAAGAGCACGGGCATGGTGTTCCAGAGATTTTATCTGTTTGAGAAAAAGACAGCGTTGGAAAATGTTATGGAAGGTCTTATGGTTGTTCAGAAAAAGAGCAAAGCGGATGCAAAAGCAATTGCTTTAAAAGAATTAGAGCGTGTTGGAATGGCATCATGGGCAAATCATTATCCAAAACATTTGTCCGGAGGACAGCAGCAGCGTGTCGCAATTGCCAGAGCACTTGCCCTAAAGCCGGAATTGCTCCTGCTCGACGAGCCGACTTCAGCCTTAGACCCGGAGCTTGTCGGTGAAGTACTTGAGACAATCAAAAATGTTGCGGCAGAAGGACATACGATGCTCTTAGTATCTCACGAAATGAACTTTGTAAGGCATGTTGCCAATAAAGTGATATTTTTGGATGGCGGTCATGTCGTGGAGTATGGAACGCCGAAGGAAGTATTTACCAATCCACAGAATGAGCGTACAAAAGAATTCCTGAGAAAAATGCAGCTCCTGAATGAACCGGAATATGTAATATAATGAGCAGTGTTCATAATGTGAGGAATAAATTTGACTGCTTGCAGGCAATAATTTATTCCTTATATTATGAAGAGGGCGAATGCCCGACAGCCTGGAAAATCGCAGATTTTCCAGGCTGCACTGCGGATTAGATTGTAGATTTTCCAGGCGTGCACTGCGGATTAGATTAAATTCAAATCAAACTAAATTAAATGCAGATTAAATAAATCGAAAAGAGGTACATCATCATGGAATGGAAACAGAACATCATAGAAGATTTTAAACAACTGGTATCCTTTGATTCCATCAGTTTTCATGAGCGGAACACCGCAGACTGGCTGCTTGCCAGACTAAAAAGCATGGGATTTTCTGTGGAGGAAGATCAGGCAGGAGCTTATTACGGTGGCGACACCGGAAATATTTTTGCTGTCTTAGATGGAGAATTAGAAGGAGATCCGGTTATTTTTTGCGCACATATGGATGTTGTAGAACCGGGGAGCGGCAAAAAATCTGTTTTGGAAAAAGACGGAACAATACATTCTGCCGGGGATACTGTGCTTGGTGCAGATGACATCAGTGGTATTCTGGAAATTCTCTATGGTGTACAACTTGTGATTGACAGTGGAAAACCTCATAAAAAAATTGAACTTCTGTTTACAATTGGTGAGGAATTATATGTCAAAGGCTCTGATGTTTTTGACTATTCGAAAGTAACCGCAAAACAGGCGTATGTGCTTGATCTGTCCGGGGCAGTTGGTGACGCTGCGCGACGTGCGCCGTCGATCATTTCCGTGAGAGCTGAGATAAGAGGAAAAGCGGCGCACGCCGGATTTGAACCGGAAAACGGGATCCATGCGATTTTTGCAGCGGCCAATGCGGTCAGCCGCCTCTGCATGGGGCATGTGGATGAAGAGACGACGTTTAATATCGGAACGATTCAGGGTGGAACAGCGACAAACATTGTGCCGGATTGCTGTGTGCTGACCGGAGAAATCAGAAGTTACGATCATGGGAAAGCGTTGGAGACAGTGCGTATGACGGAACGGATTTTCACAGAGGAGGCGCAGAAGATCAATGCCACGGCGGAGGTGACAAGCCAGATCCATCTGATTGCCTATGAGACATCACTTGAGAGCAAGTCAGTGACCGATTTTCAAAAAGCCTGTGAAATCTTAGGATTTTCCGGTGAACTTACAGGTACGTTCGGCGGAAGTGATAACAACAGTTTTGCAAAAAACGGAATAGAAGGGCTTGTTTTATCGAATGGAATGTATAATGCACATTCGACACGTGAATACACAACTGTCGACGATCTTTATAAAGGAGCAGAGCTGATCGGACAGCTTATTTTATTATAAAAAGAAATTTTGGTCGTATTCTGTTGAAGATTGTTGTTTTCGCATATAGCTATCTCGTGTAAGTTATGGTAAAATAGCCACAGAGAGCGTCACGGAGGACGCAATAGTGGGAGGTAGCTCTTATGGATAAGAACAGCGAAAAAAATGTCAGGTTCCGCATAAATATTACATTGTTAATTGCGGTAGTTTTACTGGTTGCAGATTTATATGCAATGATCAATATGCCTCAGAAATTTATTATTCTGGCGATCATTACAGCATTGTTTCTGGTTGCAATCTATTTTTTGGTAGATTCCATTTCGATTTATCTGATGGCAGAAAAGAATCGCAAAGAAGAACAGTATGATAGTATTTTTAAATCAGAAAAAGCGTCTTATCTTTTATTGAGGAAAACATTTGATGATCTGTATGAACTCATTGAAAAAGGAAACCAGTCCCGGAAAGCAAATGTGGAGGATATTATCCACGCACAGAAAGCAGTAGCAAAGGTTTCCATTGGAAGAAGTAAAGAGAATGCAGATGCACTGATGAATTCCAATGACCACATCATGGAAAAGATTTCGATGTTAGAGGCTGTTTTATCAGACAATGTTTCACATCCGGCACCGGAAACTAATAAAAATGACAGCGCATATGCACAGAATATTTTAGACAATCAGAATAAAATATTACAGCAGCTGGAAGTTTTGCAGAATACATTGAATACGATCGGAGCTGATGCAAAGATAGCAGCAGAGTCTGCAAAACAGAACTTTTTTACCGAGGAACGTATCTTGGCAGAAGAGAATAAAATTGAAAAAGAAGAACCACAGGTTCAGGAAGCCGCAGTTGAGGAGATCCCATCGGCTGCTGGAGAAGCAACTGTGATGGAAGAGACACCAATCGAAGAAGTTCCATCTGATATGGAGGAAACACCGGTCGAAGAAGAACCGTCCGTGATGGAGGAGACACCGATCGAAGAAGAACCGTCCGTGATGGAGGAGACACCGATCGAAGAAGAACCGTCCATGATGGAGGAGACACCGATCGAGGAAGTTCCATCTGATATGGCGGAAACATCAATTGGTAAAGAAGAAGTTTCTTCTCCGGAGGAAGATTTATCCAAGTATGATGATATAATGGTAGATACTTTGACGGATTCGGATGATAATGTTCCGGTCGAGAAGATTCCATTGGAAGATGAAACTGTTGTAGATGATGAGCCGGCAATGCCTGATCTGTCAGATCCGAATAAGGTTATGACACCGGATGAGATCGCAGCATTGATTGCAAACTTATAATAGAAGAAAGACTTCGGTGTAAAGTAAAAAATAATATTTAAGAGAATAAAAAATCTGTCATACAAATGCAATTTTTGTATGGCAGATTTTTTGTGTAACAGGAAAAACGTTCCCGATCATTATTCGGCAGTGATTTTTACGATTTCTTTGATAACCGAAACAGCGGTATCCATACCTTCTACACTGATATGTTCAAATGGTCCGTGGAAACCATAGCCGCCGGTTCCGAGG
>ENA-ORMS01003192-ORMS01003192.1-human-gut-metagenome-genome-assembly--contig:-NODE-3192-length-10930-cov-2.660598_pt1 | contig 10930 bp, 3 predicted proteins | sample MGYA00242104_ERZ508997 | MGnify/ENA primary metagenome ERZ508997 (study PRJEB26280, sample SAMEA2338704) | human gut metagenome | biome: human gut; feature: human-associated habitat; material: faeces... | reverse complement strand
ATCACTTGCCTTTGCTATTTCTTGTGATATTGTGTAACTATCTCCTGTACTTATTATGTTATAAGCATATGTTAATGGCTTAAATACTGGATATGATATTTTTTGACTTGCATATTCACTTTCTGTTAATTTTTGTGATAAAGCATTTGTTGTGCAACTACTATTATATGATGTATATGTTTTATCTGAACGGGAAAATGGTTTCTTTCGCAAGAGATGAAGAATACGCTGTCCCTGCGGGAATGGGAGAAACTGAGAACAATTATCTGGGACGTTCGCAATGGTCGTCAGACCCCTATTGCTCCCATGGATATAAAGACTTCAGAATCTACAACCAGACATTGTCTGCCGCAGATATACAGAAACTGTATGAAGGCGAAGAACCGATATTAAGCCACATCGGTACTGTAGAGTCTATCCCGAATGAGACCCGCCTTACCTTGACACCCAATCCTGCGATTGCCGGTGAAACAGTGGATTTAAAAGTCGCAAACACACTGGAAACCCCAAAACAAATCAAATTGGGTATCTACGATTTGACAGGTAATCAAATTGCCAGCCGTACACTGAACGAATATAATGCCATTTTCACGGCTCCTGCCACCTCTGGTATCTATATCGTAAAAGTAACCGGAAACGGATTTACCCAAAGCTGCAAACTCATCGTCAAGTAGATTGTAAATGAAAAATCACCAATCATACCGATCTAATCCGAAAGCGAGAGAATGTGCCGCCTCGTGCGGCACGCTCTCCCTTTTCTAACAAAAACATTCAATAAACTTAAAAATTTTACAAATGGAAAAACAAACAAACGGGCACCGGCCGCTTTTCAGGAACATCCTGATGTTCTTTATGCTGTCATTCGGACTGCTATGCCCCATCTTACCTGCCCAAGGACAGGAACAGAAAATCCAAGTTTCAGGTATCGTCAAAGACAAAACCGGTGAAACCGTCATCGGAGCTGCTGTCCGCGAGTCTGGCACACAAAATGCCACAATTACGGATCTTGATGGAAAATTCAATTTAAAAGTATCTCCTGCATCCAAGCTTACCATCAGCTTTTTAGGATATGAAACACAAGAAATCCCTGTAAACGGAAAACGTAACTTCAATGTCATCATGCAAGACCAGACCCAAGTCCTTAACGAAGTGGTCGTAGTGGGTTATGGCATGATGAGAAAAAAAGACCTGACCGGAGCCGTCGTACAGATCCAACCGGACAAGATAGCCAATGAAGCCCCCAAAACCGTACAGGATGTACTCCGTGGAACTCCCGGCCTCATCGTCGGCATGGATGCTTCTGCCAAAGGAGGCGGTTCTTTATCTGTCCGTGGTCAACGTTCGGTTTATACCTCCGGAGGACATAACGACCCGTTAATTATTCTGGACGGCATGATCTTCTATGGGGAACTATCTGAAATCAACCCTCAGGACATCGGGCAAATCGACGTACTGAAAGACGCTTCCGCTGCAGCCGTATACGGTGCTAAGTCGGCCAATGGTGTCATTATCATCACTACCAAAAAAGGAAAGCAAGGAAAACCGACTATCAACTTCAATGCCTCCGTAGGCTTCGCTACCATGGGAGCTAACCGTGACGTGTTTGGCCCAGAAGGTTATTTGAAATATCGTCAGGATTGGTATACCGCCAATACATACGGAGTCAACGAAGAAACCGGAAAGTACGAAGCTTATCAGAAAAAAGACCCCAACACAGGTACCATCCGCATCAAAGACGGATATTATGACCGTCCTGAAAACATAGGCCAATATGGCATCTCATTAGACACCTGGAGAGGATACACCGACAACGGAGAACAAAGCGATAATGAAATTTGGGCACGACGCATTGGATTGACCAATAATACCCTGACAAACTATTTGGCAGGAAAAACCTATGACTGGTACGATGCTTCCTTCCGTACTGGTATCAACCAAGACTATGATGTCAGTATATCCGGAGCCAATGACCGCATGAATTATTACATGTCGATCGGATACCTGTCCAATGAGGGCGTAGCGGAAGGTGACGATTACAGTGCCATTCGTTCTAACCTGAAACTTAACGGACAAGTAACAAAATGGTTGGATGTCAGTGCCAATGTGAATTTCCAAAACCGGACAGACGGAAATTTAGCCATTGACTGGGGAAAACAAATCACGGCAAACAGTCCTTTTGCCCTTCCTTACAAAGACAACGGGGAACTCAATCCACACCCCATGGGAGAAACAAACTATTTAGGCTACAACTATTGGTTCGACAGACAATACCAAAAATTAGAAAAAGGATATACCGTATTGAACACCATACTAAGTGCCAAAATCAAACTACCGTTCAATATTACTTATTCTTTCAATGCCTCCCCACGCCTGCAATGGTTTCACGACAGATATTTCGAATCTTCGGAACACCCGGACTGGGCTGCGGAAACACACGGAGCAAACCGAGGAACCGCCCAAAACTTCGACTGGTCAATCAACAACACGATTAACTGGGACTATACCTTTGCCGACAAACACCATTTGAATCTGACTTTGGTACAAGAAGCAGAAGAACGCCGCTATTGGTCGGAAAGTATCAACGCACGTTATTTGCTGCCGACAGACGGCCTCGGTTTTCACGAAATTAAAGTGGCCGATAAAGAAAGAAGCGATTTCGATTCAAACGACACCCACGAAACAGCCGATGGCATGCTGGCACGCTTATTCTATTCATACGACAATAAATACATGTTCACAGGTTCGGTCCGAAGGGACGGTTACTCAGCTTTCGGCACATCCAACCCACACGCCGTATTTTCTTCCGTGGCACTGGCATGGACTTTCACGAATGAAAAATTTTTCAGATGGAAGCCATTAAGTTTCGGCAAGCTAAGAGTATCTTGGGGACAAAACGGCAACCGCCAATTAGGCGATCCTTATCTGGCTTTGGCCGATTTGGGAACAGGTATCGGCTCAACATACGGTTATGTCAATTCCTCTACCGGAGAATATACCCAATTACGTTACATGTCCATCAGCCGCATGGCTAATCCCGGATTACAATGGGAGAAAACAACTTCATGGAACGTTGGAGTCGATCTCAGCTTTTTGGACGGACGCATCTCTACCTCGTTGGACTACTTTTACATGCCTACCACCGATATGATCATGAGCCAAACATTACCCTTGTTCTCTGGCTTCGGAAGTATCACCTGCAATTTGGGAGAAGTAGTCAATCAAGGTTTTGAAGTATCACTTACCTCACAAAACATCAAATCGAAATCTTTTGAATGGAACACCTCCTTCGGCTTGTCTTATTACAAAAACGAAATCAAACACTTATATTATCAGTATGAAAGCATCAACGACCCGAAGACTGGTGCTATAACCGGTTGGAAAGAAACTGACGACAAAACAAACGGATGGTTTATCGGACAACCCATTTCTGCAATTTGGGATTACAAAGTCACCGGTATCTGGCAAGCCGACGAGTGGGAAGAAGCTGCTAAAGTCGGACAACGCCCCGGTGATCCAAAAGTGGAAAACAGCTATACCGCCGACGACATCATCAACCCCGACGGGTCAAGAACGCCCGTATATAATGAAAACGACAAGCAATTCCTGGGACAGACCACTCCAAAAGTCCGGTTGTCTATGCGCAATGACTTTACCCTGTTCAAGGATTTCACTTTCTCATTCAACCTCTATGCATACACGGGACACAAGAGCATGTCTACCGCTTACCTGAACCAAGACAACGGAACATCCGCCGTAACCAATGGTGCCAATGTATATGCCAAAAACTATTGGACGTTAGAGAACCCCACGAACAGTTATGCCCGTCTGGATGCCATAGGGCCTACCGGTGTCAATTCACCGGGCAAACTCTATAACCGTTCTTTCTTACGATTGGAAAACATTTCCTTTGCCTACAGTCTCCCAGCCAAACTGACCAAGAAGTGGAAGATCGACCGTCTGAAAGTATTCGGTACGATACGCAATGTAGCCGTATGGAAATCCAAAGAGTGGACATATTGGGATCCCGAAACAGGCGGACTGGCACCACGTACCTATACCTTGGGAGTAAATTTGACCTTTTAAACAACAAAAATTATTATGAAAATGAAATATTATCATATAAAAAACAACTTGCCCAAATACATGTTGATTTTTGCAGCCGCCATCAGCGCAGGCAGTTGTACAGACGATTTTCTGGAACCGGATCCGCTGTCGATATACGAACCGACCAAAACATTCACCACACGTGAAGCCTTGGAATCGGCATTGGCCATGTGCGACCGGCATCTGCGCAACTATTGGACGTATTATAGTACACAAGACTTGTCGCTTCCCATCAGTACGGAATATATGTTTTCCGACCTCGCCGTAGCAGCCAAAACCGATGAAAGCGCCATATTCGCCGACATCGCTTCCCGACTGACACCAACCAACTCTCTGGAAAACAATAACACCAACCGGATCATGTTTTTCTGGGAAGAGACTTATAATGGCATCAAATATGCCAATACAGTCACTGAATACATCGACAAAATCCCTCAATTAGATGAAACGACACGGAATGAGTTCAAGGGACGAGCCTATTTTCACCGGGCTTTTCGCTATCTAGCTCTTTGTTTCCAGTTCAATAACGTCCCATTAGTCACTCATATCATCAGTACGCCCAAACTCAATTATCGAAGCACACGTAGGGAGGCCATACTAAAAATGATTACCATGGATATGGAAAAAGCCGTGCAATGGGTCCCTTCGCAATCCGAAATGGAAATGATAGGCATGGTAAATAAAGAAGCATGCCGCCAATTGCTCATCAAATGCTATCTTTCCACCGGACAATTTGAAAAAGCCAAACTTCAGGCTGACACATTGATAGAACAGTCGGGACATGCACTGATGCAAGAAAACTTCGGTACTTTCTCTAACCCGAATCCCAAAACTTGGAATATCACAGAGAATGTGATATGGGATTTACATCGTCCGGAAAACAAAACCATCGCGGAAAACAAAGAAGCATTACTGGTTATGCCCAACCGGCAAGGAACTACGGCTGCCGTACAGATGCGCACCATGCGCAACTGGCTTCCCTTGTTGGATACCGACATGCTAATGTCTCCCGACGGGCAGAAAGCCGTGGAATTCTACGCCAAAGAAAATTCCGACGGAAGTGCCAACAAATATTATAACGAAGAAATGGATTATAACATCACTTTCGGAAGGGGCATCGCCCATATACGTCCTACTTACTTTGCCACCCACTCCTTATGGACTGTCAACGGAGTGGACGATACAGGCGATTTGCGCCATAGCACGGCTTCGGGAAACTGGGTTACGATGGAGTCCTTAAAATACAACCATCTGAACCCACGCCAAAAACAATGGTACGGCAAACCATTGCGCCTGTATGGCGACGATGGCAAACTTCTATGTAGTGACACGATTAGATGCTGGTTCGACTGGCCTCATTATAAAACTTACATCCCATCAGATGAAGAAATGCTTCCCACGAGCACCAATCTTCGCGGAGGAGCCGGCGACTGGTATTGCTTCCGTCTGGCCGAGACCTACCTGCTCCGTGCAGAAGCTAAGTTCTATTTGGGCGACCCAACAGCCACAGACGATGTCAATGCCGTAAGGCAACGCGCACATTGCCAACAGCTATATTCCACCGTAACCATTGATGACATTATGGACGAACGCGCCCGCGAACTGTACATGGAAGAATGGAGGCACATGGAACTTAGCCGTGTATCCTACTGTCTGGCTCTCAGCGGAAAACCCGACAAATGGGGAAATACCTATAACGTGAATCAGCTCGCAGAAAAAAGCTTGTGGTTCGAACGTATTACTCGCTATAACAACTACTACAACAAAAACATAGTAGAAGTAAAAGACCAGCATTATACACTCGCCGCCCATAACATCTATTGGCCGATTCCGCAAAACAAGGCTATCAATGCCAACAGGGACGGACAACTGATGCAAAATCCCGGCTACGACGGCTATGACCCGAACGTTCCGGTATGGGATAATTGGGAAGACGCGGTAGCGGATGAATACAGTAATTGAAATTAGGTTAATATATCAACAGGTAATTTCGTTTTCAGAATAACATCTGGTATTAGAAATTATCTAAAGGCCGAAAGCTTTTGTGAAAAAGTTTCCGGCCGTTTTCATGGCCAACCATATCCCTCCTGGCACACCCCGTGTTCCGAGGTATATTCTACATGCCCTACGGAATTCCGGACAACAGGCCGCATGGCATCCGAAGCAAAGCCGGAACCACTGACGAATACGGCAAACACAAAGGCCTAAATCTGACGTTCTGACAAAAAGACAAATCATCACAAAAAAAGAGTCATGTGTCCTCGAAACCGAGTTTGACATGACTCTTCTACATTTTCAGTTATAACATATAACCTTCTCCGGTTTTCATTTCAGTTTGGACATAACCGATTTTTATTCAAATCAAGAAAGAGTCCCCCCAAAAAACGAAAAACTTTCACTTCACACACTTCTTACCGTCCACGACATACACTCCGGAAGGTAACCCCTGTAAGGCAGCATTCCGCTTCACCGCAGACCTGACAAGCTTTCCGTCTGTAGTGTAGACATTGACCTTTACATCCTCATCTGCTCCTTTCACCAGCCGTACCCCCGTCTGTTCACCATCTATATAAAGATTCAAACGCTTCGGGAAAACTCCCTCCAGCTCCAAATAGCCCCGGAAAGCTTTAATTTCCGTTCCCGTTTCGGCTTTTGAGAATACGTTCGGTTCATAAGCATATACATTATCTCCATAGGGTACCACCTTTTGGAAAGTTCCCTGCAAACGAGCCGTAACAGCTCCATCTGAAACAACTGTTGCACCAGACGAAACGGCATCTGCATCTATTGTCACTTTCTCATAAGTTTGCACAGAGACCGTCTGAGCCACCTTTACCAGATAAGGTACTCCCGCTACCATGTCGCGCACATTCCCAAAATTCAAGTTACAATCCTCTCCAGCCAATTCCACGCTTTCCAACGCCTTCACCTCTTCAAAATACTTTCGAACCTGAGCCGAAGACAAATCGAACGGCAAGCAAACCATATTCCACAGCCCCGACAATAAGTTCTGCCGTACTGTCACCGTGCCATACGTCCCATCCCGCACGTCAAAACGGCTATCATCCTCACTCAACTCCGATACGTCACTGCCATAATACATCAACTTCACATCTGCCAAACCAACCCAATTTGCCGTATTGCCGACACCGCCCACCAGGCCTATTTCAGCCGTACGAGAAGAGACCGCACCTTTCACCGAGAAATAATCCAGCACCGTAGATGTCACGTCAGTCTGCTGCCCGTTCAAATACAGAGCCACATTCATGTCTGCCACATCGGCACTGCTCAATTCCACCTTTCGGAATGCCGCAGCCATCAATTCATAGTTTCCATTCGGGAGCGAACCCACCGTCTGGTAAATGGGGCGTTTCCCATCCTTCAGTTCATTACCCGGACCAATCCAGTTTTCATAGAACACACCACCTCCGTATTCCCCGTTCTGTGCAGTATTGACCAAGGAACGGAAGTTCACCGTCCCGTCGTTCAACCAGCCGCCGTCCGCATTGCAAGCGGCATTATTCACCTTGAACGTCATGTCAAAAGCGATGCCGTTCAGCGGTTCCGCATCTATCACGTACCTCTGGCGTGCGGACTCTAAATTCTCGCACGCTTTCTGCACAGCCGACACATCTACGGCTTTCTCAGCCTCCGTTGCGGCAGACACAATATTGTTCTTGAAAATCATAAGCGAAGAACTCAATTTAGGGACAGAATTCCCGGCAATCTCCTCCGCCACCATCTTCCGGTTCCGATATACTTCATAAGCCACCATGACACTGCGGGCATTCTCTATTTCCTTCATCAAGCCAGACAACGCCCGCCCCAGAGAATCCACTGTAATGGAAGACACGTCTACCACCACAGCCTCATCCAGTAACGTTTCTACAGCTTGCGGCAAAAGTTCGCGGTCGAGTGAGCGAGCCACAGCCACCTGTGCCTCCCACGTCTGTCGCAAGTCATCATCTCCTACGCCCAGATACTCCAATACGAAATCATTCATCACACACCACATTCCGGCATTATCGCATACTGCGCCCACAGTCAACTGCCCATCTCCCACAAAAACATCTGTGTAAATACGCGAAACGGTTGCACCGGCATTCAAGTCCTCTGCATTCTGCCCCAGATGCAACGCCGTATTCGCCCCATCGGCCCGCGTCTTATCCACACAATACACCGAAACCGGTAAACCACCGGTAGTCTTCACATACAACCGGAAGTGCTTATTGGATGTGCCCAAATCGCTTCGCGCCTGCATACTCACCCGGTAGTTTCCTAACGGGAGCCCTGTCAACAATTGATGACAATCAAAAGTAGTATGCCAGAACTCCATCACTCCCTGACTGAACTTAGGATAGTTCGCATCCGATACCGTAAGCGTCCACCCCGTCGTATTTCCAATGTCAAAACCAGCATTTTGTATCCGCACCGTCAAATCGACCGGATGTGCAACAGACGCATTATCCAAACGGTATTGCTCCATCGCATCCAGCAAGGTATGATAAGCCGCCATACGTTCACGTGCCTCACCGGACACCAATAATACACGCGCCTCATCGGCCGCCTTTTTCAGAGCACCGCCCTTGTCTTCACCATACGTCAACGTATCTGAAGCCGCCACCGCTTCTTCAAGCAACATGTACGGACTTTGATACTCCAAAGCCACGTCGGCAAACGACACCCACTGACATGCATTATTCAAACCGGACTCCACTCCCACCGTCAAATCTTGGTCGAGTACATCCGTCGCCACTTCCGTCTCACGCAAAACCTTAACCGACGTCACCGGAGACCTGTCGTCATTGGCAAACAATTCTATTACCCCTCCGTCGGCTCCTTTCTGTGCAACCGCCTTGAAGATATAGCGCCCAACAGGTAACCCGGATGCAGACGCATAAATCAAACGCTGTCCGGCCAAGAAATTGCCCGTACAATAACGTTCTATCATGTTCTCTCCCGTAGCATCCCCACGCTGCGCATCCGACCCGTCTATGGCAAACACACGATAATTACCACCTTCAACATCGGTCATCCAATGCGTACGGTTATCAAACATCACGTCGGTTCCCGAAGGCAACAGACGCCCTCCGTCCGGCAAAACCGAACTGACATCCATAGCTTTGCCCGCATGGGGTAAATAGGCCTTCCAAGCCTTATCCAAATTCTCATAAGCCCTGAAAACCTCATCGGCCGAACCCGCTGCGGCAAAAAGCTCCAATGCTTCTTTCAACGAGGCATCGTCCACTCCCTCCGTCTCCACAAACTTCTTATACCTCTCGTACGCATCCTTGTAGTCCTCATAATGTACCTGTAACAGGTGTATCTCTCCCAACACGCGTTGATAACGCACGGCCGTCTCTATCCCATCCGAAGCCGATTCTTTCAATCCGACCAACTGCTGCCAAAGCTCAGATGTCACCTCATCCTCCCGAATGGCATCCGCCTCTTTTCGCATGGCATACAAATCAACTGACAAATCCGTCTCCCCAAGGTAAAGCAAACTAAAGTTATCCATGGCAAACCAATTCATGCCATTCGCCGAATAAGCATAATTCTGATCGGTCATATTCTTGGCTCCGAAAGTCACCTTGCCCTCTTCGCCGACATAGAACTCTACCGTAAAACGTCCGGCCTCCCCATCCAGTGAAGCCACCGGCGTATTTACCCCGTCGGCATACAAATACACGTCTTTTACATAATTACGGGCAGCCTCTCCGCTCTTGCCTTGTTGCGTGGCAATGACAGATGCCCCCAATTCATATTTACCCGGCTTCAAACCTTCAAGGGTCTGAAATATGTTAAAACGTTCCTGTCCCCAACAAGTCCGACCATCCTCCGAAGCCGTACGTTTACGTTCGATATAAGGCTGGCTTAACCCCGAAACTGACGACACACCCTTTTGAAAACCTTCCACGTCCGTCATCCACAGTTCAGATTTCTCACAATCAGGGTCCGGCAAAGAATGAGTCAACTCATTCTCATTGGGAATAATATGGAAGGATTTCTCTATCACGACTCCCGACTGGTTGGTCAAACGGAATATCAACTCATGTTCCTGGTCGTCCTCTAAAGTATATGTATAGGAACCTCCCGTGGCCAACTGCCTGCCGTTCTCATCATACCATATTTCACTTTCTATGTAGTTCCAGTTCGCATAAGAAGTGCTCACGGTCAGCGAACGTCCTTTTCCCATCAAGACTTCACTGCCTTCCACCACCTGACCGTTATATACGGCCGTTGAGGACAACGTTCCTTTAATCCCCTCACCGCGTACGGACACGGAAAACATTTGTGTACTCTCTATTCCATGGGTATTCGTGTACGTAAGACGATATATTCCGGAATGTTCAGCCGTGACCTGCCGTTGCTGTCCGGCCGCCCCGTCATCCCATGTCCATTTTCCCGTATTGCTCTCCCCCTCGGGTAAGGTAGCCGACAAGGTCAATACAGCCCCCGGTTCCACATCTCGGATTTCCGCATATTTTCGGGTTTCCGTCTTTCCGGCTATCACAGGAAAAAGAATTGTAGGCGTTTGTTCCGCAGTAACCGGCCGGTCACTGTACATCAAGTCGCCAAATCCCGTATGGTCATACCCTCCGCTATTGTTCCCATACGAACCGCCGCCACGCTCCATTCCGATAATCCCTTTCATCGTCCGGCAAAAGTTCATCGGGATTCCCATCCGGTTCTCGTAATGATTGATAAACAACTGCCAAATAGGGCGCCATTGCCCGCGTCCGGTAGCATTCAATCCCCCCATCCACCAATTCTGTTTATAAGGCAGGTCGTCCGTGCCACTATTGTATGCTGCCACATATTCCCC
>ENA-ORMS01003191-ORMS01003191.1-human-gut-metagenome-genome-assembly--contig:-NODE-3191-length-10932-cov-17.924795_pt1 | contig 10932 bp, 10 predicted proteins | sample MGYA00242104_ERZ508997 | MGnify/ENA primary metagenome ERZ508997 (study PRJEB26280, sample SAMEA2338704) | human gut metagenome | biome: human gut; feature: human-associated habitat; material: faeces... | reverse complement strand
GTTGGCATCATCTACTTCTGAGCTTTTGATGGAATTGAGATAGATTTGCGTGGTGGTTTCTCCATCTTTCGTTTGGTTGCAACCTTTGTGATGATGGCAGATACACCTGATACATCCTAACCAAGCCTTCCCTTCTCAGAAAGGAAGGATGTAACCGCCCTACTCGGTACTGTTTATGCCCCACCTGTCCCTCCCCTGCGGGAGGGTCCTTACCCTATACCCAAGCCCTAAATCCCTACCATAGGGATTAGAATGGCTGAAGGAAATCGACTTCCATCTCTAGAAAATGCTCCTCATCTGATAACAGATGGGGAGTTTTTTATTAAGTATGTTAAATGGTCTCAACTGCCGGATACAGCTCCGCTTCCCCTGAGAAGATGACTCTTCCCGAGTTATGAGGGTTGTGATATGTATCACAGCATTGAAAAACCAATAGACTCACTTCCACTAATCTTCAATACTATTATGTCTTTCTGCCTGCTGCATACGAAATGCAAAGCGAGCTGCTTGAAGCAAATTATATATCATATACCATTCTGCTTAGCTGAAAGCCACCTTTTAAGTTCTTAAATCGTCTCGTTCTTCCGAATCTCTACGTAAGAGATACGGATTCACGCTGCAAAAATACGAAATTTATTGTAAATAAGCGAATTATACTTGTTAATTTTTTAATGTTCTTCTGCAAAAATCAACATTTTTTTGAGTTGATTTTGGATGAAATCTGATAAGTCTCTGATTGAACGGAAGTTCTCCGCTTTTCAGAATCTCTTACATAGAGATTCTGAAAATTGGTTCAAACTGGTTCATTTTATCCTGACACTGTTTTTTCTCCTCTTTATATAAAAGGTGTAACACCGACATCATCGTGAAGACGGATAAAGCGGATGCAAATCTGCCAAACAAAGACAAAAGAAAGGGTGTGCCATAAGTCCATGACACACCCTTTCTTTTGTTTCCATTGAATATTAAACCCTGTTTCCTTCTTTTGGGAAAACCACGGTTGGCTTGAAGGTCTTAGCCTCCTCAAAGTCCATCAGGGCATAAGCGATGATGATGACGGTATCGCCCACCTGCACCTTGCGGGCTGCAGCACCGTTCAGGCAGATACAACCGCTGCCACGCTCACCCTTGATAATATAGGTCTCCAAGCGCTCACCATTGTTGTTGTCTACAATCTGAACCTTCTCGCCTGCTATCAGATTAGCAGCGTCCATCAAGTCCTCATCGATGGTGATGCTACCCATATAATTCAGGTTAGCCTCAGTTACGGTTACACAATGGAGCTTACTCTTCAATACTTCTATCTGCATTGTTCTGTTATTACTTGATCTGTTACGGATTAAACTTAATAAAGAAATCTATCGAGGAATTATCCCTTATACTTGATATGGTCGATGAGACGGATAGGAGTCTTACCGCAATAAACGGTGATGCAACCTACCACGTATGCACTATCCTCCCATGAAGAAACATCCTGCAGGCTGTCGCCATCCACAATCTGGAAATACTCTACCTCCAGACCCTCTACAGCATTGATGTCGGCAACCACCTTATCGTGAGTTTCCTGTACGGTATGAGTCTTGGCATACTCTACACTCTCCTTCAGGGCCTTATAAATGTTTGGCGCAATGGCACGCTCATCAGGAGCCAGCAAAGTATTACGGCTGCTCTTAGCCAAACCGTCCTCATCACGGACAATAGGGCACTCCACAATCTGCACATCGCTGTTGATGTACTTCACGAGCTGCTTGATGACAGCAATCTGCTGCCAATCCTTCTCACCGAAATAAGCACGGGTTGGTCGAACGATATAGAAAAGACGGCTCACTACCTGACATACACCATTGAAATGACCCGGGCGCTTGGCACCCTCCATCACGGTAGAAACAGGTGGAAACTCAAAGTGGCGTGTATCTGGTGTAGGATACATCTCCTTCACCGATGGTGCAAACACATAGTCAGCACCACAAGCCTCCAAGAGCTTGCAGTCAGCATCGAGGGTACGAGGATAGCGATCCAAGTCACCCTGATCATTAAACTGTGTAGGATTCAGGAACACAGAAACTACAGTCACGCCATTTTCCTTCACACTGCGCTTAACAAGAGAGGCGTGACCCTCATGCAGCGCACCCATAGTTGGCACAAGGCCGATTTCCTTTCCCTCCTTACGACACATGAAGAGTTCGTTCTGGAGGTCAACAATCTTATTGAATACTTTCATCGTCATAATCTGTTTTCGGGTGCAAAATAACAACTTTTTTCTCAAATGAGAAAGAAAAAACCTAAAAATATGCGAATTATTGCCGAAAATAATGAATTTCGGAGAAAAAATGCCCCTATTTGAAGTTTTTTTTGTACCTTTGCACGTAATTCGTAAGAATAAAATTTAAATTTTATGGCAAAAAAAGTATTATTTATCAATCAGGAGATCGACCCATACGTAGCCGAGTCTCACATGTCAATCATGGGACGCGAACTGCCTCAGAAGATGCAGGAAGCAGGTTTTGAGATCCGCACCTTCATGCCTAAGTGGGGCACCATCAACGAGCGTCGCGGACAATTGCACGAGGTCATTCGCCTGTCTGGTATGAACCTTATCATAGATGATACAGACCATCCGCTGATCATCAAGGTTGCATCTATACCAACAACACGACAGCAGATTTATTTCATCGATAATGACGACTATTTCAAGAGTCGCCAGATGGGCACCGATGAAAACGGAAAGGAATATGCCGACAACGGAGAAAGAGCTATCTTCTTTGCACGTGGTGTATTGGAGACCGTGAAGAAGCTCCGCTGGCAGCCTGATGTGATCGTCTGCCAGGGTTGGGCTAGCGCAGTAGTGCCTTTCTATGTAAAGACTGCCTACAGCGAAGAGCCTTCATTTGCAGAATCAAAGGTTATTACCGCTCTCTATACCAACGAACTCAAGGGTGAACTGGGTACCAACTTCAAACGTTGCGTTGCCTTCCGCGATGCCAAGTCTGAACTGCTCGACAGCTATCAGGACGACTTCAACTTCATTGAGCTCGGCAAACTCGCCATCGACTATAGCGACGGTGTGGTAGAAGGTGAAGAAGAAGCTAACCAGATTCTCTTTGATTATGCGAAGGAGAAGAACAAGCCTGTACTGGCTTATCCAGGAGAAGATATCCAGGAGCCATACGCAGACTTCATCAACAAGGTTTGTCCTGACGCAGAATAAAATTCCGACAACAGAGACACATACATACAAGGATAATGAAAATTTTAAGACTCTTAACAGTATTAGTAATAGCAGCGCTTACTTTCGCTGCATGTGATGATACCACCGAGGGAATCGGTGGTAGCATCACTAATAAGATAGACAACATTAACATTTCTAACTCAGCGTTCAATGTTACCACAAAGTCTATAGTAGCAGATTCCGTATTGAGCCGCAACAACACGGGGCTCATCGGAAAGATGAAAGACCCGGAAACCGGCAACTATGTAAAGGGCGACTACATGACCCAGTTGAGCGTATTGCCTACTTTCTCTGTAGATACACTCGATTACATCAAGCAGGCAAACAATGGAAAACTAGAAGCAGACTCATGCTATCTCCTCATTTCATACAATGCCAGCTATGGAGACACCATCGCCCCAATGAAGGTGACAGCCTATGAGATGACCGAGCCGATGAGAGAGGATCAGGAATATTACTCTAATTATGATGCCTTCAATAACGGCTGGGTAAGCGAAAGCAATCAGCATTGGAGCAGTAATTACAACTTGAGCAATACATCAGACGTCAAGAACTTCAAGATTTACTTGAATAAGGAGTACAAGAAAGATGGTAAGACTTATAAGAACTACGGATCTTACATCCTGCAGACATACGCAGAGCATCCTGAGTACTTCAAGACCAACTTCAAGTTCCTGCACAACGTCTGCCCTGGCTTCTACATCAAGAATGTAGGTGGTACGGGTAACATGGCTAAGATCTGGAATACAGAGCTTATCTTCTACTGGACCCGTAAAAAGACCATCAAGAAAAAGGACGGTGTTACTGACAGTATTGCTAAAGGAATCGGATACAACCGTTTTGATGGTACAGAAGAGGTATTGCAGCTCAACAAGATTGAGAATGATACCGAGAACTTGGAGCAGTTGGCTAGACAGGAGAACTGTACTTATCTCAAGTCGCCTGCAGGTATCTTCACCGAGGTTACCCTCCCTATCGAAGACATCATGAAGGGCCATGAGAAGGACACGCTCAACACAGCTACCATCTCTTTCCCACGACTCAATAATGTAGACGAAGACAACCCATACAACTTTGCTACACCAAGCACCATCCTGATGGTTCAGAAAGACAGTTTGCAGACGTTCTTCGAAAAGAGCAAATTGGCAGATAGCCGTACTTCCTATACTACAAGCTACAGCAGTACAGGCACTTATAAGAATGCTTATACATTCCAGAATATCGCCAACCTGGTTTCTGCCATGTATAAGAACAAAGGCAAGAGTAAAAACTGGGATAAGGTAGTACTGGTTCCTGTAAGCATCATCACGGTTACACAGGGCTATACGACAGTCATCACCAAGATAAATCACGATATGGCGCTCGCTTCTACCCGACTGAAAAGAGGTGTAATTACCACCGACAGCAGCGGCAAGAAGACAAGTCCTATCCAGATAAAGGTGATTTACAGCAAGTTTAAAGAAGAATAAGCATTCATAACGCAAAGTAAAAAAGGAAACGAAACATGGCAGACAATTTTTTGGAGCGTCATCGCGAAGAATACGAAATACGCAAGGCTGCATGGCTCAAGAAGAAGAAACTATTCATGAAGTCAGGCAAGAAACAGAAGCCCCAGACACAGATGCCACGTCCTGAAGACGAAGCGTTATAAACACGACAATATTCAGAATCCTGAGAAAGAGGGTGTATCATAAAGCATTTGAATGTTTATGATACACCCTCTTAACTTTGCCGGTTAATCCTTAAAAACCGCCGCATAAGTACTATAAAAGCCATTTAATACAAAATAAAGCAAAATTAATTTGGAGTTTACCCATTTTTTTTATATCTTTGCATTGTGAACTTAAAAGTATTAAATATTAAACAGACAAAAAGCAATAAAATAAAAATAATCAAGATATTAGTAGAGATACTGGTCTATGGGTTTAACTTTTCTAAGAACTTGCATTTAAGGATACAAGATATTTGCAGGAAACAAGTTACTTGCAATATATGAGATACTTGGTTTATGTTTATAGATAATGGAGAAATTACTCTCATAAAGAATTTGTTTTTAAGTTTAAACAAAAATGCTAAAGTTAGATGTTAGTAATTATAAGTCCCCGTAGTGACCGTGAGGCTACTGCGGGGACGCTTTTTCAATTTATAGTATATAGAAACAAAAAGGGCAAGACCAGAGATGGTCTTGCCCAATCTATTTTTATAACTCTTTATCTATATTATAAGATTCTACCTGTAAGAGAGAACTTCAAAACAGGATAAACCTTCAAGTCTTTTACGAACTTAGAGAGATCATCCTCGCCAGCATCTTCCAATGCCTTATTGATATCTATCTCGTTACCATTCTGGTAAACCTTGAGCTTGCCCATGAACTGGCAACCCAACTCAAAGCGGCAACCGATACGGTTCTTAGGAACCAGACGGCCGAAACCTAAACCGAGGTATGGACGAACATTCTTGCAACGGATATCACCCTGAAGGTTATAATTCTCATCGAGCTCCAAGTTGTAACCACCCAAGTTAGCTGATAAAGCCTTACGGAACTGACTCTCCAAGTTTGGATTATTTTTCAAGTTACTATTAGAGAAGTTACGAAGTTCATCGCATGAACCGCTAACCTCAGCAATCTTCTCACCACCGATTGACAAACCAGCTGCGATAAAGAACTTGCTGCCACCACCGAATGGATACAGATTAGCCTTTACATTAAAGGTGGTACGGTCGAATGCCCCTTCTGCATGAATGGTTGCACTGGTTGGGTACTGAAAATCAGGTACTTGAGGCAAAGAACTGGTATTGACATCTACATCCAAATCACCAGACAGTTTGAAAGATGGCATGATGTTCACACCTGCTTCTACCTCAAGGAAGTTAGTAACAGGAGCAGCCACACCAACACTAATACCCTCAGTACTTGCACCCACGTTAAGACCTACATGGTTAAAGATACCGCGCTTGTAATCGCTCTGTGCCATTACACTTCCTACACCAGCAAGCAGAATTACTGCCATCATCATTAATTTCTTCATAATCGTTCTGTTTATAAGTTAAATATTAAACGTTTTTTGCATATCGTTCGTAAATATGCTACAAATATAAACAAAAGTTACAAGAAGAACAAATAATCACACAAAAAAATTAAGACTCTTTAGTACTTTAGCATACTAAAGAGCCCTAATATATTATTAAAAACGCAAAATCAGACTACTGAACTTAATCTACTACCGTAAACTTGGCATATTTCAGCAGAAGCTGTTTGGTGCCAGAATGAACGAACTCAACCGTAGCCTTCGTATTCTCACCAGTACCTTCAATCTTCAATACCGTTCCCCGTCCAAAACGCTGATGTTCTATCTTCATTCCCTCCTGTAAACCACAAGAAGAACTGCCAGCAGATGAAGCTGTAGAAGAAGAAACTGATGGTGCAGAAGATCCAGTACCGCGAGAAGCAGGATGAGAAGAATGCGCCTCCATATAACGCTTCGCTGCATTCAGCGCTCTAACAGACTTGAAATTGCCTTCAGAGAGAGATGAGCGTCCGGAAACAGACGAGCGTCCGGAAGTACGTGAAGTCTCAGGTTCATCATCAAAGAGAGAAGGCTTAGGATCTGCCACAAACTGCGATGCTACTGGTTTGGAATTCTGATACCTGCTACTGTATCTAGGCTGCTCAGCATCCTCCCATGGTCTGCGAGGACGTTGCGCTCTCGCCCACTCCGGTTGGTCAGACATAGAGCCAAACAAGCTTCCACCAGCCTCATCCAGGCTATCAATCAACTTGCCGTCAATCTCATCGATAAACCGACTCGGATTATCAAACTCCATCTTGCCATATCGCCAGCGGTTCTTGGCGTTCGTCAAGATACAATGTTTCTCAGCTCGCGTAATGGCTACGTAAAGCAATCTCCGTTCCTCCTCCAGTTCTCTGAGCGAAGCAGCAGAAAGCGGACTCGGGAAGATATTCTCTTCCAAACCAACCACGAAGACCGTAGGAAACTCCAGACCTTTGGCTGCATGAACCGTCATCAGAGATACACGAGGTTCATCCTTATCACCATCGCTGTCAGCATCGGTAAGCAGCGCCACATCCTGCAGATAATCCTGCAGGAAGAGTTCATCAAACCTACCCTCTTCACGGCGTTCCTCCACAAAAGCCGACATACCGCTCAAGAATTCCTCCAGGTTCTCCTGACGTGCCAGATCATCGGCATCCTTGCCCGACATGATATCCTGACTGATACCACTCTCCTTGATAATGGCATCACCCAATTCATAGACATCTGTAGTTTGAGCCCGTTCGATAAACGAAGAAATGAGCAATCTGAAGGTTTCCAGCTTGTTCATCGTACCCTTGGTAACCGCCAGTCCATACCGCTCAGGGGCACCGATTACCTCCCAGAAACTCACCTGGTTCTGATGGGCACAGTCAGCAATCTTCAGCACCGTAGTAGCACCGATTCCACGAGCCGGATAGTTGATGATACGCTTGATAGCCTCTTCATCATCCGGATTCGCCACCAGACGGAAATATGCAATAATATCCTTAATTTCCTTGCGCTGGTAGAAACTCAGTCCGCCATAAATGCGATAAGGAATACCCTGCTTTCTGAACTCCTCCTCGAAGCTGCGGCTCTGGGCATTGGTGCGGTAGAGAATGGCAAAATCACTATACTGACAGCCATCCTCGCGCCGGATACGCTTCACGTCCTTCGCCACAATCGCCGCCTCTTCCTTGTCGCTGTAAGCAGGCTTATACAGAATCTTCTCACCCTTCGCATTCTCGCTGAACACATCCTTAGGAATCTGGTTGCGGTTATGCTTGATCAGACTGTTAGCTGCCTCAACGATGGTCTGGGTAGAGCGGTAGTTCTGTTCCAGTTTGAAGAGACGCGTGCCCTGAAACTGGCGCTGATAGTTGAGAATATTATCGATATTGGCACCACGGAAACTATAGATACTCTGCGAGTCATCACCCACGGCACAAACACGCTGCTTCTCCTGACAGAGTTGCATGACGATAGACATCTGAACGTGATTGGTATCCTGATACTCATCCACCAGAACATAATCGAAGCGGGCGGCATATTTGTGGCGAATATCCTCATGTTCTCTGAAGAGCTGATAGGTAAGCGTCAGCAAATCATCGAAATCCATGGCATTGGCCTGCTTGCAACGCTGCACGTAAGCCACGAAAATCTTACCAACCTCAGGCATCTGCGCACGCTTGTTCTGCTCGAAGATAGCCGCATCGCTCTCATAAGCCGCAGCACTCATCAGGTTGTTCTTCGCCATCGAAATCTTGGCATGAACGGCAGCAGGCTTATACTTCTTATCATCCAGCCCCATCTCCTTCACTATCGCCTTGATCAGCGAGCGCGAGTCACTTTCGTCATAAATGGTAAAGTTGTTGTTGAAGCCGATATGCTCGGCCTCTGCTCTCAGGATTCGGGAGAAGATGCTGTGGAAGGTACCCATATAGAGATGCTGGGCGAGATCATTTCCCACCAGTTTTCCGATACGTTCCTTCATCTCCCTTGCCGCCTTGTTGGTAAAGGTGAGCGCCATGATGCTCCAGGGTTTCATGCCCTGGCTCAGGAGATAAGCTATTTTATAAGTAAGCACACGCGTTTTACCCGAACCTGCACCGGCTATCACCAGCGAAGGTCCGTCAATATATTCTACCGCAGCACGCTGCGCTTCGTTCAAGTCTTTCAGTAAATCCATGAATCAATATTTGAGGCAAAAAACTATTTTAAGGTCACCCCTATCAACTATAAACTATAAACTATCAACTAAGTATTACTTCCCCCTATATCCTCCCACAGCAGTGCCCGGGTCGAAATCTTCGCCCTCACGAGGGAAGGTAGGGATAAATCTCATCTGATGTTCTATCTGTCGCTGGCGCTTCTTCATATAAGCGCTAGGATGCAGCGAACTGAATTTGCGCGGATTAGGAAGTGTAGCTGCTATCAGCGCACACTCGCCACGAAACAGATCTTTCGCTTTCTTGTCGAAATGATATTCTGCAACCGCATCCACACCATAGATACCCGGTCCCATCTCAATGCTGTTGAGATAAACCTCCATGATGCGCTGCTTGCTCCACATCATTTCGATGAGGAAGGTAAAGTAGACTTCAAATCCCTTGCGGGTCCATGAACGGCCAGGCCACAGGAAGACATTCTTAGCAGTCTGCTGACTGATGGTACTGGCTCCATGCACCTTTCCACCACGTGCATTATTCTTCGCCGCACTCTCAATGGCATTGAAGTCGAAACCGTGATGTTTCAGGAATCTCGCATCTTCGCTCGCCATTACCGCCACTGGCATGTGAGGCGAAATCTTATCCATCGAAACCCAATGATGATGCAGGGTAATACTCTCTCCATCAGCTACTTGCTGGAAGCATCGGATAAACATCAGAGGAGTGACATATACAGGAATGAACCTATATGCCACTACAGCAAGAATGGTGGTACTGAAAAACAGCACCACCACCCATTTTACTATATTCTTGATTTTCTTCAAAATCATCTATTTAGTTTTTCCCTTCCGGGAGCATGAAACTTATTACTTCAATGTACCGTTGTTGGCTGCGTTAACCATAGCCTGGCTAGCATACATGTAAACCTCTACACGACGGCTCTGAGCGCAAGCAGCAGTAGTATTAACAACAGGGTTAGCAGAACCAAAACCCTGAACATTCTTTACCTGACGGCTGGTAACACCGCAAGAAGCGAGATAGTTGTAAACTGCCTCAGCACGCTTCTGGCTCAATGGCAAGTTGATACCATCATTACCTGTAGCATCGGTATAACCCTGGATAGAAACCTCGCAGTCGGTATTGTTCTTCAATACACCGGCAAACTGAGCCAAATCAGTCTTTGCGCTGCTGCTGAGAGTAGAACCGTTAGTTGGGAAGAGGATACCAGAAGCAAATGTTACCTTAACGGCAGACAAGCCATTGGCATCTGTTACAGTCTCAACCTGTGCATTCTTCACCCGTTCAGCCTCAGCCTTCACCTTATCCATGTGCTTTCCGATGAGGTTACCAGCACCGCCACCAACAGCTGCACCGATAGCAGCACCAACAAGTGCACCTGTACCACGATGGCTATTGTTGAGCAATCCACCAACGAGAGCACCCAGAGCAGCACCAGAACCGGCACCTACAGCTGTACCAGTCTTCTGATTGGTTCCACAACTTGAGAAAAGCAAGCACAAAGAGAGGCCTGCAACTGCAAAATTAGTCTTTTTCATTTTAAAATCTCCTATATTTATGTTATTTAATTGCAAAGATAACTCTTTTTTCTCCATAATGGAGAGTTTTCTAATATTTTTTTGTATTTTTGCATGCAAATTTAAGGGTATTTGTCGAAATAGAGCTAGGAAATCACCTATTTGGGGGTGGAAAATCCCTAAAAGTAGGATTTCAGACACCTGCAGACAGATGAACTGCCGTCAGCAGATGATGAAGGCTCATGCTTATACCTTAATATATAAGTAACAGAAGAAATAAAAAACAAAATAAATAGAATAAAGCAATATGGCTAAAGAACTCAAGAATTTAACCAAGCGCGCTGACAACTACAGTCAGTGGTACAATGATTTGGTAGTAAAGGCTGATCTCGCTGAGTTGTCACCAGTTCGTGGTTGTATGATTATCAAACCATACGGTTACGCTATCTGGGAGAAGATGCAGC
>ENA-ORMS01003190-ORMS01003190.1-human-gut-metagenome-genome-assembly--contig:-NODE-3190-length-10933-cov-2.650855_pt1 | contig 10933 bp, 10 predicted proteins | sample MGYA00242104_ERZ508997 | MGnify/ENA primary metagenome ERZ508997 (study PRJEB26280, sample SAMEA2338704) | human gut metagenome | biome: human gut; feature: human-associated habitat; material: faeces... | reverse complement strand
AAGCCCTTCTTCCATGATACTCGCCTTCTTCTGCAAAACAATATTTACATGCAAGGTTACAGTCGTGCGCTATATGAAGACAGAGTGCTTTTACAACTGTCTGTCTCTTCTTAAAATCTATAATGCGCTCTTTATATACATCTTCGGTAAAGAGTTCTTCGTTGTTCTTTAACTCATTTACCTCTTCTATTGCCTCTTCTATCTCCGTTTTAGGATATTTTTCCTCTAACTTTTCAATAATCTCCTTAGCTGAATGTTCTTCGAACATTTCAATAACATCGTATGTGACGTCATCTACAACATGAATGGCACCACTATTGACATCTAAGACAATATTATAGCCGTTGTTCTTATACTGATGAACCACTACAATATTCCTCTCTTTCTATACACATTTTAAAATTACACTGCGAAAAGAGTGTGCACCTATCAGCGCACACTCTTTAAATCCGCTTCACCTATGACTATTTGTACTGCTCACAAGTCTGGTTTCCAACTGTACAAGATGTCTTGCAAGCTGACTGGCATGATGTCTGGCACTCGCCACATCCGCCCTTTTTAACTGTGTTCTGTAATTTTCTTGTATTTAATGTCTTTACGTGTTTCATTTTTATCTCCTTTTCATTTAACGATGTCTGATTGACACATCATATTTGCTCTCAACATTATATCACAGCATTATCAATATGAAAAGTCCTTTTTTTAGCGAAAAACAAGCGCTGAAAACATTACCAGAAGGAGTATTATCAAAAGCTCGAATATATTTTTTGATTCACCTATATCTATGACCACTGTTGCTATCACATACGTTATCCAGTATGCTACAACCGTCACCCTGATAAAACGTCTGCGGTGAAAGCAGCATTTGAGCAAAAATCCGCACACAAGCCCCACCACTATATTGACCGCCATGGCAAGTGCAAACTTTATCCACTCCGCCATGTCGACAAAGCACTGTACTATGGAAAGTATGATAAGGCACAAAAGCGCCGTAAGATGCATGATACATATTGTTATCACAGGACCTTTGATTTTTCTCCACATAAAAACGCCCTCCACACATCATATATATGTGCAAAGGGCGGTAATTATTCATGTATGAAATTCATTCGTGATTACAGCTCACAGTTATTAACTGTTCTTGGGAATGGGATAACGTCACGGATATTGGACATACCTGTCAGGTACATTACGCAGCGCTCAAATCCAAGTCCGAATCCTGCATGTCTTGCAGAACCGTATTTGCGGAGGTCAAGATAGAAACCATAATCTTCCTCTTTCAGTCCAAGTTCATTGATCCTTGCAAGTAATTTTTCGTAATCATCCTCTCTCTGGCTTCCTCCGATGATCTCACCGATGCCAGGAACCAGACAGTCTACTGCCGCAACTGTTTTTCCGTCCGGATTCAACTTCATGTAGAAAGCTTTGATCTCCTTTGGATAATCAGTTACAAATACCGGACGTTTGAAGATTTCCTCTGTAAATTCTGCCCAGTTCGTATCTCCCTCACAGGTGGCATGGAAAATGCCATAATTTTCTGTCGGTTCAAAATGATGGATTGCCTTTGCCAATTCTACTGCACTTGTAGGCGAGCCAAGCTGATCGCATACCACACTTACTTCATCATGTGTTTCGGACAAGCGAAGCATCGTTTTCACAAAGTTTTTTCCATCTCCATATAACCATGCGGTGCGGAAAATAAAGAATCTGCTGGAAAACTGCTGTACAAACTTTTCCCCTTCTAATTTTGTCTTTCCATATGCGCTGACCGGATTTGGCGCATCAAATTCTGTATATGGTCTTGTTCCATTTCCCTCAAACACATAATCTGTGGATACATGGATCATTTTTGCACCTGTTTTCTCTGCTGCAATACTCAGATTACGCGGTCCGATCGCATTGATCTTGTACGCAAGATCCCACTGCGTCTCGCAGGCATCTACATTTGTATGTGCTGCACAGTTAATGATAACGTCCGGTTTTGTCTCCTCTACCATTGAAATCACTGCCTGGATATCGGTAATATCCAAGGCTCTTACATCTTCACCATCCACCACATCTGTATTGATAAATGTCACATTTTCGCCTTCATATTCTTTTCGAATTGCTCTTCCCAATTGACCATTACAGCCTGTCACAAGAATTTTTTTCATTTTATATCTCCTTTTCTACTCTTCACGCTTTACTCGTTGTAAATTGCTTTCGCAACACGCAGATAATCATTTCGGATATATAATTCCGGAAATTTTTCCTCGTCCAGAGGTGTATAATTTTCACCCATATACGCTGCAAAATCCGGTGCATATTCTGTCAGATCATATCCCCACAAATTATATTCCGGAGTATAAATTGCCACCCTAGGTGCATTTTCTTCCATATTACTCATTTCCTCTTCTGCAAAGGCTTCATACATCCATGGTGCTGAGATTCCTGTACGATATGGTATGCGGTCTGCCTCCACCAGAATCTGTGGTTCAATGGTCGTAAGCAAAACTTTTTCATCCGCATCTGTCAGCGTATGCACCCAATACGCAATATTATTTACATCGTTCTTCTGTGCAGAACCAAAATTCTGTCCGGTCAGCAAAATTGATCTGCATGCCCCGACATACTGCACACAATAAATGCATATGGTAATCCCGATCAAGACAGCCCCTGCATAACAGATTCCCCGTTTTTTTTTCTGAACCTCACTTATTTGTTCTTCTCTGGCGTTCCATGTTTTAAAATACTCTGTAAACTGTCCAATCAGATAGGCTGCCATAAACATGGTAACTGCAACATAAGGCATAGAATGAAATTCATGGGTAAATCCTCTGGTGCCGCACATCATCGTAAAATATACGATTGCAACTGCCTGAACAATATTTTTCTTTTTCGCATAGTAAACCCAGAATATTACATTCACTGCATAACAGATCACATTCCTCACAATTGCCAGATATTCTTTGGTAATCCCAAAATCTGTCACCAGCTTCCTGCATCCATCTGCGATTGCCATTCCATAATTGATCACAGGCTCCACAAATGACATCACAATACTGCTTCCATAGCCTGCAATATAATTTGGATAAATTTCACGGTTCACAGTATATGCACTGTAAATAAATACGGAGAGTGTTCCCTCTGCCGCATATACGAAAATCAATAGTGCAAACGGAGCCAATATAGCCACGATTGCCCGCCAGAATGTCTGCCAGATTTCTCTGATACTCTGCAGAAATCCATATTTTTTTCTAATGCATTCCTGAATCTCTACGATAAGAAATGCCACTGCAATTGCGAAAATCGGAAATGCAGACACAAATGCCGCTCCAAAAGACAGAAAAACCGCTCCTGAAATCATAAAACAGTTATTCCAGTCGAGCTTTTTTCTCTCTGCAAATAGCAGAAACTCCATCAACAGCACGACAAAGTAAATACTCTGCACCTGTTCTGCCAGAATACAGCAGGTATAAAAAGTAAACAGATTGGTAATATAGAAAACTCCGGTTTCAACAGAGGTAATCTTTCCAAACTGCTTTTTATAATGCATCGCTGCAAAGGACCACATGACAGCCAGTATCACATAAAAATACAGACGAAATTCATAAACACTGTCTGCTCCAAGCATTTTTAACACCGCACAAATATAATACATTACCGGCATATGCTGAGACACAAAATCACGGTACATCCTACCGCCCGAGGCCACTACCATTCCTCCGATAAAATTATCAGACTCATCTGTAAACCCCGGGCTGCGGTTTAAAACGCCAAGCAACATGATCAGATACACCAGAAAGCAAAGAAACCACTGCCCTATCTGCTTTGACATTCCACTTTGTGAGTTCTCATATTCCTTATTTTTCATCTTCATCAAAATTAATTCTTTCCTGTTCGATCACCAATGGACGGTTCATGAGCCTTGCATTCATATTCATAATATACTCACCCAGAAGTCCGATAAAAAACAGCTGCATGGAACCAATCACAAACACACCTAGCAAAATTGGTGTCATTCCTGCCGGGAAGTCATTCCAGTGCAGTAATTTCAAGATAAAATAAATAATGGCAATTACAACGCTCACAGCAGATAATCCAAAGCCGATAAAAGTCGCCAGTCTTAATCCAATTTTGGTATATGAAGTAAAGCTTAACATTGCAGCGTCATACAGTCTGTACCAGTTATTGCTTGTCTTTCCCGCTCTTCTTTCCTGCTGCTCATAAGGTATCTCCTTGCGTTCCGGTCCAAGTTCTGCAACAATTCCCCGAAGGAATGGCGTCGGATCTTTCAGATCTCGTAATACCTGTATAAAGGATTTATCATACAATCCAAACCCTGTAAACTGCTCGATCTGCTCTACTTCCGACATTTTCTTAATTGCCTTGTAATATACTCCTCTGAGGAAATACATAATCTTGTTTTCTTTACTGGAAGTCTTTATTCCGCAAACAATCTTATAACCATTCTCCCATTCGTGTACAAATTTGGGAATCATATCAATCGGATCCTGAAAATCTGCGCATAAACAGATAGTACAATCTCCTGTTGTCTGGCATAAACCATAATAAGGTGAATTAAACTGTCCAAAATTCTTTGTATTAAAAATTGCTTTGATCTTTTTGTTTTTGCTGCATAACAAAATCAATTTTTCCCTTGTTTTGTCCTTTGAACAGTTATCAATAAATAATATTTCATAATCGTATTCCGGTAAATCCTTTTCAAGCGTTGCAATGACAGCCTCACTCAATGGCACTACATTTTCTTCCTCGTTATAACATGGAACCATAATGCTTATTTTCTTTTTCTCTGACATTTTTCTATCCTCTTTCGCTATTTGGTCTTACATAATTTCAGAAGTTCATCGCTTCTGATTGTTTCTAAATCCAGTTCCTCGATATGTTCTTCATAATAACGATACAGTTTTTCAATTCCTTTCTCATAGGAAGTAAATGTAAAGTTATGCCCCATATTTTCAAGCAGCCTTGCATTATCGCCGGTATACTGGTAATTCAATCCAGGATTCTTCACAATAATCTCACTCTTATATGTGCTGCACCGGTTAATATATTCTGCAATTGTCACTAAATCTACGGATTCTGTAGGAGTGATGTTAAACTCCTTATTTGGGCAGTCATTCTCTATGATAAAATCTATAATTTTCAAGAAATCTTCCAGAAACAGATAATCAAAAACCACGTTCTGATTAATTACAATCGGCATCTGTATCATATTTTTTATAATGGCATTGGAAATAAACTTAAAAGTATAATCTTCTCCCGGACCGTAAAGGCCAAAGATTGCAGGATTATAAATATTCCCACCTGTCTGATTTTTCAGGCGAATATATTTTTCCATTACATATTTACTATACCCGTAATCATCAGTTGGAATCACCTCTCCGAAATCATTCTCTTTCACTTTGATCAGATCACGTGTCTTATTATACTGCGCACCGCTGCCGAAATTAATCATCTTCATATTCTCCGACAGACAGCGTTCCTGAGCAAAAAACATTTTAAGATTATTTCCAATCACATCAATTGGCTTGCCGGCCGCTTCCACTTTACGGTTTCCCCCCTGATTGGTACAATTGATTACAACCTCCGGCTGCTCCTGCTCCAAAAACAATTCCACTGCTTTTTCATCCAGCAGATTAAAGTTGTCCCTTGTAATTGGAAGGACTTCATAATTTTCTTTCAGATGTTCTGTGAGATTATGTCCCACAAAACCTCTTGCTCCCATAACTGCTATCTTTTTCATTTGAACTCCAATTTTTTAATCAGTTTCTGTAGTTTCATTCTTTTTTGTTTTGAATGCCCATAGTTTATTGATCACAAAATTAATCGGCGTGGTAATGACCAGATTAATGATTGGTCCAAGTAATTCTGGTATTCCCAAAACATCATTCCATAAAAATAACAATACATTTGCCAGCAGCAGCCCTGAAAATGCATATGATATATATGTTTTTAATAATGCCATCCACCAGGAGCGATGTTCTCCATCTCCTTTGGTAAATACATATTTATTATTCCAGTAAAATGCATTTAAAACGCTGATCACAAATCCGAGAATACTTCCTGCCAACCAATGAAGCCCTAAAGCAAGGGCAGCTGCATACACCACATATGAAATGATAAAATTGGATAAACCAACCACGCAGAATTTCACGAACTGCATGAACTTGTCCCACTGTTCATCTGTTATCTTAATCTTAAACAATCCCAAAAACCATACCACAACAATTTTTGCAGTGTGATCCAAAAAATTCCAGATTATTTTTCCTACTTTTTCCATACTATTTTCACTTTCAAGGAGACTATCATGCCGTAATGCTTATGCATGACAGTCTCTGTTTTTTATTCTTCAATCGGTTTGATCAGCATATTGCTTAAAAACTCTTCTCTTGGTAAAAATGGTGCCAGATCCTCCAATGGCGGAGAAACCAATGTACCATCCTCTAATCTCTTGGTTGCTGATTTTGGTTCAAATTTCTGCTCCGTTGTAACAAATACTTCACAGATGCAGGAGCCTTCCATCTCCAGCGCTTTATGCACAGTCTCTTCTAAGTTCTCATTGCTGTCACAACTAAAATACGGATAGTCATAGGCATATGCCAGTTTTTCCATACTTGGGAATTCCAAATCATGACTTTCCGGTCCGATTCCTACCAGCGGTTCCCCAAAGAAATTTGTCTGCGTCTGACGAATCGAATGGTATCCCTGATTATTAATGATAAAAATCTTAATTGGCAGTTTATTTGTCTTGATCGTCTGAAGTTCCTGAAGATTCATCTGTATACTTCCATCCCCGGTCAGACATACAAGCTCTTTTGCTCCATCTGCAACACAGGCTCCAATTGCTGCCGGAAGATCATATCCCATAGAAGCAATTGCCGAATTAATAATAAAACGCTGTCCTTTTTTGATGGTATATGCATGACTGCCAACAACACATGCCGATCCATTTCCTACAACCGTAATATAGTCTTCCGGCAACGCATCACTTAATGTTTTGACAAAAGCATATACATTCGCATATTTTTGAGACTCATAATGTTTTGGCTGAACAACCGGATATTTTTCTTTCCAGTTCTGACAGATTGAAAGCCATGCTTCCCTTGCTTCCACTGTCTCTGCATCCATATTGACAAACATGTTGCTGCGATCTTCTCCATATCCCTGCTCTGCCAGCTTCTGATTCATCATCTGCATAACATCTTTTACATCTGCACATACCGGCATACTCACATGAATTGTCGGCTTCTTCAATTCTTCCGGATCAACATCTACCACAATTGTATAAGCCTCTCTTGCCCATGTTTTGAAATTGTATCCAACCTGTCTGATGCTGAGTCTGCTTCCAAGAGAAAGTACTAAATCGCTGTTCTGTATTGCAAAGTTACCTGCCCGATCGCCCATAATACCAGCTCTTCCAGTATACCTCTCATCCTCATCCGGAATCACATCAATACTATTCCATCCAGTCACTACCGGAATATTTAACCTATTTACCAATTCTTCAAAATCCTGAAAACCACCGGAGTAACGAATTGCGCTTCCAGCATTGATCACCGGACGTTTGGCAGCTTTTACTTTTTCAAGTATCGCTTCAATTGTCTCTTCTGATGGCTTTGCCGGAACAGCTTCTTCCTGCCATCTTCTGCCGTTCTCTTTGAACTCTTTTTTCGGATCAAATCCTACTAATTCGTCTGTATCAATGTAAGAGCCCTGAATATTTACCGGAATATCCAGCCAGCATGGTCCCTGTCTTCCATTGAGTGCCAGAAACAGTGCTTTTTCCAGACAGTAGCGGATTTTAAGTGGATCGATCACCATCTCACAGTACTTTGTCATACTTTCGACAGCCTTACAAATATCAAATTCCTGATCTCCCATTGCCCTGATTCCAAGTCCTGTACTTCTTGCTGTTGTATCATAACGAACCTGGCCTGAGATCACAAGCATAGGGATTGAATCAAGCCATCCTCCTACAACTCCTGTAATTGCATTGGTTCCTCCCGGTCCTGTTGTCACACAGACTGCTCCTATTTTATTATGGATTCTTGCATAGGCTTCTCCTGCGATTGCACATGCCTGTTCATGATGCTGATATACACAATGGAGTCCCTTCTGCTTTCCAAACCCATCATTGAGATGCATGGCACCACCACCTGTTACGGTAAAAACGGTATCAATCCCATGATCTACTAAAAACTGTGCTACATAGTTCGACAATTTTACTTTCATACATTTTTTCTCCCACACTTATATTTTCTTGCAAACGTCAATTTTTGCGTTTTTTTACAGACTACTGTTATAAACTACGAAAGGGCAATATATCTTTCATACATTGCCCAAATCTTGCTTTATTTTTACTGGTTTACAGCCTCTCTGATTGTTTTTGCCATATAATCGATCATTTCATCTGTCATTCCAGGATATACGCCTACCCAGAATGTATCATTCATGATACGGTCTGTATTTTCCAGATTTCCTACGATACGATATCCCTTTCCTTCTGCACGCATCTGATCAAAACACGGATGCTTTGTAAGATTACCGGCAAACAACATTCTTGTCTGAACACCATGCGATTCTATATAAGGAACTACTTTATTACGTTCAACACCTTCTTTGCAGGTAAGTAAGAATCCAAACCAGCTTGGTCTTGCATTCTCACATGGTACTGGAAGGATCAATTTATCTTCACATCCTTTTAATCCTTCTAACAAACGGTCAAAATTATGTCTTCTGCGCTCTACAAAGGACGGGAATTTCTTCAGCTGTGCACATCCTACTGCTGCCTGCATATCCGTTGCTTTTAAATTGTATCCAAAATGAGAATATACATATTTATGATCGTATCCTAATGGAAGTTCTCCATATTGTCTGTCAAAACGGTGACCGCACAGATTGTCCTGACCTGATGCACAGACACAGTCACGTCCCCAGTCACGGAAAGAACGGATACATTTATTCAAAAGTGGGTTATTCGTATAAACTGCCCCACCTTCCCCCATTGTCATGTGATGTGGCGGATAAAAACTGCTTGTACCAATATCACCTATGGTACCTGTGAATTTTTCTTCTCCATCCATTGTATATTTGGAACCCAATGCATCACAGTTATCCTCGATCAGCCATAAGTTATGCTTGTCGCAGAATTCTTTTACTGCTTTCAGATCAAATGGGTTTCCCAATGTATGAGCCGCCATTACCACTTTTGTTTTGTCCGACAATGCAGCTTCTAACTGCGTCACATCCATATTGTACTGTGGGATTGTGACATCGATAAATACCGGCACTACACCATATTGGATTGCCGGTGTTACGGTTGTAGGGAATCCTGCTGCCACTGTGATCATCTCATCTCCCGGACGCACCTGACGTTCTCCAAGCAATGGTGATGTCAAAGCCATAAATGCATTGAGATTTGCGGATGAACCAGAGTTCACTAATGAGCAGTATTTTACTCCAAGGTACTGTGCAAATGCTTTTTCAAACTCATTGGTATATCTTCCTGCTGTCAGCCAGAACTCCAATGCAGAATCTACCAGATTACACATCTCATCATGGTCATAAACACGGGATGCATAAGGAATCCGATCCCCTTCTTTAAATGCGCCACGATTGTTATGATACGTATCACAGTATTCGGATACCATATCCAGAATCTGCTTTTTTGCCTGTTCTTCTGTCATGTTTTCAAACATAGTTATTCTCCAATTTATTTATTTTTTATTTTATTTACAAAAAACTCCTTGATCTGTCCATCCATACATGCAGGAATATCGCCCCCGGCAAAATAGATTTTAGACCATTCAACTGTCTTTTCTATTGCCTCCTCGACTCCCCATCTCGGTCTCCATCCAAAAACCCTCTTTATTTTTGAACAATCCAGCTTTAAGAAATTTGCCTCATGAGGTCCTCCATCATACTGATTGATCCATTTTAAACCTTCGCCCCATTTTGCACAGAACAGATCTACCAGCTCTCCTGTTGTGATGCAGTCTTTATCATCTGGTCCAACATTATAAAAGCCTGCATATTTTTTATCTTCATACTGCGCTTTTGCAATGGTCAGATAAATAGATAACGGCTCTAACACATGCTGATATGGTCTGGTCGAATGTGGGTTTCTTACAATGATATCTTTTTTATTTCCTGCTGCGCGGACGCAGTCTGGAATGATCCTGTCATTTGCGAAATCACCGCCTCCGATCACATTTCCTGCTCTCGCTGTCGATACGGCAACTTCCATATCACAATAAAAGGAATTAATATAACTGTGTGTCACTAATTCGGAACAGGATTTGCTGTTGGAATACGGATCATAACCATCTAACGGTTCGTTCTCACGATATCCCCACTCCCATTCATTATTCTTATATACTTTATCTGTTGTTACATTTAAGAATGACTTCACGCATGGATTCTGACGGACACATTCACAGATATTTACTGTTCCCATCACATTTGTCTCATATGTGTAGACAGGGTCTTTGTAAGAATCTCTCACAATCGGCTGTGCTGCAAGATGTAACACGATTTCTGGCTGCACTTCCTCAAATACTTTCATAAGATGCTCTCTATCCCGGATGTCTCCGATCACAGAGTTGATTTTATCCTCCACTCCACAGATGGAAAACAGATTCGGTTCCGTTGGCGGTGTCAGCGAATATCCGGTCACCTCTGCCCCTGCATTCACCAGAATCCTGCAAAGCCATGATCCTTTAAATCCAGTGTGGCCTGTCACCAATACTTTTTTTCCTTTATAAAACTCTAACATATTCATTCCTCTTACCATACCATCCAAGGTGCTTCCCCGGATGCGATCATTTCTTCTAATTTTTCTCTGTCACGCTGTGTATCCATGCACTTCCAGAATCCCTCATGGCGGTATGCCATAAGCTCGCCGTCCTTTGCCAGATTTCTTAACGGTTCC